>SDBS01002935.1_pt1 | contig 16838 bp, 10 predicted proteins | sample 2277091 | NCBI WGS metagenome assembly SDBS01 (sample SAMN10404972, study PRJNA504765) | marine sediment metagenome | isolation source: marine sediment core GS10_PC15, 163 cmbsf | place: Arctic Ocean: Southern Knipovich Ridge | collected 2010 | reverse complement strand
CGCGTGAATGTCATTAGGTTTTGCGGGCATTAAGTATAATAAGTTAAATACGAAGATAAATGTTACTCTTTTAGGTTCTCCCCGAGTTCATTTTTGTCGGGTGAGTGTAATTTAACATTTAAGAAAAAAAAAAAAAAGTTTTGATTTAAACTTAGTATTATGTTACAATCTCTATTTTGTTAAATAAGCTATTAGAATATGCGCTCCTAAGCCTATTCCCCATCCCCCTAAAGCAATTGCGCTCCATGGAATTTCGGGTGCTAATATCATATTAACAGTAATAATAAGAGGAATTCCACCGATAAAAGCGGCAAAATGAATAATAGCAGTCCACATTAGAAATCCACGAACATTTCTCATTACAACAATATACATAGCACCGTGGACTAATAGACCTATCAACCATCCTAATGCAGTAAAACCTAATAATCCTAAGCTAGTAATAGTGATTGTTTCAATTGTAATGTCTCCAATTTCATTAGCTATCGGTAATAAGAGAATTAATCCAAGGACATACATTATAATATGAGCTAAAAATGTAAACCGCCAGAACGATACCCAATATGCAATTCTTTGATACCTATACTCTTCAAGCCCTTCGCGCGATCGATTTTTTACTTTTTCAAGAGCCTTTGGATTAATAGCATCCCACTTTAGGGTAATTAAGACATGCATAGCAACCATTACTGCCCATAAAATGACAGGAATATGCCACCAAAATATTTCTTGTCCGGATGTAATTTGTTGCCAAAGACCAATAATAGCAAGACCTAAATATGCTATAAGGTGAAGGATCAAACCCTTCATTACTGTTGACATTGTTTCCACATAATTAAAGAGATAATAAGCTAATAGGTGTAAACCAACAAATAAACCCCATCCAAGCGTTGATTGAATTACACTTGCTAAGGTGATTTCAAATATTGTCCAAATTTGAGTCGAATATGCTATGACACCAACTACAACAAAATATGTGATATGCATTAATAAAACTTCGATTCCTAAAAGTTTTGAAGTTGCTAATTCTTTTATTCTTTCATCTGAATAATCGGGGTATTTTTCACTGAGCTTTCCTTTTTGCTTTTCGAAACTTTTTTCCCATGTAAAGAATCCAAAGGCATGGAAGGCAAATGCAACTCCCCAGCCCCCTAAGGACCAGTAAAACCATAATACTTCAGGGATATAAGTAAGATTGATAAGCATTAGAAAGAGGTTAATCGAAATATAGAACCATGCATGAAATAGAAATAATATTTTAAATCCGGCTTGTGTTCTTAATTCTGAAAGATATTTAACTTTATCATTATACATTAAATATACGAGGGCGTGAAATCCGATACCAAAACCCCATCCAAATATAGGGAAGATAGGTAAAAAGTAGTTAATTTCAATTTGTGGTAACATAACTGCCCAAATCAATATAATTAAGAGATTTACGGCTACATAGGCAAATAGATGTATAAGAAATAGTATTCTATTAGATAATAACCCGAGTAAACCAGAGACTTTCTTTGTTTCATTCATTTTTTTTCACTCAATTTTATTTAATTTATCAAATTTTATTTTTAAATAAATTTTGTAATAGTTGTCCTTTCTTGTTTATAAACTTTTAACCTTAAAATTATTAATAAATTTAGAATTTGTTATATTTAAGCATCAATTCTCATAATTCGATCAGATAAGATATTATTAACTTCAATCCCTTTTTTCTCTTCTAACTTTAATTGTATTTCACAAAGTTTCTATAATATTTTATCATTAAGTTAATAATTTTTAACTAAAATTACATAAAAATTTAGTTAAATATCCCAAAATTCTTATTTAAGTTTTCTCTTTAGACTTAGTATTCCCAAAGCAATCATCAGTCCCGCAAACAATAGTGAAATACTAAATGGTAATAAAATATCTAGGAATGATTCATTTCTTAAAAGAGTGTCTCTCATAGCATTATTTGCATAAGTTAAAGGTATAAATGATGACATTGGTTGGAGCCAATCAGGTAAAGATTCTATAGGAGCCCACATACCTGATAGTAACATAAAAGGAATTATGATTAAAGGGATAAATTGCATAATTTGAAATTCAGTTTTTACAAGTACTGAAAGAAAAATTCCCAATCCTAGTGCGCCGATCACTACAACATAAACAATGAGAAAAGTCTGTATTAAAGAAAATAATGTATATTCTATTTGTGCGTTGAATATTAGTATAGTTGTTAGAATTACTGAAGTTGCTTCAAGTATTGAAAGAATACTAAACGAGAGAATATATCCTAAAATAATATCACTATTTTTAAGGGGAGATGTTGAGATACGTTCCATAGTACCTTGATTTCTTTCTCTTAAGAATGACATCATCGTGAGCAAAAAAGAAAAGTAGAAAACTGTAAAGCATATAATTGCTGGTGTATAATATGTAATCAATTCTATTGGTTCATCAGTACCATCTCGATTATTATAATAATAATCATCAATATTAAATATAGATACATCAAATTTCTCTTCAAAAGCATCTGCCAGAGAAGAACTAATAGCCGCTACTATAGACATGCATGCTTGAGGTTCAGCTCCATCCATCTTAATCTCAATATTAATTTCTTTATTAATAAGGGCGTTGAAAGTAAAATTTTCAGAGAATATTATAATTGCTCGAGCGTCACCTCTTTGAACAATTTTTTCCGCCTCACCTAAGTCATCACCCACTTCAACATCCATCGTTTCTCCCTCATCAACTAACTCAAAAATATCTTGAGAGAGAAGGCTCTCAGTCATTCCATTATCTAAATTGCATAGTGATATATTGATAAAGTTAGGAAGTGGCATTGGGAATCCTTGATAGAAGGGAATTATTGATATAGAGAATAGACTTTCTCCAAAATAATTTTCCATAACCTGAGTAGAATTTGCTTGAAATAAGCTTATAATATAATTGGCAATTATAGGATTTTCATAACTTACATATAATTCGACCTCTGTTTCCCTTCCAAGTAATAGATCTTCTGTAAAGGTGTCAGGATAAATAATAGCCGCTTGTGAGTATCTTTTTTCTACATTGGCTTGAGCAACACTCGGATCTGAAGTAAGATTAAATCGAATTTTAGGATCTTCATCCATTAAGCTGGAAATTTCATCACCAAAAACATCACTAAAATTTTCATCTTCATTTATAATAATAACTCTCAGGTTTGAAAACGAGCCGCCGAAGGTTGATCCAAACAGAGCTGTAACAATAATAGGTGCGATAATAGATAATAGAATAAGGCGTTTGTCTCTTTTGATTTGTTGGAGGTTTTTCTTTGTTACTGTCCAAACATTAAATAGTTTCATTTAATTATGCCCTCCTCGCTTTCATTTGAAAAATATATAAAAATATCTTCAAGATTTGGCTGTATGGTTTGAATTTCCCTAATTTTCACTTTCTCTCTTATAAATGTTAAAATCGAATCGATCAGAGAATCATCATTATAAAAAATTTCTAACTTGAAGTTGGTGGAAAAAACTTTTAATTCATATTCTTTTAATATAAGCTCCGCAATAGGTTTTGTATTTTCAATAGAAGTTCTAATAATTAATTTTCGATTTCCAGGAACTTTTTTTCTTAATCCTTGGACTGTACCTTCAGCAATTAATCTTCCATTTCTCATGAATCCAATTTTCTGACTTTTTTCTGCTTCATCCATAACATGTGTTGTTGTAATAATTGTTGCTCCCTGCTCATTTAGATCTTTAAAATAATCCCAAAAGGAAAGCCTAAGAGTTGGATCAACACCAATAGTAGGTTCATCAAGGAAGATTAATTTTGGTTTATGAATCAAGGAACTAGCTAACGATAACCTTCGCTTCATTCCCCCTGAGAGGTTTTCTACTACCATATTCTGCCATCTTTTTAAAAGAAAAACATTAAGTATGTTTTCCACGGCTTGATTACGGATTTGGCGATTTTTTAATCCATATATCCGTGCAAAAAATTGGAGGGTTTCTTTTACCGATAAGTCAGGATAAAGACTTATATCTTGAGGCATATATCCGATTTTTGACAAAATTTTTTGTCTTTCTTTTGGAATTTCATACCCTAAAACTTTTATAGATCCCTCTGCTTCCAGCAATCCTAAGATAGAGCGAATTAAAGTTGTTTTTCCTGAGCCATTTGGTCCTAATAGACAATAATTTTCTCCATACTTTATGTTAAAGTTAACACCTTGTAAAGCCTTTACAATTGGTTTTTTAAAAGGACCTCTTCCATTACCACCAAACTGTTTTTTAATCCCTATTGATTCAATTGCGAATTCAGACATTAAAACCAAGTAATTTTTATTTCTTATGATAATATTTAATTTTTAATTGCAATTTCGTCGGCAATAACAATAATAATATATCATAAAAAGCCATTTTTCTATAATTTTATGAAATACTAATTAAAATCTTTCAATTTAATATTTAAAAATAATTTGTTATTGTGACGAAACGAATTAACATTTATAAATGTTTAAGTGTTCATAACACTTATACAGATTTATATAAATTAAATATCATAATAAACATATGGTAAAAAAAAAAATCGAAGATGACAACATTAAGGCTTTACAAGAAATAGGTCTTAATTATGAGGAAGCCTTGATTTATTATACATTATTAAAATTTGGACAGAAGGGAACGACAGTTAGAAAACTAAAACATGAATTGAGAGAAATTGAGAGAACTAAGATTTATCAAATTTTACAGAAATTGATTACAAAAGAATGTATAATCGATATTAAATCGTCAGAAACATTGAAGAAGGCAAAATTATTCATTGCTTTAGAACCATCTAAACTCTTTAATAAAGCATTATCATATAAAGAGGAAAAGCTTAAAAGTCTTGAAAGCAAAAGGCAAATCTTTATAAAAAAACTTCAAAACATATATGAAAGAGAAGAAGAATATCGAATTGAGGATATTGTTCCTTTAATGCAACCATATATTAAACCTTTATTAGAAAAGAAATGGAAAGTTTCATTTCAGGCTGTAGAGAAAGGTTCAAAAACATTTGGATATGATTTTTATGAATACTATATTGATCCTCCCGATATGCATTTTTTAAAAGGATATTGTGGTTTTCATATTTATGTTTTTGATCATATTCTTTCGAAACAAGAATATGATATTGAATCAAATTTCGCTATCTTACAAACAAAAAGAAAAATTCATGAGATTTTTTTGAATGAATTTAAAGCTAAGAATATAAGAATTATGGAAAGTGAAATAACAATTTTAGGCAAAAGTTATTTCTCATTAATAGTAGATATTAAGCCTGAAAAATCGAAAGAATACTCAGAAGCAGCATTTGAGTGTCTATTATTACCATTAGACGATAAAATATTTTTTATTGGGGCTATAAAACCCGAAAAAACAATAGAAATGTTCAAAATTATATTAAGAGTTAAAAGAGTTGCTTTTATTGAATAATTATGCTTTGGCAATTCTCTGAGATTTGTTTAGAGAGAAGTTTAAATTTTAGCTTGCATAATTCTAAACTCTGTTATTTTGCTTCATATTATTTAAAACTTAGATAAATATCTATAAATTATTTACATTTAATTTAAAAAATTAAAAATATTTGTTATTTTTATATAATATTCAAAATTAAACCTATTGGGAATTAGCGTTATGTTTTCAATTTGTACTACCTATATAGAAAATGGAAAGATAAAGGAATCTTTAAATAATTTTGTGGAGTCAGAAAAAAAGTTTACTAAAGAAATAGGAGTTCTTTTTCGGAGTTTTTTTCAATGTAAAATTCAACCACATATTATCTGGTCAATTACAGAATGGGAGTCTGAAAAAACGCATAATGATGCTGCTCAATCTATTATGGAAATTAGAAGAGACGATAGATTTGCCTCTATAGCATTTGGACCAGAACCATATTTTGAAATATTTTGCGAGGAGGATGAAATACATAGAGTTGGCGATTTTTCTGATGATTACAAATATATAACGATTATCCATGGATTAATTGGAGAAAAAGTTAAAGAAAAATATCTAGAATTGAGACAGACCCGCTTAGAGGAATGTAGAGAAAAACTTCAATATGCTAGATTCTTCCATAATACGTATAATTCAAATGAATTCATAGTACTTCTAGGATTTATAGATGAAGATAGCTATAGAAAGGTTCAAAAAATTGGCCCGTTGTATTTAGAGGAATACGTTTTCACAGGATTAAGAAATCCGTTAGGAATGTCATATATAGCAGCATATAATCAATTTTTATGTGAACTTATTACAATTTAGTTCGGAGGGGTAGTTATAATAATTTCAGCATAACCTTTACCTTTTTGAAATTCTTTCTTTATGTTTTTTCTTAGTCAATTATAATAGTCTCCTTCAAATCTAAGTTTTCTCCTGATTTTTCACTTTTCAGGAAATATGGGTCAATCATCGCTGAGATATGCTTAAAATCATAATGCTTTGCCTCTATTGCTTTCAGTCGGCAAACTGAAGCACATTTTCCACACCCTTTGCAGAGTGCTGAATTTATAGAGGCCTTTCTAATAGGTAACCTTACGTCTTCAAAATCTTTCTCTGTATCTACAAGATTAATAGCTTTAAACTCACAAACTTCTATACATCGAGCACACCCATTGCATTTTTCAATATTTATTACTAGATCCTTAAAATAGCATTGGATTGAGAGTAAAAATGAGAGATATTCTAATTTTGTTGTAGTAATTTGTTTTTTACTCAAAAATCTGCTTGCTCTACCAGCAGCTCCATTAGCTTGTGTTATAGAATCCTGTATGTTTTTTGGCCATTGAGCACATCCACATACAAAAACTCCCTGAGTAACAAAATCTAATGGCCTCAGTTTCTCATGAGCCTCTGGAAAGAAACCACTTTTGTCCAATGGCACATTTAACATGTCTGCAATTTCTTTTAAATTTAAAGAAGGAATTAACGGAGTTGCTAAAATAATAAGATCGGTTTTAAAATCAATAAAATTACTCCTATTTGAATCGTCGCGTAATCTAATGCCATATTTTTCTGGATCTTGACTTATTTTAGTAATCTCTGGAACATTATCTAACTCATACCTAATAAAATCTGCTTTCTTTTTTCGTTTATTGAAAATGTTTTCAAATTCTTTTTTCGCAGTATGAAGATCTCGAAGAAGTACAAGCAGTTCAAGTTCTGGTTTTATTTCTTTTAAGATTTGAATATTTTTGATAGCGTTTATACAACATACATTTGAACAATATGCAAAACCGTCCTTCTGTCTTGCGTCGACGCATAAAATAGTTGTAATGTGATTTATTTTATCAAGCCAAGAATCATCATTATTTTTTAATTTTTGCTCTAATTCTAATAAAGTTATTACATTCTTATTCTTTTCATCATAATGAAATAATCTTTTTGGTTTGAATTCTTGACCACCTGTAGCTACAATTATTACTCCACTAATGAAGCTATGATTTTTTCCATTGCCATCAATTAAACTAATTTCATATTTTCCAATCTTACCCTTAATTTCTTGTATTTGAGAATTTAAGAAAACTTGAATCTTGTCATTTTCCTCAATTTCCTTAATTATTCCATTTAGAAATACTGATGCTTTTTGTTTGGTTGGATATATTATATTAATATTATTTAAATTGCCCCCAAGGCGTTTTTCTTTTTCTACAAGATATGTTTCAAAGCCTTGTCTACCTATATTTAGAGCTGTTGTCATTCCTGATACCCCTCCACCAATTACTAATGCTGTAGGAGTAATATTTATTGCACTTTCTTCAGGTAAGAGATTATCGTCTTTTTTTTGAACTCTTGTATATTTCGCTGGAGCTAATAAGGTAGAAATTTGCCCAGCAACACCACTTGAATTAACTACTGTTTCAGGAATATTCATTGGTCCTGAACCGCATACACCAGTTAGAAATATTCCATCTTTTGTAGATAAGGAACTATCAAAATAAGATCTTCCTTTAAAAAAGTTATATTTATCTAATTCAATGCCTAAAATATTAGCTAGTTCTTTAGTGCCACTTGAGGGGACTATTGGGGCAGTAAGGACTACTAAATTCGCTTTAAATTCTTTTGTTTCACCTGCTTTTAGATCTTCATAATGTATTATTAAATTTTTTGTGTCTGGATCCTCCTCAATATGATCTATTTCTGAATGAATAAAATTAACTCCATATTCTTCTTGAGACTTCTTGGTATACTCATAGAAATATTTACCAAAAACTCTTATGTTATGGCGAAATACTGAAATCTGAGAATCTTCTAAATTAGTTTTTGTATTTATGGCAAATTTAGCAGAATACATACAACATACTCGAGAACAATACGATACATTTTTTTCGGAGCCAGTTGATCCGGCACATAGAAGAAATGCTATTTTTTCAGGTTCTTTATGATCGCTCGGTCTTAAAATTTCCTCTCCAAAAGGGCCTGAAGAACTCAGAATTCTCTCATATTCTAAAGCATTGATGACGTTTTCATATTTATAACCCCATTTGGGCGCTAATTCCTCACCCAGCATTTCAAAACCCGTAGCAACAATAATAGCCCCAACTTTTATTGTAAGCTCTTGAGATTTTTGTTCAAAATTAATTGCATCAGCTTTGCAAACTTTTTTACATACACCACACACTTCTCTATTTATATAGAGGCATAATTCAGGATCTATCAAATAAGTGGGAGGTGTAGCCTGTGGAAATGGAATATAGGAAGATTTTCTTTTCCCGAGATTCATATCGAAAATATTGGGGGCAGAAATTTTTGGACAACGATTTGCGCAATCGCCGCAGCCAACGCACCTCTCCTCATCAATATAGCGGGGTTTTTTAAGTATTGTAGCTGTAAAATCTCCAACACTGCCTATTACTTTTTGAACTTCACTTAGAGTAAACAATTCAATATTAGGATTTCTATAAATGCCAACCATTTTAGGAGCAAGAACACAAAGACTACAATCATTAGTTGGAAATAATTTATCAAATTGAGCCATTCGTCCTCCGATAGACGGTCCTTTTTCAACCAAGAAAACTTTAAAGCCAAGTTCAGTTAAATCTAAAGAATCTTGAATACCTGCAATGCCTCCACCAATAACTAATACAGATCCATTCATTTATTAATCTCCCTAATATCTATAAATTTAATTTCAGTTAATCAATAAATAAGTAAATTTCTACATTTAAATGTTTTCATTAATACCTTGCGATTTTTGTACAAATATTCTAACGAAGTTCGACAAATTTTTTTTTTCAATGATCGATCTCGTAAATTTTAACTTTTTATTAGGATAAAAATTTGAATTAAATTAAAAAAAATTATTGAGAGGTATTAACTGATTCTTTCATTTTTGTTATAAGAATCTTACGCTCTTTTGGGGTTAATCTAACCATGTCTTTTAGAAATTGAATCTAAAACTATAAGTTCTTACAATGGACCAAGTTCTTTAATTTGGTTTGTAAATTCTGTAATTAAATCAGCAAACCGTCTACCTTCTGAAGCACTAACCCATTCCAATTTCACACGTCTTCCATCTATTCCTAATTGTTCAATAATAATCTTATGCAACCTTTTAAATCGTTCAGCTGTATATTCATTCCCAGAGATGTAGTGGCAATCTCCAATATGACACCCCGAGATTAATATACCGTCAGCTCCACTCTTTAAAGCTTTTATGACAAATGAAGGATCCACTCTTCCTGAGCACATAACACGCACTATCCTCATATTTGGAGGATACTGAAATCTTGAAACTCCTGCTAAATCCGCTCCAGCATAGGAGCACCAATTGCAGCAGAAAACGAGTATCTCTGGGTTGAAATCTTTATCCACTTCATTTTTCTTTATTTTTGACATAAAAATCCAATTCCTTTTTAATTATATTTGTTTAGATACGTTTCAATCATCGAAATTATTTGATCAAAATCGTAATGTTTTACAGATATAGCCCCATTTGGACAACTAGCAGCACACGTACCACATCCTTTACACAGTGCTGGATGAATAAAAGATTTTTTTACAACTAAACTTACTTCTTCAAATTCTTTTAATGTCTCAATTATCTCGATCGCGCTATAAGGACAAATTTCAACACATTTCCTACACCCAATACACAATTCTGGATTCGATTCAGCTACAATTCCTGAACTAGTAATTTTTTTCGCACTTAAAAACCTACATGCCCTCCCAGCCGCTCCATTTGCTTGGGCTATTGAATCTTGTATATTTTTAGGCCATTGTGCGCATCCACATAAGAAAATTCCATCAGTAGCGAAATCTAAAGGTCTTAATTTGACATGAGCCTCTAAGAAAAAACCATTCTTATCTAAGGGAACTTTAAGGTGTTTTGCTAATTCCTCTAAATTATCTGCTGGAATTATAGGTGTTGATAACACAATTAAATCAGTGTCATACTCAATTGTTTCTTGCAAATTAGTGTCAAATACTTTTATTTGATATGTCTCTGGATTATTGCTTTTCTTATTAACTTCGGGGATATTATCTAAGTTATATCGTAAAAACATTGCATCCTTTCTTCTTTCACGATAATATTCTTCATATTTCTTTTTTGCCATCTGGAAATCTCTATAGAGAACAATAATTTCAAGTTCAGGTTTAATTTCTTTTAAAAAATTTATATTTTTAATTGCATTACCACAACAAGTATTCGAACAGTATGTTAATCCTCCTTCTTTTTGTCTTGCGTTAACACATAACACAGTTGTTACTCGATTAATATTTTTCAACCAAGTCTTTGCATCATTTTTTAATTTATGTTCTAATTCTAATTGGGTTATAACATTCTTATTCTTTCCATCATATTGAAAGAGACCTTTTGGCTTAAATTCTTGCCCCCCAGTAGCAACAATAATTGCCCCTATTGTGAGATCATGAATTTCCTGCTTTGCATTTGAAATCGATACATTATAATTACCAATAAATCCCTTGATATCCTTTACTTCAGATTCCAAGAAAACCTCTATATTTTTATTTTTACTAATAAGTTCCTTGGTTTTATCTAGAAGAATTGAAGCATCCTCATGAATAGGGTAAAGTTTATTCAAAAAATTAAGATTCCCACCTAAATACTTTTCTTTTTCAACTACATAGGATTTAAATCCTTGATTAGCTATATTCAATGCAGCAGTTAACCCAGCAATCCCACCACCAATTATTAATGCTGTAGAAGTAATATTTAGTGTTTCTTCTTTTAAGGGTTTCAATAATCTTGATTTTGCAACAGCCATATGAATTAAATCTTTCGATTTTTCTGTCGCTGCTTCCAACTCGGTCATATGAACCCAAGAACACTGATCACGAATATTAACCATTTCAAATAAGTATTTATTCAAGCCTGCTTCTTCACACGTTTCTTGAAACAATGACTCATGGGTTCTTGGAGTACATGATGCTACAATGAATCTATTCAATTGATGTTCCTTGATTAATTCTTTAATTCTTGACTGGGAATCTGAACTACATGAATAAAGATTATCTTCACAATGGACTACATTAGGTAAAGTTCTAATATATTCTGCAACTTTTGGAACATCAACATATTTACCAATATTGATACCACACCAACAGATTAATACGCCAATTCGAGGTTCGTCTGAAAGTTTAACTTCTTTTTCAGCTATTTCAATTATTTTCTCTTTAGTTTGTGTAAACCTTGATGGATTTAGTATCATGGCTACTTGCGATGCTACTCCACTCGCATCTGCTACTGTTTCTGGAATATCTTGAGGACCTTGACAAAAACCACATAAAAATATTCCATCCTTTGAAGATTGAGCTTTATTAAAATATGATTTTTCCTTGTAAAACAAGTAATTATCCAATTCAATATCTAAAATTTCAGCTAATTCCTTTGTGCCACTCGCTGGAACCAATGGTGTTGCCAACACAACTAAATTTGCTCGGAAATCATTAAATTTCCCCGTTTTTAAATCTTCATAATGAATAATTAAATCCTTCGTTTCAGGATCCTCTTTAATCATGCTAATTTTTGTTTGAAAATACGTTACTCCATATTCATCTTGAGCTCTTTGTGTAAATTCATAAAAATTTTTACCATAAGCTCTGATATCGTGCCTAAAAACAAAGCAATTTGATTTATCAGAGTGTTCTTTTGTGATAATTGCTTCTTTGGCTGTATACATGCAACATACAGTTGAACAATAGGGCACATTTTCATGTAAATCCCGTGAACCCGCACATTGAATAAATGCTATATTCTCAGGTTCTTCTTCATCACTCGGTCTTAGAACATGTCCTGCAAAAGGCCCAGAAGCACATAAAATTCTCTCATATTCAAGAGCAGAAACAACATTCTTAAATTGATAACCCCATCTAGATGATAATTCTTCACCAAGCATATCAAATCCGGTCGCAACAACCACTGCTCCCACATTCAATTTAATTTCCAAGGATTTTTGCTCAAAATCTATAGCTTTTGCTTCACAAACCTTCTCGCAAACCCCACAGACCCCCCTAGTTAGTTTTAGACACAAATCTGGATCGATTAAATAAAGAGGAGGGACCGCTTGTGGAAAGGGTATGTATACAGATTTTCTTTTTCCAAGATTCATATCAAATATGTTTGGAACTTGAATTTTTGGACACCGATTTGCACAATTACCACAACCAATACATTTCTCCTCATCGATATATCTTGGTTTTTTAAGTACAGTAACATGAAAGTCTCCTGATTCTCCTGAGATTTCTTTTACTTCATGATAAGTCATGAGTTCAATATTAGGATTTCTGAAAACCTCAACCATTTTTGGTGCGAGAATACATAAACTACAATCATTTGTAGGAAACGTTTTATCAAGCTGAGACATTCTACCTCCGATGGAAGGAGTTCTTTCAACTAAATAGACTTTAAATCCTAACTCCGTTAAATCTAAAGACGTTTGAATGCCTGCAATGCCCCCACCAATGACTAAAACTGATCCTTCCATTATTAATTCACCTTCGGTGTTTCCTCGATTTTCACTAGTTGGATTAAATCAGCAATAAACTCTGAAAAATCTAAAATCTGAGTTGAAGCAAGGTTGTCATAATCATCTTGAACACATGATAGGTGGATTTTACATTTTGGACAGGAAGTTATCATAATTGTTCCTGCTGCTTTTGCTTCTAACATGCGAGTATATCGTATTGCTTTAGATTTTTCATTACAGTTCATCCAAGAGCTCACACCACAACATAAAGAATTTTCTTTATTATGAGTCATTTCATTAAATTCATACCCTAAATCTTTTAGCTGGGCAAATATTTCTCTAACGTTGTCCATTAATTTGTCATCTTTCGATAAAAATCTACTTAATCGGCAAGAATCATGATATGTAAATTTAATTTTTTCTCCTTCTTCATTTGGATTCTTAAACTCAATTTTGCCTTCTTTCCATTTATCATAGATATATTCAATTAGATGTTTAACTTCGAATTTCTTATTAAAATCATCAAATATTTTTTGATAATCAACTTTAAGTGTTCTGTAACACTCAGCGCATGCGGTAACTATTGTCGTTATACCTGAACTTTCGAAAGCTTCTAAATTCTTTTCTGCTAGCCTTATAAACGTTTTTAACTTCCCTTGACCCCAGTATAAATCATGTCCACAACAAATTTCATCCTTTTTTATTACAATTGGTTCTTTTTCGATTAAACATAGTAATTTTAAAGTATTTACAGCAATTGGATCAATATCTTTAAATTCGAAGTTAAAATATGGTAGACATCCTACATAATATAAGATGTTTCCCTTGTTAGAAATCTCACATTCCTCAGGTATCCAATCGAGGTTTCTCTTGGGATTAATGCTCGATTGACTCATTATCTCAGAAATTGTTGTATATATCCCTTTGTGAGCAATATACTCATCAGGATTTTGATTCCGTAATTTTCTCATCTTATACTTCGCAACTCGTACTAAATCTGCAAAATTAATATCCTCAGGGCAATATTGCATACAAGTGTTACATGTCAAGCAATCCCACAAAATTGCGCTGTCAAGTACTTTATCTTCAAATCCTTCTAAAATCATTTGAATTATCCTACTAGGTGTGAATTTTTGCACTTTTGAGAGAGTACAAACCCCACTACACCTACCGCACTGATAACAGCGTTTGACAATATCACGGAGTTGTTCTACATAAATTTTCTCTAAATAAAAATCAGTTTTATCTATTTGCTTTTCTTTACTATCTTCTTTTTCAGTTTCGGTTATTATACCCACTTCCTTATATTAAAATCTTAAATAAATTTATGTTAAAACTTTGAGATTCTCCTTAATTCAATATGATTTATAATGAAAAAAATAAAAATTTTTGCTTGAGATTTAATAAATTTCACTATTTTAATTTATATTTTTCATAAAGCTTTCTTTACGTGCAATTTTTGAACGTGAGAATTGAGTAATTAAATCTATCATTTTATCTTTTTTTGCCTTATCTAAATTTGAAGCACGAATTACTCCAGCATCGATAACTTTAGCAAAAATGTCTTCTCCTTTTTCAGTTCGAGTAATGACAGTAGTGTATTTATCTGGAGAACTTAAACCACCAAAAGAAATATCCGCATATATGTTGGTAAAATCATTACATGCTCGACAAGCTGGTCTCATATAGGCCTCCAATTGATTAAATGGGATATGAATAATTTTCTCTCCAGTTCCATCATCCTTAAGTTTAAAGATTAAATCTTCTTTAATATTCATTTTTTCAATATTTTCAAACGAAATATTAAAATCTTTTTCAAATTTTTCAATTTGCGATTTATCAAACAGAAAATTCTCAAAACAAAATAAACCTAAAACAATTTCTACGTGTTCTGCAGGGGTAACCCCTAAATCCTGCATACATCGAATTGTGTAAATTTGACAAGGTGTTCCTACAACGGCTAATTTCTTGAATTTATAATGATTTAATTTCTGAATTGAATGTGTATAGGTAGAGAACTTCTGAATCTCATCCAATTGTTGAGACATTTCAAGTTTAGCTCCAGAAGTTTTAATTAAATCATATTTACTGTCTGCGAAGGTAGCTTCTCTTGAAAAAGGAGCGTCAGTACTTGATACAATCGCACCATCGATTAAGTCTTTTTCCTGCATATAATTAATAATGGAATTTACAACCCCTCCATCAGTTCCATACTTTAAAAACTCTACATCTGTAGCTTGACAAGAATAAATATTTTTGAAATTACCAAGAGGCATAGAAGAAAAATCTTTAAAGTTATATGTTTTATTAAGTTCGTTATCTAATATATTTGTTTGTGGACAGATATGATAACAAATTCCACATTCAAGACATTTATCCTTGTTAGTATAAACTGGAGGAGAATATGGATCTCTAAGAGATATTACATCATATTCGTTACTACTACAAAAACTCACACACCCTCCGCATTCTTGACATATACCTTTCTCATGGATTTCTTCAATCAAATCTTGAAAAGTTTTAATGCTCATAATATCTTATTTTGGTTTGTAAAACTATTCTTTTTTTTTATCTAAAATTATTGGTTTACAACCTTTTCGTTTTGATCCTGCGATTCGTTCTAACAGCCCCAACCCAGGTTTAATATCTTTTAAGTTTTTTGATTCAATTAAGCCTGCCTTAACAGCATCTTTGTAAATTTTTTCGCCTTGTTTCGTTCGAGTTATAACAGAAGACCATCCACTTGGAGATCCAATGGAGCCAACCGAGATATCAGCAAAGTCACTGCAAAGGTCAGCGCAGAATTTGCAACTTGGTCTAGCATATGATTTAACTTCCTTGAGAGGAACATTCACGACCTCTCCAGAATTCAAAGTTAAAAGAAACTTACCTCCACTGATGTCCATTTTGGTTATTTCGTTAAGATTTTTCTCGAATTTTTCTCCAGATAATTTAAAAACATTTTCAAACGAAAAAGCTTCCATGCAAAACAACCCAATTTTATATTTAATATTTTTAAAGAATGGCAAACCCCCAGGATAAAAATTTCCTTTCTGAAGAGCGGTTATCATGCATGGAGTACCGACAACGGCAATTTTTTCATATTTTTTCGCTTTTTCAATAATTGCTAAAGTTGACGCATTTGCATATTTAGTTCCACCTGTTTTATATAAATCTTTTATATCATCAACTATTACAGGTTCTGGTCTCCATAAATCGTCAGAATGTTTCACAGCTACTATAGCATCTACTAATTTTTTTTGTAGCAAAAATTCGAGTAGAGCAGTTACTATCCCTCCGTCTTGTCGGACCTTTTTAATTTCTTCATTAGTAGTTGATGCTGAATATGCATTTTTGTAACCATTTATCTTATCTGAAAATTTCAATGATTTATCGACTTTACTAATACTTAAACCTGCTTGTGCAATTGAAAATGATTTACTGCACACAGAATAGCATATTCCACATTTCATACAAACAATATCATCTATTTCAAGAGTATCTGCCGTAACAGAGATGGCATCTACTGGACATACTGATGAACACCATCCACAATTACAACACACTCCGGAATCGAACACAAGGGAAACAGGGTCAAAATAATTTTCAATAAAATCATCTGCTAATGGTTTTAATTGATATCTATAAAAGTAACTTTTTACTTCAACTTCCTTTTCTACTCCTTTTATTTTCTTTGTGATTTTCTTCACTTTAACTTCAATATGTTCATCAATATATCCTTGTTCTTTTAAGTAAATAATATCTCGAATTACATTGGGGGCGGGAAATTCATTGATTTCTTTAGCGATTTCTTCTAAGAATAGCGGCTCTAATCCTTTTAATCTCTCTAAAACTAATTTACGTTCTGTCTCAGCATCAATCATCGAGTCCAGAATCTCAT
>SDBS01002934.1_pt1 | contig 16839 bp, 15 predicted proteins | sample 2277091 | NCBI WGS metagenome assembly SDBS01 (sample SAMN10404972, study PRJNA504765) | marine sediment metagenome | isolation source: marine sediment core GS10_PC15, 163 cmbsf | place: Arctic Ocean: Southern Knipovich Ridge | collected 2010 | reverse complement strand
ATTAGTATCATTAATGTAACTGGACTTGAACTTCTCTTCCCGTACATTAGAAAGATTTCAATTGATAGTTACATCACAATTCCAGGGCGTTGTATCAATTTGGAAGAATCCGAGCTTCTGGGACGATTAGAAAGTGTAGATGTCTTTATTCCATTGGAAGAGTGGTATATACTTGATTTCAGGAGAGTTGATAAGAATATGAAGTATGAGCTTGAAAAGCTGCATCTACTTAAAGATAAGTATTATATTCTTGAAAAAAATAATGTTGATAAGGAAATTCTGGAATCGTTAATTGAGAATAATATCATAATAGTATATCGTGATTACTTGTTTCTGGAAGAGGAGAAGGCAGGAGGGCTTTCTCTTGAGGAAATGCTAAACATCCGAAGGGACGATATCAAAGGGATATACCATCTTGTTTTCATATTTGTATTAGTACTTGTCTTCTCATTCGCTCTCAATTATGGACAGATATATATTCTACAGTACATTGGACAGAAGGTAATGTTTGATATGCGAATGAAAATCTTTTCACATCTACAGAAGTTAAATGTCTCCTTTTTCGACAAAAATCCTGTTGGCAGGCTTGTTACAAGGGTAACAAACGATGTTGCAGTAATAAATGAAATGTTCACTAATGTCATTGTTGCCTTTTTCAAAGACATATTCATTCTCATAGGTGTTGTTATTATTATGTTTTTACTTAACTGGCAGATTGCACTGGTAATAATGATTGTTGCACCTATTCTTTTGGGAGTTACAATCGTCTTCAGAAATAGGGTCAGGAATGCGTACAGGTGGGTACGTATCACCGTTGCAAAGATAAATGCTTACATCCAGGAAAACATTTCTGGGATACGTGTTGTTCAACTATTTGCTCGAGAAAAAGAGAATATGAGAAAGTTTAAAGCTATTAATAGAGAGAACTATGATGCAAATATGTCTCAATTAATTGTTTTCGCAATTTTCAGACCATTGATTGACCTGATATTTGCTTTTGCTCTTGGACTCCTTGTGTGGTACGGTGGCGGCAGGGTGTTAGAACAAACACTCACATTTGGGGCTCTCGTTGCTTTTCTTGCCTATGTTGAGAAATTCTTCCAACCAATCCGGGACTTGAGCGAGAAGTATAATATACTACAGGCGGCTATGGCATCTTCAGAAAGGGTTTTTCTACTCCTTGATAGAGAGGATGAACTTGAGATTAGTAGCGTAAACAATAAAGTAAAAGAGATAAAGGGAAGGATTAACTTCGAAAGAGTTTGGTTTGCATACTCTGGTAAAAACTATGTCCTGAAGGATATTACTTTCAGTGTAGAACCAGGGGAAAGTCTAGCAATTGTTGGTGCGACAGGAGCGGGTAAGACTTCTCTTATTAACCTTCTGTTAAGGTTTTACGAGACCGGGAAAGGAAAAATAAGATTGGATAATATAGATATAAAAAACCTTGACAGAGATTTCTTGAGAAGAAATATAGGGGTTGTCCTTCAGGATGTTTTTCTTTTTTCAGGTTCAATAAAGAGAAATATTGCACTTAGTAGAGAGGATATAGGTGAAGGGGAACTTGAAAGGATAGCGCAGTATGTGAATGCTGATAGATTTATTAATAGAATACCTGAAAGATTTAATGCAGAGGTGAAAGAAAGAGGTGCTATGCTTTCGCAAGGTGAAAAACAGCTTCTTGCCTTTGCCAGAGCTCTTGCATACAACCCGAGGGTATTGGTCCTTGATGAAGCAACTTCAAACGTGGATTCCGAGACAGAATCTCTTATTCAGGATGCACTTATCAAATTGATGAAAGGGAGGACTTTTATTGTTATCGCTCATAGGCTTTCCACCATTGAAAGAATCAGCAATATTATTGTTCTTCATAAAGGGAAGATCGTTGAAAGAGGCAGCCACAGAGAGTTACTTGAGAAGCGAGGATTCTATTATGATCTCTATAAAATCCAGTTTAAGAATGAATAAGCTGTAAGCTGAAGGAAATGAAAAAGGGAAAGAAGATCGAAGATAGATAACAGATGACAGAAGACAGAGGATAGATGACAGATGAGGGAAGAGAGATGAAGGGCGAAAAGGATAAACGAGATAAGCAAATGACGAAACCAGAAATCAGAATGACGAATAAAACAGTAAACAGATGAAGCCATCAAGGATAGAGGTTAAAGGAAAAAGGATAAAGTTATAAAGTAAGACCACAGACCGAAGACGGCAGACCGTAGGCAGACGAAGGACGAAAATACGAAAATTCAAAGACAAAAGTAAGAAATTAGGAAAATGGAAACTACGAAAATAACAGGTAAAGTATCTTGCCATACATGAAAAAATTTGCAGTAATTCTGATTCTTTATGTTGCAGTTCTTACAGCACGCACTGGATATACCTGGGCTCCGGTCTCCTTGGATATTCACAACCGTGGATATTTCCATCTCAGGAAAGCTGAAGAATTCTATGATACAGGGGATTATTGGAAAGCAATTGAGGAACTTGATTTTGCTTACGGGTTCTTCTTCGATAGAAAAGATAGAAATCTTGTAGTATTAAAGAAGATAGTTTCTTTTATGAAACTGGGGAGTTATGATGAAGCAATTGAGACTATTGAAAAGCTGCAAACGGAAGATGATATTGACAATGAATTTTTTTTCTTAAAGGCTGAATGTCTTCAAAGAATAGGTAAAACAACTGAAGCAATAAGCATTCTCGATACACTTATCACAGAGGAGTGGAATGAGAAAAACAAGGAGTTTCTTAAAATAAAAGAGGCGCTTCTTTTCCTTTCCATTGATTCTCTTGGCAAGGCAGGACAGACATTTTCCAGTGTTTTAAATTCTTATTACCCTGATAAGGAGGCAAGGGAAGAGGAAAGAGAACAGTTGAAACTTATTATGTTTTCCCTCGGATATATTGCATTGAAGAAAGGAAATTATGAAAATGCAGAGTTGCATTTTAAGTATCTTGAAAAGTATTTCGGGGATGAAGAAGTTTCATATAAATTTTCGCTCTATCTCGCATTTACCTTGGGGATTGAGGGGAAAGAAAAAGAATCATTCAGTATTCTGGAGACAATTGACTCTAAAAATAGAGGTGAAGTGTCAGTAATGGAAGGTTATCTTTTCTATAGAAATGGTTCCTATAGTCAAGCATTAGAAAAGTTCAAATCAATTGAAAATGATATCAACATCATAAGAGATACAAGGGAGATGATAACCATCCTTTCTGGGGAATGCTGCTATTTTCTTGGTGATTATAGTGAAGCAATTATGTATTACAGAGAATACAATGAACTTGTAAATAGAGCTGATCTTCGAATGTCCTCACTCTACGGACTTTCGTGGTCCTATTTTCGGTTGGGTCAGTACTCGAATGCATATGCTGTACTGAAAGATTTCCTGGTTCTATATCCTGAATCACCATATCTTGAAGAGATTGAGAGATTATCTGCGCTCTCACTTTATTATATTGGAGAACACAGGCAAGCGAAATATCATTTCACAAGATTACTTAGTATTGATAATTCGATTAAGGATAGGGATAAGATTCACTACCTTCGCGGCAAGTCCAGATTTTACCTCAGGGAGTTTGTAGAAGCAGAGTCAGATTTTAGCATAGTAATTTCACATTTTGCAAAATCAAGATGGAAACCATTCGCAATGAATATGATTGCCAGGATTAGTTTCGAGAAGGAGGAATATTTGAATGCATACAATACCTATAAAAAACTTCTTGTTATGGAACTCCCCCCCAGACTTCTTGATGAAGTAAGATTTCAGACAGAAAGATGTCTCTTGCATTTAGGGTATCATAAGAATCCAGTTGAGATGAGCAGAGCTTTTGTAGAAAAGTATCCTTTAAGTTCCAAAAGCGCAGACTTGCAATTGGAAGTAGCAGAGTACTATTTTCAGTTGCAGAAATACTGGGAGGCAATAAGGGAGTATGAGAGGTTTCTAAATCTCTTCCCGAAGAACAGGGACAGTCGTTTTGCACTTTTTAAACTCTCCCAGAGCTATTCCCAAATCGGTTACTCTGAGAAAGCCCTCGATATTTGCAGAGAACTTTCGGAGGGAAAGGATGAGTATGCAGAATCCGCTCTTATCTCAATAGGAGATATTCTTTTCTCCCATGAAAAACATAAAGAATCAATAACTGCGTTCAAAGAACTAACAAAAAAGTTTCCAGAAAGCAGCACAAAAGATTATGCTAACTTTATGATTGGCAAAAATTATCTTGAGCTGAATTTACCCAGAGAGGCGAAGGTATCTTTTAAACTGGTAGTAGGAAGTAGAAGGATATTTCCCTTCAAAGAGAATGCGAAACTGTTGATTGCACAAACTCTTTACATGGAAGGGAGGGGTGAGGAGTACCTTGTATATCTTGATAACTTAGTAAAGACAGGGAGTAGGAAATTGAAAGCTGAGTCATATTTTCTAAAAGCAGAATACAAAAGAGAGACAGGGAGATTCAAAGAGGCGATGAATTTATATAAACAATCTTCTTATGCGTATGAGGAGAAAGGTGATAGAGTTCAGGCTCTTTATATGGCTGGACTATCTGCTGAAGAGCTTATGCTGTTTGATGAAGCAAAGCTTTTTTACAGGATGGCACTTGAAATCTCCGTTTTTGAATCTGAAAGATTTGGAATCCAGGAGAGGATAAAAAGGATTGAAGCTATTAAAGGGGAGAATTCCGATTAAATTTTTCTTGCTTAAAAGAAAGACTTCTAATCCTTAATATATCGTTGATAGTCCAGGTTTTCCTGGAATCTAAATACTCCTTTATGATGAAGTAACCAAGGAAGTTCTTTACCCTTGTTTTTTCTTTCATAATTTCATAAAATCCGGTTCCTTCTGCCTGATGAAAAGCATTTAAAATTTCATTCTTTTTTAGTAGAAGCCGATTGAATTCAGCATTAGTGAGAAAAAGGTGTTTGGGTAAAGTTTTCTCTGGAAGGATTATCTGGGAGAAATGCGTTGCGATACCCTCGTTTACTGTTCTTTCAAGTAGGTTTTCAGTTTTAAATCCATAGCAAATTCTCAAGAAATGAGCATATTCATGTGCTGTGATGATATCTAAATTCGAGAAGTCGTGCATCCTTTCTAAACCTATACCAATAACAGGTTTTCCTCCTACTTTAATTGTGAAGCCATCAGCAGAGAAGAATCCTATAATAATATAGGCATTCACCTTCTGATTAACTGAAGCAATACTGATACATTTCCTGATAATATTTTCTACAATTCTCTCTGGTGGATTTCTTTTTGTGAGAGTGTCAGTATATGAATAATGCGAGTATTCTGTTTTTCTAACCCTTTCCTTGAGCATTCTTAGTGAGTAAGTGAAACATTGAAAATACGAACTAAAGAATTCCTCATCAGTTTCTATATAGTATTTGCAGTAATCGGACCAGGGATTATTACCCTTGTTGTTCAGGAATGTAAAAAAATTCTTGTAAAGGGTGTGGATGGAATATTTTGTGACATTCTTATTCTTTTCTTTCATTCTAGATATCCCTGTGGTGATTCAAATTAAGGACATAACAACTAATTCTTTTAGAACAAAATATAAATCTGAAGTTCAGTATTGTCAAGAGAATTAACTAACTATCGTGGCATATGGCGAATAGTATATTGCTAATGGTCTAAGGAAGAACCATAAGCTATTAGCTATAAACAATAAGCCAATCCTCAATGAGGATTCTGAGATCAAGCAATATTTACAAACAAGAAGATCATGTAAAGTTTCTCTGTGGTTAATATTTCTCTTGAAATCAGCATGATTTTACTTTATAAGGAGTTGTGAAGTATCGGCTGATAGAATCAAGAAGAAAAAACGCATTTATGCAAATGGCAGTTGATGAAGCCATATTGAATGCTGTTATTGAGAATAAATCCCCAGAGACAATTAGATTTTTTGATTTCCTACCCCCTGCTATCACAATTGGAAGACTGCAGAATATTGAGGGTATTGATGTTGGTTTGTGTAGAAAGAAAGGAATAGATTTGGTAAGGAGACTTACAGGTGGAAGGGCAGTATTTCATTCAGGGGATTTTACTTTCAGTTTAATCCTAAAAAAGAATAATAAAATATTTGGTGGTACAGTATACGAAACCTATGAGACAATCTCTTCAACATTTCTTCTTTCTTTAAGATCATTGAATATTCCTGTAAAATGGGAGAGGTTAGAATTTGATAGAAGAAAAAAGCGTACGATAGAACAGAACCCTCTCTGTTTTTCGTCGATCTCAAGATATGAACTCACACTAAATAACAAGAAGGTTCTGGGCATTTCTCAGTATCGAAAAAAGGATGCTATCCTTGTCCAGGGTTCTCTTCTCCTTAAGAAACCTTCAACCGCTTTTATTGACCTTTTTGAGACATCGATCACTCTCAAGGAGTTTTCATACATCGAAGAGGATAGCGATAAAAAAGTTAGTTTTGAGGATTTTGTTGCTGTGCTAAAGAATGGAATTGAAAAGACTTACAGAATAACAGTGGATGCTGGAGGATTATCCAAAAATGAAATGGAACAAACTAAGATATTACAGAAAAAGTATAAATCTACTGAATGGAATTCTTATAGTAGACACTTCGGATGATGGTCATTTTTTTCTTGACAAAAGATGCATTTGGGGATATAATATCTTGATTTGACAGCATAATGAGTCCGAAAAAATCCGCTTTTGCTCCTTTGTAAGGTTTATTGATTTAATAATTAATATGGGAGCTGTGGATTCATATTTTAATAATAATGGTTTGCAAAACGTTGGGATAAAAGACATATGGGTTTAATTGCATCACTATCTGATTTCTCAGCAAGCCAGATTTTCTTTCTTTTGGCAAGATTTAATAAGACTGGAAGGGTAGAACTTCGTTCCGGTGGTGAGAAAAGCGAAGTATATTTTGTTAAGGGAAAGGTTACTCATGCTTCCCTTAAGACTCAAACAGGAGTTGAAGCGTTGTACAACCTTTCAATCTATACAAACGGTCAGATTGAGTTTTTCTCAGATGAAAAGACTGCTGAGGTTACAATCAAGGACGAAGTATCAAACTTGATAGAGGAAATTGAGAAAAGGAAGGTAGAAATAGACGAAATAAAAGAAAAACTTCCCACATTCAGTACAATTCTTGTGAAATCTACTAACCCTCCCAAGGGTACCGTTGCCCTTAGAAAGGATGATTGGAAGGTATTGATTTTAATCGATGGTAAAAACAGCATTAAGGATAGTGTAGAGAAAAGTGGAATGGGTGCATTCAATGTTTATAAGACAATTGCCTGGCTTTTAGAGAAAGGTTTGGTATATGACCCTAAAGAGGGTGAGAATATTCTTAAGGAGAAGATTAAATTTGTGAACATACTATGTAAAGAACTTTCTACACTTGGAATTGCTGAAAAGGAATGGATAACGCTTGCAAAACAAACAATGGTGAAGAGAGAACCCGGGAAGAGATTGTTAGAAAACATAGTTTTTAGTGATGATGATCTCTCAGTTGAAACTAAAAAGAAGGTTGAAATCTCAAAAGATGAGATAGAGGAATTGTTTTCTCAAGTACTCGAGGCTTATGAAGAAAGATGCAAGAACGAGTTTGGACCTATGCTAACGAAGACAAAATTCAATGATGCTCTTAAGAAATTAAGTGAAGCAAAGAGATTATGTTAGAATCCTACCTTAAAAGTATAGTTACTATAGATGGAATCACGGGATGTATAGCTGTGAATACCCAGGACGGTTCTGTCCTATTGCAAGAAGGTGATATTAATCCATCGTTAGAGGATATCACTGCATTTTTTGGTTCAGGTTTTGATGTTGTTGCCTCTTCGCTGGGAGTGAGAGGGTTGAAATTTAGTTGTCTTGAGAAAGAAAACCAGAAAGTTATTATTCTTGTTAAGGAAGATGTTTATATAGGTTGTGAATTATCCGATAACACATCTTCAGAGGTAATTACCAAAAGGATACTGGAGATTGAAAGACCCGTTGAGGAGGAAAAGGAGCCAGAAAAGTTTCCTGTTACTCCTGAGAGTGAAATGAGCCAGGCTTCCCGTTTCTTCAAAAGTAAAATTCGGCAGATTAATCTTTTGATTGATGAGTTCAGTCAGGGAATTGACAAGGCTCAGTGGATTCGGATAATCAAGGAGAAATTCTCAGAGAATGAGATTGGTGAGAAATTGATGAAAGTAATACGTCTGGAGGATGATAAGGCAATATTCCTGGGAAATTTGGATCCTGATCTGAGAGAGGAAGACATCTCTGCTGTCTCTAAACTTGTAACAGATGCTCTCTGCAGAAAAGCAGTTGAGAAGTACGAAGCCATTGAAGCAAAGAAAAAGGTTCACAGCGTTATAGAGAAATTGGGAATTGCAAAATGAAATACCTGATTCAGGAATTAAGCAAAAATGACATAATTGTAGGCTCTTTATATTTCAAAGGGAACGAAAACCTCGTTTCTTTTACGGATAAATATAGTGTCCCTGAGTCAAGAATAAGGAGAATAGCCCTTGTCTTGACACAGACAATGGATGCACTTGGAGGTATCGTATTCGATAGATTTTTATTAGGAGGAGATGACAAAAGGATTTCGATTTACAAAATCAATGAAGGGTATTGTGGAATCATATTTAAAAGTGATATTCCTTTTAGAAGTATTGACAATGTTTATCAAGGAGCAATTTCAAAACTACAGGTATTAAAAGAAGAGGAAAAAGAGAAAGAAAAGCCTGCTAAAAGGATTCCAGAAATTGCTAAGGTGCCGGAAATTACAAAGGTACCGGTCAAGGAAGATAAAATGCTTGACCCCTCAGTTTTTGAGAAGATAAAAGAGATTCTTTCCCAGTACCTTGGTGATTTTACTGAGACCATTTTTGAAAATCAAATGTCAGATTTGAAAATTGACCCGAAATCAGCAATGTTTTCGAAGGTCCAGAAAATGTGTTTTTCACTGCAAAAGGCATCTAGTATGATTATCGGTCCTTCATTTGCGAAAGAGATGGTTGATAAACTATTGTCTGTAATAAGCAGTGAAGAATAAATAAAGGGGAGAAATCTATGTTGACTATGACACTTTTTTCTATATCACTTCACTCACAATGGCCACAGGAGGTTGTTTTCTGGAAAGACATTTCGAGTTTTCTTGCAATTGCAGGTGCTTTAATTCTATGGTTAACCTTTATTCTTTTTAGCGTAATTGCAAAGAAATATGAAATCGTTTTGAGAAAAAAGACTGATTGGCAATTCATGATAATTGCTCCGTCCGGTATACTTATTTTTGCTATCATAAAAGCATATGCGGCGGTTGTTAAGGGTTTCATAAAAATGACTTTCATTCAGAGCTGGATTGCGTACGGAATATTTTTTCTATCGGGTATCCTCTCTCTTGTAGCAGCGTTTAGATTCTATAATGTTGTAAAACCAAAAAAGGGGTAATGAATGAGGGTTAATCTTTTTGGTGAGATACTTTTTGCACTCGGAATGCTTCTTTTTGCTATTTCTATCATTATTCACGGTTTAATTTTTAAAAGACTACTAAAGCTCTTAAGAAAGAGAGCCATTTGGATTTTTCCACTGTTAGGTGGAGTTGTGCTTATTATTGGAACCTTCCTACATTTTATACGAGTAGGTTTTTTCTTCCCCGCACTGAGGGCTGCTGATCCAGGAGACCTCTTTACATTAATCGTGAATTCCTTAAGGATGGGCACATATGAGTCAGTATCAATTCTCGCTGCTGGTTTTTTGAGCCTTCTCGGTGGTATTATCTACAACTTCTGGATAAGGCACTGATTTTTTTCTTGACATATGATTTTGTTTATGTTATATTTAAATGCTATGTGTTTATAAGCTTTTTCCATAACAAGGAGGTAGTATGTTTAGAAAGTTGACACTATGCATTATCCCGTTTATTCTTATCCTTTTAATACTTAATTGTACAACAAAATCTTTACCTCATGAGAACAACCCACCGGTCTTAAACAGTATCGAGGCGACTCCAAACATTGTTTCAAAAGGAGGAGTTGTTTCCCTAAATCTGGGGGTGACCGATCGTGAGGAGGATAAGATGTATTTTGAATGGTCGTGTCCTCAGGGAACTTTTTATGATGAATCTAACAATGTATCAAATACTGCTAATCCCTGTTTGTGGCAGTCTCCAACTGAGGAGGGTAATTACACAATATCAGTAACCTGTACAGACAGTGTCGGAGATAATCCTGAATTTGTTGATACATCTTTGATTGTTTCAGTAAGCATCTATAGCCTGGATACCATTATAGGAGAAAATAAATTCAGTTCTCCTTTTGCTATGTATCTTGATGAAAATGGAAGAATCTATGTTACAGACCCAGGATTATCTGCTGTTCATTACTACAATGGCACAAACTGGTATTCATGGAATTTTTCAGGATTTGATACAATAATTGAAGAAACAATTGATACAACAGTAACTCCCCATGATTCAACCTATGATACTTTAATAACTAAGGTCAAGTTTGATATTCCGGCTGCAATAACGGTGGACGAGGATAGAAACCTCCTATATGTAGCAGATGTTACACTTGATAGTACAAGAATATCAGTTTACGATATAGACAATATTGACAATCCACAGGACACATTGTTTGGTTTCGTATTTAGAAGGAATGATAGAACTGACCTGAGTTTCAGGATCAAGTCACCGTATTCTTTTGTGATTGATCCAGTCAGTCAGTGGTTTTACATATCATCAGAAATCAGTATTATAGCTTACGATTCTACCTGGACCGCTGATGGATGGAACAAGTATTGGGCAACTTCGACAGCAGCGCAGGGGGTCAATTACGTTGGTAAAGGAATGAAGCTCTTTAATGATGCTCTCTACATTGCCTGTTTTGGTGTTAAAGGTGATACTGTTTACAGCGTTATACGCAGGTTTATTGATATTACAAATCCGAGCGCACCAACTGCAGATGATGCAAACTTCTGGATTTCTGATTCGTTCTCCTCGTATGTAAGCGGTCTTGCAATTGCGCAAAACGGACACATCTTTGTTACATGTGGAGGTGGTTCTTCAAACTCTCTTCATAGAGTGGTTGAATACGATGAGAATGGTGACTATGTTCGTTCCTTTGGAAGCCTTGGCGATAAAAGTGACCAGTTCAATTATCCTACCGATATTTTTATTGACGATGACGGTAAGATCTATGTATTAGATTTGGGAAATCATTGCATAAAAGTGTTTAAAGAATAAATAAGGAGGGAAAAATGAGAATCCCGAGAAATACTCTTCTGGTATCTTTTCTTGTAATCCTTCTCAGCGTATCGCTGCTCTATTCAGGTAGAACAGGAAAGATAGCGGGAAGGGTGGTGGACAGAAGCAACGGTGAACCACTTCCTTTTGCCAATATACTGATACTTGAGACCAGTATGGGGACTGTCACAGACTTAAATGGTGATTATTTCATAATAAACATACCACCTGGTGTTTATGATGTTCAGGCAAGAATGATGGGATATCATAACGTTACGGTAGCGAAAGTGAAAGTTGAGATTGATCAGACATCAACTGTGAATATGGAACTACCTATGGAGTTAATTGAAATGCCAGAGACAGTAGTCTATGGCACGAAGATTATTGAACCTGATGTTACAACCTCAAAGGTGAATATTACAGGGCAAGAGATTGAAAGAATGGCTGTAACAGACCCAATTGAAGCGTTGCTGACAAATACAAGTATGGTAATGGATCCCAGCAGAAGGGAGATTCATGTGCGTGGTGGAAGAGGTGGTGAAGTACTCTACCTTATCGATGGAATGGAGGTAAGGGACCCGCTTGTAGGTGGAGGTTTAGGAATCAGGTTGGATGATACAGAAGTAGACCAGATGGAAATTCTTACGGGAGGATTTAATGCGGAATATGGAAATGCACAGTCCGGGATTGTAAATATCATTACAAGAGAGGGGGACGCTCGCGAACATTCTGCGAAATTCTCTTACAAGAATGATCATACACTCTTGCAAGAAGAAGAGTGCATTTATGGCAGGAAGAGAAATAGTTTCAATAATGACAAAGCAGCATTCTCGATGGGAGGACCTGAACCTATTACAAAACATTTACTTCCAGCATTGGGCGTAAAGATACCATGGACTGTCACATACTATATCTCAACCACAGGAGATTGGACGGATACATACGCTTCATTTCCCGATAAAGATTTTCTAACCACTTACTTGCTCTGGGATAAGATCAGGTTGAAGGATAGAATGCGTAATATTTACACAGGAAATTCAAAGCTTGCATGCAGGTTCTCTTCAACACAGAAATTAAGCCTTGGATATAGGAGGTCCTCTGAAAAAAGGTTTGATTATGATCACAGGTTTAAATATACCCCAAAAACCGCATACAGGAGAACAAAGAATAGCTATCAACTTGTGGGTGATTGGAACCATACCTTGTCTAGCAATGTATTCTATACATTGGCTGTTAGTCACTTCCAGACAGCTTATACCTTAACTCCTGGTGGAAAGGATCCGGATGAGATTAACGAGTATCCATATACAAGTGATGATCCGATTGATCATATTTATAATATTGATGGTCGTGACGAGCCATTTGATGATCTGTCGAGATATGATGGAGTTTATAATCCTGGTGAAAGCTTTGTTGACCTGAATAAAAATGGGTTCTGGGATAAAGGTGAGCCATTCAGTGATATGGATCAGAAAAACTATCACTACGATATCGGTGAAAGGTTCAGGGATTACAATAGTGATGGGATATGGACAGGATATGAACCTTTTAGTGATTATGGAGAAGATGGGATAGACAGCACGGGTGATTTTGGAGAGTGGGATGGTATATATCAGGTAGGAGAACCTTTTTCAGATTATAATATAAACGGGAAAAGGGATGATCCTGTAGGAGACCAGTTCTGGGATTATGGTTTTGATCAGTGGGCACAATGGCACAAGAGGACTTCGAATGTTCTCTCATTCAAGGGCGATATAACAAGTCAGATAACAAAGGTTCATCTTTTGAAGACAGGTTTTGAATATAAACGATACGAGATGGATCATCAGGAGATTCAATATCCATGGTTTGCGGAACCCGGTAGAGACCCTCCTCCTCCAGGTCCATGGCCTGATAGAGGTTACTTCAGGGATTTTTACAACAGAACACCATCCTCTGGTGCATTCTATGTTCAGGACAAAATAGAGACAAAAGGAATGATAATAAACGCAGGTTTAAGGTTTGATTTTGTTTTCCCTGGTTCAGAGGTGAGTGGTTCCAGGGATGATCGAAAGCTTTTGGGGCTTCCCTTTGAGACAGAGTATGAAGTTCTTTTGAGCCCAAGATTTGGTATATCATTCCCTATATCCGAGTTTGACAAAATGTACTTCTCATATGGACATTTTTCACAGGTTCCTGAATTCCAATATTTTTATCAAGATACAACTCAGTTTAGCAGTGCTGTAAGACTATATGGTAATCCCAATCTCAATTGTGAACAGACTATTGCCTATCAACTCGGAGTTGTTCATGCTTTTGGAAACCTAATGAGGCTGGAATTTAAAGGATTCTACAAGGATATAAGGGGATTAATAGATACAGAGCAACAGGGAATCTCACCTTTTACCTATCAAATAAGAGTGAATAAGGACTATGGAAGTATAAGAGGTTTAGAGATTTCTTTTGAAAAGAGGTATTCCCAATTCTATTCGTTCTCACTTGATTATACTCTAATGTGGGCAATGGGGAAGAGTTCTTCGGACAGACAGGGGTACGATTACTCTTATCAGGGTATCCCACTTCCTCTCCGTGAATATCCTCTTTCCTGGGATCAGAGACACGGTATTACGAATGTTATTGACATAAGATCCGAATCTGGTGACAACCCAGTTCTCTTTGGTCTAACCTTACCGGACAAGTGGGGCATAAACATACTAACCCAATTTGCAACAGGGCTTCCCTATACACCTACAAACGTAGAAGGAGCAGAAGATGTTCGACAATTACCAAACTCTGCAAGGAAACCTGCAACAACTACAACCGATATCAAAGCTACAAAATGGTTCTATTTGGGTCCTTTTAAATATGAGTTCCTTGTAGAAGGGAAGAACGTATTTGACAGAGACAATGTAGTGCGCGTTTACAGTTCAACAGGTAAACCATACACTTCAGATCCTGATGATCCTGCTGGGTCAGAGTATGATAAAGATCCTACAAACTGGGGTCCAAGAAGACAGGTTTACTTTGGTGTATCACTTGGTTATGGAATATAATCAATCTAACCCTAAAAGGAGGCGTAAATGCTGACGCTTTTTGACAGAGGTGGTTGGGTTATGTGGCCACTTCTTGCTGCTGCCATAATCGGTATTGCTTACATTTTGGAAAGATTCTTTACCCTATTCAGAGCAAGGGTGAATCCGGGTCTTTTCGTTGAACAGGTTAAATCTGCTTATGAAGGGGGGGGAGTGCAAAGTGCAATTGCATTCTGCAATCAGAATCCAAATCCAGTTGCACGAATATTTGTTCCTGCACTTGAGAAATTCGGAAAGTACAAAGGTTCGAGCGACCTTAAAACAATCCTTGAAGAGGCTATTACTTCTGCAGGCTCTGTGGAACTTGCTTTTCTTGACAGGGGGATGCTTGTCCTTGCAGCGGTCGCTAGTGTTGCGCCTCTCATAGGTTTTCTTGGGACAGTCATAGGAATGATACAAGCTTTTGATGCTATTGCTGTAGCAGGCACCATTGAACCAACACTCGTTGCAACAGGTATATCGGTAGCTTTGATTACCACGGCAACGGGGCTGACTATTGCAGTTCCAACTGCAGCAGCGCACGTCTTCTTTACCTCGAGGATAAATACATATACGAGGGCTATGGAACAAGCGTCCAATTCCCTCATAGAGTACTTATTAGAAGAAGTTGAGAAAGGAGCAGGAGGATAAATTGGAATTGAGAAAAAGGGAGCAGAATAAGGCGGAGATTCCGACAGCATCAATGGCGGATGTTGCCTTTCTTCTTATCCTCTTCTTTCTGGTGAGCACCATATTCAGCAGCGAGATGGGATTACAGATTATTCTTCCGGAGCACGGTGAAATAGTAAAGATAGCAAAGAGTAACATCGCTCATGTTTATATCAATGAGTTTGGAGCAGTGAAAATAGATGGTGAGCCAACTGAAGTAAATTTGATTGCAGATAGGACAAAAGATATGCTCGTTGAGAATGATAGTCTTGTATTTTCGATAAAGACACATCCTGAAGCAGCATATGAATCAATGATAAAGGTATTCGATAAACTAAAACATGGTAGTGCAGATAGAATAAGTTTTGCACCAAGAGATGTGATAAAACCGTAACGAGAATTAAGTAGGAGTTAATTATGCGTTTTGCTAAAAAGAAAGAAGATGTTGCAGACATACCAACTGCATCTATGGCTGATATCGCATTTCTCTTAATCCTGTTCTTCATGGTCACAACAATTTTTCGTGTTGTAACAGGTCTCGATGTTAAACTTCCTGAGGCTGAAGAAGGGCACAAGCTCCCCAATAAAGGGATTGTTCATATTTATGTAAATGTTAGCAAGAGGATCTCCATAAATGACAAGGATGTGGTGATTGGTCAGGTTTCAATTGAAATGGCAAAAAAGATGCAAAGTGATCCAAGCACCATTGTCTCTTTAAGAATAGACAAAAAAACAACCTATGATATTGTTGGTGATATATTTGACCAATTATCACAAGCAAAAGCATTACGTGTATCCCTTGCAACTGAAAGGATGAGAGGTTGAATAAATGAAAGGAAAAGTTGTTGACCTGAAGGATAGATTCCCTCTATATTTCAAAACAAGTCTATTACTCGCAGTTCTTTTCTTTATTGTTGGTTTTTATCTTTTCCCTGATTATACACTTCATCCTTATGTACCAAAGGTTGAAAGGTTAACAAGGATCGAGGACTTAACTGAGCAGATTGAGAAGGTGGAAGAGCTTCCACCCCCACCTAAACCTCAACTGCCTGTTGAGGCTGAAAGTGAGGAGGAGATACAACAGGCTACTATTGAGAAGACTGCTGATTTCGAAACCTTTGACAAACTACCAATAGAACCAATTGGGGAAACACCTGAATTCGTTGCTTACGATACACCACCAAGACCCAAGCGCATAGTTAAGCCTGTTTATCCACAGATAGCAAAGCAGGCTGGTATCGAAGGAACAGTTATTCTTAAACTGCTTGTTGATGTGAATGGTAAGGTTTTGAAAGTAAAGGTTTTGAAAAAACTTGCACCTGATCTTGATCAAGCAGCGGTAAGTTCCGCGTATGCAACTTCATTCTATCCTGCAAAACAGAGGGACAAACCTGTAAAGGTATGGGTGAGTTATCCTGTTAGGTTTGTACTTGAGGGATAGGATAAGAATTAGGGTATGCAATTAAAGTTATGAACCAATAATAATCAAAAAAGGAGGATTGCTTTTCGTTTTTGCACCATTTAATGATAAATGAATTCTCTTATATGATTTTTAACATTAGTGAATAAAGGAGGGAATATGAAAAGGAAAATAGTAATTTTTTCAATTCTTTTTATATTTTTCACCTTAGTATATGGTTATGCTTATGTTGATTATTCAGAGTATCCTCATACCAGTCCACTGAGGGGGACAAAACCAACTACACAGTATAAATATCATGATGTGGGAAATATCTGGTTAACGGTAACAAACTTTGGTTTTTTTGGTAATTCAGGTACCTGGAAGATATATGGTAAAAACTTCCCTTCCTGTGAGTTTCCAGGTGGTTCCCATGCGGATTATCTCTTTCAGGGAGCTCTCTGGATAGGTGCAATTATCCAGACATCTGATACAACCGCAGATACACTT
>SDBS01002931.1_pt1 | contig 16849 bp, 12 predicted proteins | sample 2277091 | NCBI WGS metagenome assembly SDBS01 (sample SAMN10404972, study PRJNA504765) | marine sediment metagenome | isolation source: marine sediment core GS10_PC15, 163 cmbsf | place: Arctic Ocean: Southern Knipovich Ridge | collected 2010 | reverse complement strand
TATTATAACTCATCCGTATCTGAGTGCAAGCCACAACCGATGGGCTGCCCGTATCTTCCTCAAGATATTATAACTCATCCGTATCTGAGTGCAAGCCACAACCGATGGGCTGCCCGTATCTTCCTCAAGATATTATAACTCATCCGTATCTGAGTGCAAGCCACAACTAAACATTTACCAGCCTCTGCTTTAGTTTTATTATAACTCATCCGTATCTGAGTGCAAGCCACAACAGCCAGCAAAGGATTGATTGGAGCTTTCAATTATAACTCATCCGTATCTGAGTGCAAGCCACAACATTATAGTTTTCATTGTTTACTCCTTAGAGATTATAACTCATCCGTATCTGAGTGCAAGCCACAACTGCGGCATACCAACAGTCGTCCGTACCGCAATTATAACTCATCCGTATCTGAGTGCAAGCCACAACAGCTTTACCCTCGTCAATCGCGGAATAAATATTATAACTCATCCGTATCTGAGTGCAAGCCACAACGACCTAATGGCTGATTGGGACAAAGACTTTATTATAACTCATCCGTATCTGAGTGCAAGCCACAACATATAAGCACTTGTTATTTGTGGTAGAATTATTATAACTCATCCGTATCTGAGTGCAAGCCACAACACTCTTGCTAACTGTTTATATACTTTGACAGTTATTTCCAAACACCTACTATTGAGGAGTATGATTATCACTTGCAAATGCGGATAAGGAAATATTTCAAAAAATTTCGTATATGGCTGTGCCCTTCGAGCAATATTTCTCGCTTTCGTTTTGGGGCCGACAGGGGTGTGCTCTCGACTACGCCGGATGAGATTTTTTCATGGCCCCTGCAGAAGCCAAACGGAGCACACGCGGTCTGAAAAACCACCAGTAAAGCCAGGGTAAACCCGCCCGATATTTTCTGTCAATTCCACCAACACGCCCCGACAACACCCAGATATTTTACACATAAGTGGGGAATGACCGGGCTTTACTACATGTTTATCTTCACTTAACCTCTTTATTAACAAGGCTTTTTTTCATAAAAACAACAAAATTCTTTAGATTATCATTGACAACTTTGCCGGGGTTTGGTACTTTGTTATTAGTGACTTGAACGTCAAGCTCACAAAGTAAAGTGGCCGGGCGATACGCGAATATCCCCGACCGTGGTCCTAACTACGAAGGAGTTAGAACATGGCAAATCTACCAAAACCCAAACCAGACGTCTATCAAATTATTACAGATCGAATCTTACAAGCATTGGACAAAGGTGTCATTCCCTGGCGTAAGCCCTGGCGTGGCGGTTCACAGGGACAACCGAAATCATTAGCCACCAGAAAAAACTACCGCGGCATTAATGTCTGGTTGTTATCAATGGCCGCCCAGGACGCCGGATATACAAGTCCATATTGGACGACATACAAAAAAGCCCAGGAATTAGGCGGCCAGGTTCGCAAAGGTGAAAAGTCAACTATCGTAGTTTTCTGGAAGCATATCGAAAAGGAAAGAACGACCGATTCCGGTTCTATCGTGAAGGACGATATTTGGTTCTTAAGATACTACCGCGTTTTTAACGTCGATCAATGCGAAAACCTTAATCCAGATAAACTACCGATAGATGTTCAACCAGACACCGACGAAACAGAACTGGAATTTGAGCCGATAGAGTACTGCGAACATATCATCAGAAATATGCAGAAACGACCGGAGATAACTCACAGTAACGAACGTCGGGCATATTACAGGCCGTCAACCGATACTGTCCATCTGCCAGACCGGAAACACTTTGAAACGATTCCAGAATATTATCAGGTGGCGTTTCACGAATTAGGACATTCTACCGGCCACGAATCCCGATTAAGCCGTAAAAACTTTAACGTCGCGGCGTTCGGTTCTGGCAATTATGGCAAAGAGGAACTTGTCGCGGAATTTTGCGCTTCAATGCTTTGCGGCGTCTGTGGAATCGAAAACGATACTATCGACCAAAGTGCCGCCTATATTGATAATTGGAAACGAGCAATCAAAGGCGATAAAAAGTTAGTTATCCAGGCCGCGTCTCAGGGACAAAAAGCCGCCGATTATATCACAGGAAAGGCGGTATCAGCATGAAAACTTTTGAAATTACGTTTGACGATTTAACGGAAGAAGCACAAAAGCAATTCCTTGAATTCCAGGGCTTAGATAATCCCCATGATGGAAACTTTGACATTGCGCCGCTGGCCATAATTGATCTGGAGGATGATGAGCTATGAAAACTACAACACTATTTGAGAAATACAGGCCGACTACTTTTGGCGAAGTTTTAGGCCAGGACAAAGCTATCAAGAAAATCGAGCTATTACTTGCCCGTGGCTGGGGCGGTCGGGCCTGGTGGATTAGTGGTGCAAGTGGGACAGGGAAAACTACTATCGGGCGAATTATCGCTGGCCAGGGTGCGGACGATTTTTACATCACCGAGTACGATAGTGCCGATGCAATGAGCGTATCGGAAATTGACAGACTTGAGCGGGACATGTCTTATCTTGCCCCAGGCAAGGGCGGCAGGGCTTATATCATTAACGAATCTCATGGCCTTCGCAAGCCGATTATCCGGCGTTTCCTTGGTCTTTTGGAGCGGATTCCCAGCCATGTCTGTATAGTTTTCACTACAACAAAGACCGGCGAAGCAAGTCTTTTCGATGACCAGATTGATGCCCATCCTTTGCTTTCACGTTGTGCTAAAATCGAACTGACTAATCAGGGTTTAGCAAAGGTCTTTGCAGAGCATTGTCGGCAAGTCGCTACCCAGGAAAATCTCAATGGCAAGCCAATCCAGAATTATATCAAACTTGCCCAGAATTGTAAAAACAACTGTCGGGAAATGCTCATGGCTATCGAGACCGGGGACATGTTAAGTTAAGAAAACTCTATGGTCGGACACGAGGACTATGGCCAGACGGTCAACGTGAAAACCTCGTGTTCGACCAGTCAGAGTGATAAATCGGGAATTTTCGCTTACAGGAGATATAATCATGGCAAGAATGAAAACGAAAACAAAACAAGCTGTGGCCTATTGTAGGGTAAGCTCTACAGGCCAACAGAGAAACGGCACAGGTTTAGACCGTCAAGAAGAGATAATAACCGCTTACGCCGAGAAGGCTGGATATGAGTTAATTCAGATTTACCAAGAGGCTATGACCGGGACCGATACAGAGCGTCCGGTGTTTACACAGATGTTAGCCGACATACTATCGAACGGTTGCAGGGTCGTCATCGTTGAACGTCTGGACCGGCTTGCTCGTGACCTGGGTGTTCAACTACAATTAGTAGGGTTGTTTTGTAGTAAGGGCCTCACTCTCATATCCGCAGATACTCAGCAGGACGTTACGGCGGCATTTTCCGGAGACCCTATGCTCAAGGCGATGATTCAAGTGCAGGGCGTATTCGCCGAGTTGGACAAATCCATACTGGTAGCCAAACTTCGTAAAGCCAGGGAACTTAAGAAGGCCAAGACAGGACGCTGTGAAGGCCGCAAACCCTACGGATTCTACGAAGGCGAAGAGAAGCTAATAAAACGCATCAAGCAGTTGCATAGAAAGCCCAGAGGCGGCAAACGTTTGGGGCCTTACCAGATAGCCAGAATCCTGAACCAGGAAGGCTGGCCCACCCGCAAGGCTCAAGAATGGCGAGGCTCCCATATCAGTGCTATTCTCAAGCGATTGAGTTCACGGACTTCCTAACGTGTGGTATGCCTTAGATGACTGTGTAGTTTAGACTACTATTCATCATTTGTATCGAAGCTATCTTCGAGGTCTATGTTTTGTTCATCAACAAGGTACAGGCCCAACAACAAGGAGTCTTTCAGAATCTGTGTGTCTAAGAGGCGGTACACTATATCTTCTTTTGAGGGGAAATGAAGTTGTGAATCGTGATATTGCCCACAAATATCTTTCTCATCATCACGTCCGGCAAAGTAGAAAGTCAGGACTTTCCTAACTTGCTCTTCTTTGAGACCCATTAAGAAACTTTTCAGTCGTTGCTCAGCGGGACTATTTGCAAAGCATGAACCAATTCCTTCAGATATATGTTTTCGTTTATTTCGGTCAATTCCATGTTCCTCACACCGCTCAGCCTTTTCCTTTTCAATATCTGAGAGCATATCAAGGATTTGGTTGATAATCTGTCTGATTGTGGTTTTCGTTTTCTCTGTCATTTTTGTCTCCTCGCCAAGACCATTAGAGTGCAAATTTAGAAACCTCTCCCGTCTATTTATCGGCAATTGATTTAGATCAGATTACGAGATTCTTTGATTCAAAAATGTTCGCTTACCGTTGTCTGGAGGCTCTGGCAATGCCTACAATCGCCGAACAGATAGTGGAGGGTAGTTGAGGCCAACACTGGACGATTTTAGCAAGGTCAGCCGGTAGTTCTGAGGTGTCAACTACAGTAGCACACTTGGCATTGAGAGACTTTTTTGAGTATCAGTTCAGGGTATCAATAAAGCTGCAAAATCTCCTGAATTAAGCAGATATTCACAAATTTGTACAATTCATAAAATTCTCAACAATAAGAAATAAAGTTGCTTTTTCTATACTGTCCTTTATAATTCAGGAAGAGATATGTATCTACAGACACAAGCTGCAAGGACGTAATCCGTAATCATTGCGCATAAGGAGATAAGCAAAATGAAGGCAAATTGGGAAAAAGTGTCTTATCGTTTTTCAACATTTGTTCTGTCGGGTGGTGTTTGTCTGGTTCTTCTGGTAGGCATTCTCGTGTGGGCCACTCGAGATCATGGGGATTCTTTGGAGAGTAGCGAACAAGCGATTACTCAACCTAACGAACTGGCAATAGTAGCTGTTGAGGGCGATGCTGGAGGCTTCGGCGCCAAAAAGGCAGATACAAAGCCGAATGTGATTAGTACGGATGTGCCCCTTGAAGTACCTGAACGAACAGACGAATCTTTTGCGGATTCCCGGCCAGTAGCGGATCAAACCGTTTCACAAGAAGTCGTGGCAGATCAGATCTCTGAGAATCTACCCGAAGTGGCCCCAGGAACTTTGGCTGATGAACCGAATGTTGTTACACGGCTGCGTGAGTCGATCTTAGCCGGGCCTCGTGGAACCATGCCCATCGATGAACTGCTTCCGCTCGCATTAAAGACGCGAGACCCCAGCCGCACAGAAATGCGATTGGCGCTTCTCCTACGGAAAGAGGAGACACTACGAGAATTGAAATCCCGACTACAGGCTGTGCCGGATGATACTACCTACGATCTCCTCATGTTGATTCAATCGCAACTCCGCTGGTCTGAGGTAGTCCCCGATGTCCTTGCTTTGTTGGGGAACGAGGATGCCCCCGAGCCTGTGCGCGGGCGAGCAGCCACAGCGGCTGCAGTGTTTCAGCAAGAACAAGCAGCACCGCAGATCAGATCGCTGCTCGCAGATGCCAAAGAACCGCAGGTCCGTCAGTGGGCGGCGATGGCACTGGCGCTTCTTGGAGACGAAAATTCCGCCAGTCTGATCGAGCCGATGCTCAGGGATTCGTCTGTTTATGTCCGATTGACTGGCGCAATGACGCTTGGCAGTCTGGGTGATGATTCCGGTCTGATTACAGCAATGGATTTGAGCCGCCATGAGAAATTCGATGTCCGTTGCCGAGCCGCAGAAGCGCTTTTGCATATCGCCACGCCTGAAGCCCTAGCCCGCGTGCGAGAGATGCAGGAGACGGACGACAGTCCCACGGTGCGCAGTGAGAGTGCTGAGTATCTTGGCCAGGCTGAACTCGCTGGACTGGAGAAAAGGGCTGCCCTTGATCGACTTAAGGTGATGCTCTCTCCCAACAATCCATATCCACCACGGTGGGCCTTTGTGTACTTGGCCGAGCATTTCGCGCCGGAGGCCACAGGGATTCTGCGGCAGTTGGCCGATAGTCCCGGACCATTGCAGCACGCCGCGTCAGTGGCTCTGCTGGAAGTCAATTCTGGCGTTACTACCATTCCGCACATCAGGAGGAGCCGTCAATGAAATCTCGTGCTTGGTGTTGGAAAATTCTATTTGCGGTGACGTTCTTCTCTGTAGTGGTCGGTTGGTACTGTTGTGTACTCGCTCATCACACTGATGTGCACGGATCAGCAACCAACAACCTGACACAGCAGGCAATTGATACGTCTGAAGTATCCTTCTACTCTACGGATGAGGAATGGATGAAACAGGGGGCCATGGATGAAGATCTGGCCCTAGCTGATCTAACCAACTTGCCGCCTGATATCTTACGGTATTGGGGACATCACTACAACCCGCACACTGGTAGTGGTGGCCCTTTCGGTGGCAATCCTGCTGTGCAGATAGCCGAGGGTCGATGGGATCTCGTGGGCGCAGCATTCACCAATTCGTCGACCAGATGGTACGGTGACGAGTCGCAAGGCACGCAAGGTTCCATGCATGCTCTCGGCCGCGTCCTTCACTTGCTGCAGGACATGGCTTCGCCTCCCCATGTGCACGCCCCCGACGGGCATGGGCGGCTTAGCCTCCGCGGACCAGGGGGAGGTCTGGCAGGTTATTACTCCGACTTTGAGGAAAAATGGTCGCCCGATAGTTCTGTCTATGCAGGATGGGGGTATCCCTCTGCCTCAGGTGGGGCGCTGACACCGAGCAATGCCACCTCTGCTTCGATACCAAACAGCAGGCTCGACAGTGATTCACTAACCGAGATGCGCGCTCGTCTAAGCGCTATTCCATCGAGCGAGAGAAGCAAAATCGAAGGTTACATGAAGGCGATGGCGTGGATTACGTATTTCCACACATCTTTCTATGGACAGATCAATAAAGACGAGAACAATCCAGCACCAGCGTCAAGCGGGAGTGGTTACACAAGCATCTTGCGAAGAATGTTTCCGAGTAGGATTTCATTCTACGGTAGTGTCCTTGACGATTACTGGACGATTGACGGTGTTGGCTATTATGAAAAGAAGCTTCAATACTTCCCTGACGAATGGTGGCCATGCCCGGCTACTACAGCTGATAACAACTCGAATTATCCGATTGGTCACAAGGTCGTGGGTTCCAGTATCCAGGGTCGATTTTACCTTTATATGCATTACTACCAGACCGGAGATTACGTCGGGCCCTCCTCTCGGGCCATACCGCCAGACTACTATCCCAATGGAAGCAGCAACAGCTTAGACTTGGCTCACTATTACGGGAACGTACTCCTTCCACTGGCTGCTCGATTCGGAGCGGGACTGCTGAATGGGCTGTTTCCTGCACCCTCATCGTTGTCGTATCCATCGACGAGCGCAGACAGCCAGATTTCTGTCAGTTGGCAGGCACCACCGGACAGCGTTGCAGGCTCTGCCGAAAACTACTATGTGCTTCAGCGTTCCGACGACGGTGGGTCCGTCTGGTCAACTGTGTACGGTGGTTCTGGACTCCAGTACAATGATAACGTTGGTCAGGGCTCATATCGCTATCGAGTACATGCATCATTCGGTAGCGGATATTCACCGCGAATATATGGTGCATGGCGTGCGGGGACTTACGACTGTACAGTTGGGGAGCCGCCGGGGCCTGGAAGCGAAACAAGTACACTGACAGCAACTGAATACGCGAATGTATGGAGTGCCATTCCAACTTACAACGGTGTCGGCAATTCCAGTATAACTGTATTTTGGAATGACCCTAGTAGTGGGGACGCTTATGGTCTCTTGAAATTTAATCTAAGCAGTATCCCAAACGGCAGTACAGTTGATACGGTGAGATTGGAGTTAAACTGTACTCGAGATGATGGCAACTTACAGATTGCGATTTTCGACTGTGGCAGCAACTGGTATAGCAGCAGCGTTAATTGGAATAACAGACCTTCATTTGGAAGCTTTGTTGAGTTCACAAACTCAAGCGGAGTAGGTACGTGGACATGGCAGTCCTCGGATTTTGATGATGTTGTTCAGGGGTGGATTGATAGCACCAATTACGGATTATATATTATTGCAAATAACAGCGGAGGCTTGGCGCATTTCTCAAGCGGTTTGTCTCTGGTAAACTTCAATCTTCGCCCCAAGCTTGTCGTTAGTTATACGCCTCCCCCCCCACCGGATCTTATAATAACGGACCTTTATCCTTCTCCTGCTCCATCGTCGGGTACGTTCTATGTCGGTGATGATATTGATTGGTACGTTACAGTTAAGAATAATTCTGTGAATGGGTATGCAGAGGCAAGTCGTGTGGGGTATTATCTTGGCAATTCGCCAGCAGATATCAGCGAAGACACTAGGATTAATAGGGATTCTACAGATTCACTTGGGCCGGGCCAGTCAGACACGGATGATGACCCCTACACATTTACGAGCGGTGATATCGGCAGCAAGTACCTAATCTGCAAAGCTGATTACCGTGATGATGTGGAGGAAATCAACGAAAACAATAACACAAGAGTATATGGACCATTTAATGTGGCACCGGCTAAGGTTTTTTACACGCTCACCACTTCCGTAGCTGGCGGCCATGGAACAATCTCGGCAGGTGGAACCTATGAAAGCGGCGAGGTTATCAATCTCATTGCCACACCAGATGCCGGTTACAAGGTCAAGTCCTGGTCTGGTACTGACAATGACAACTCAACCGCTACAACGAATACCGTAACGATGACCAGCAACAAAACCGTTACAGTAGAATTTGTACTTGAAAGACCCTCTTTGGAGATTTATGTAGATGACGATGCACCTAACGATCCGGGACCTGTCGACCCGAGTGTTAGCGATCCTTTAGAGGATGGGACTGCGGGCCATCCATTTGATGAGATTCAAGAAGCTGTAGATGTTGCCATCGATGGTGATACTGTTATTGTTGCAGAAGGAACTTACTACGAAAACCTTAATTTGAATGATAAAGATATTATCCTAAACAGCACAGATCCGAGTAACCAAAACGTAGTGGCAAATACAATTGTTAATGGGGGTGGCAATGATTCGGTCATTTACACCATTGATTCAGATGTGACAATTAATGGCTTTACAATTACTAACGGATTTGTTGATGCTGGTGGTGGTGGCATATGCTGTTATGACGGCAGCCCGACCATCTCACACTGTATTTTCAGCGGGAACTGGGCAATAGCTGGTGGTGGGATATTTATCGATGTCGAAGAGAATAGTACGATTAGTCCGATTCTTACAAACTGTATTTTTCTAGAGAATTCGGCTGACTACGGTGGCGCAATCGGAATTGGTAGCTGGATGGGCGAAAATAATGCAACGCTAGTCAATTGCCTCTTCCGCGATAACTCAGCGGCACTTTTCGGCGGTGTGATGGACGTTTGGAACTATCTCGGCAGCACGGACATAGAGTTGATTAACTGTACTCTTGCCGGAAATTCAGCACCTAACGGAAACGCTCTATCATTTGATTCTGATCTCCAGGCTTATCCGAGCAACCTTCAGGTAAGCAATTGTATCCTTTGGAATGGCAACGATGAGATATGGAACGGTGACGGCTCCACTATTACTATCAACTACAGTGATATCCAGAGCGGGTGGAGCGGTCCCGGAGAGAACAATATCAATGTTGACCCGAACTTCATAGACGCTGATAATGACAACTTCCACCTTCTGGCTGGGTCTCAATGTATCGATGCTGGGGATAATAATGCTTTGCCTCCAGACACTGCCGACCTCGATGGCGATGGTAATACAACCGAGCCGACCCCATGGGACCTTGATGGAAATCCACGGATAATAGGCGATGAAGTTGACATGGGTTGCTATGAATCTAGCTCAATAGATCCTAATAATCCGACCCCAGTACTCCAGGCAATTGGCGATAAGTTTGTGGATGAAAATGTTGCTTTGACATTTACTGTAAATGCGACCGATCCCGAAGATGAGCCGGTAATATACTCAGCTCCGGGTCTGCCGAGTGGGGCAACGCTCGATCCACAAACGGGAGAATTTGCCTGGACGCCAAGTTACAACCAAGCCGGAAGTTACCAGGTGACGTTTAGGGCAAGTGATGGCAACTCGTGGGATTCTGAGACAATTACTATTACAGTAAATAATATTAACCGACCCCCGGTAATCGGTGCAATCACTGATCCGTCGGTTAACGAAAACGCCCTTCTGAGCCTCTCGGTGAATGCGATCGATCCTGATGATCCTGATGGCCAGGCATTAACATACTCTATAAGTGGTTTGCCTGCCGGAGCCGTATTTGCCAGCAAGACGTTGACCTGGACACCGAGTTATGCCCAGGCGGGGAAATATCTGGTTACGTTCACTGCAGACGATGGTCAGGCTCAGGATTCCCAGGCAATAACAATAACAGTAATCAACGTGAACCGAACGCCGATTCTCGGAGGAATTGGTGCTATACATGTTAGTCCTTCATCAGGGTATACCAGCACAGATTTCTACTGGTATGTGGATTATTATGACGCGGATGGGGATTCGCCATCTATCAGGGACGTCTATATTGATGGTATGATCTATCAGATGGAGTTGGACTCCGGTTCCAACTCAAATGGTACTTATAAATATGGACCGATGAACTTAGGCGTTGGAAGTCATAGCTACTATTTCTTCTTCACCGATGGCCAGGGTGGTAGCGCTCGATTGCCGAGCAGCGGTATGTTCTCTGGGCTGTCAGTAAGCGATGTCAAAGCCATATACCATCTGGCAGATCTAAACAGTAATTATGTAATATCTATGCTTGAAATCCTCGCCTGTATTGATGAGTGGGCTATCGGCGATGTTAGTATGCTTGAAGTGCTCGAAGCAATAGATTTGTGGGCCGCAGGACATTATTATTGGGATGAATCTGAGCAGAAATTTAAGTCGGGAGAACAACCGTAAAAAAGCTGCTCTGCTTGTGTGCTGTGATTGGGAGAAGTTACTCGTCTTTGCAGTAATCTTACTTAGATTATTACCTTATTTGAAGTCTTTGTCGTCTCTGTCAGTGTTTAGAAATTCTCTTTAGAAAATGGACCGGTCTTGCCAGTGTGAGACCTAAGCGCGTGCCAAAGTGCGTGCCAAACATGCTCGTTTGGTCTTAGTTTTTCAAAAAAGACAAGCATAAGGCAAGTCGGTCGATGCTAAACTCCGGTCTTGTTTTGCCTGTCCCTGTAAGTCTTGCTCATTCCTATACTTCTTGTAACTGGGGAACCAGGATTCGGACCTGGACTAACTGATCCAGAGTCAGTCGTGCTACCGTTACACTATTCCCCAATATTTCATTCCTCGACCCAGCAACGCTGGGTTCCGATTAAAACCCGCCGTTGGCGGGTCGATACCGGATGCTCGCCGCTCAAACGAGAATCGATTTCTAATCCACTTGATACTATTTATTCTTTTTACTAACAAATCCGGAATATTCAAGCAATTTCCATCCCGCTGGCAGGGCCCCCGCTGCCAATGCTATCTTCAAAAGGTCGCCGACAACAAAAGGATATAAGCCCACAGCCGGCACAGACCTGTTGATACCCATCAGACAGCACAGCCAGAGCAAACCAAAGGCATAAATGACGATATTGCCCAAAACCATCGCCAAAATGGTGGTTCCAATCCGCCTGTCCCATCCCTTCCGGGCCAATAAACCTGTGAGGTAAGCAGCAGGGATGAAACCAAGCAGATACCCTCCGGTCGGCCCTATTAGTACCGTAAAACCGCCTCCAAGTGCAAAGACCGGCAAGCCCGCCACTCCCTCCATTATATACGAAAGGACAGCCAGGCTCCCGCGCCAGGGACCAAGCAAAGCGCCTATCATCAGCACAGCAAAGGTCTGACCGGTAATGGGAACAGGACTAAAGGGGAGCAGAATCTTTACCTGTGCACACAAGCCGATGAGCAACGAACCGCCAATAACCAAAGCAATATCATAAAGGGCGGCATGCTTTTTCTCACAAGGCCGCAAAAGGTCAGCTATAGTTAAACTTGCTAACATATCTTTCCCATCAAAGGCAACTTCCGATTCTCGATTCTCGTTCCTCGACGAGTATCCAGTATCGAGTATAGTTCGCCGGCCATTATATTTGAAGTTCCTTTATACGTCAAATGACATATTCTGAACTTTTCAAAGTCATGAAATCCAGGCGAGGCAATCCCGAACGCGATGATGGCATTATCAGAGCCTCCAGACAGCAGTAGGACGGATATTACGGCTCAGATTATTAAATTCCTTTATGTGGAAAAATGTTCTTGCAATAATGGACACTTGATATTAACAACTTTAACTCGATTCATGGAACAAATTGGAAGGAGAAAACATGGAATATATTCTTGCTACCAACCGATTCCACATGGCGGGTTTGGCGGAATTAATTCTCATCCTCTTCATAGTAGTCATTGTACTGGGATTCTGTAGGCAAAAAGCTTTGATTTTTATAGATTTATATGATATTCTACTTAGGAAAGAGGTTCAGCAGACTCACAAAAGCTCACTGCTGATACAAGGCGTTAGGTTTCAAAAGAACAAAAAAGAAATGTCGTTGAAATCAACATCACGTTTACGAAGGATTCTTCTGAAGGTGATAAAGTAGAAGCCTTGATTATGTTCGTACAATCAAAAGAAAATAGTTACCGTGCACATCGTTACCGTGCGAACAATCATGCTTTCTGGGCGTTAGGACAACTCGGCGATAAACGTGCTTTGCCTTTTCTCAGGAACCTCGTGACAGGTGAACCATGCGACCACGAAACAAACCTTTGTCAAGGCGAAATTCAAGAGGCGATACGAAAATTGGAAAGAAACCAATTCAACTTGCCAAAATTCCTCTGGCGAGGTGTTCTCAATTCTTAATTTCCAACGATTTTTTGAAATATGTCCTTATCCGCATTTCCAGGCGATAATAACCCTTCTAAATAGTAGCTGTTTGGCCGAAACTATCAGTTGAATTAAAACAGGCAGTTGTTAAAATGCTGTCGTGAAAGTGCAAGCAATGTATCGAGAGAAGGTTGACTGTGAGGAATTAAAGAACAATGGTAAAGAGAAAGAGCAAGAAAAACAGTTGGGTTGCATGGTCTAAAGATGAAGTTAAGCTGCTAAAGAGGCTTTTCCCACGTGGAAAAGCAAGGGAAATAGCTGAGCGAACTGGAAGGTCTCTGGCAACGGTGAGACAAAAAGCATACGACATGGGGATGAAAACAAGGGAATGTCGTCGGTGGTCAGCCAATGATATCAAGCTGCTCAAGAAACTTTACCCAACGGAGGACACGCAAATCATAGCTGATAAACTTGGACGGCCTTTGGAGTCGGTGAAAGCAATAGCATATCTCAACGGCCTCAAAAAAGTGGGGACAACTCCAGCTTGGTCAAGACAAGAGGACGCTCTCCTTAAGAAACTATACCCACATAATAGCATGCGGGATATAGCGGACCGGCTTGGACGAACTGTCCCGGCCGTAACGGGAAGAGCGCACAAATTGGGAATTAGCGAACCAAAGCGTATCTGGTCAAAGAAAGAGCTTAACCTGATAAGGAAATTATATCCAGGTAGAACCGCACAACAAATAGCCGAACAGATCGGAAGAACAGTACTGGCGACAAGATTGAGAATTGTCAAATTGGGACTAAGGAAAAGAAAGCGAAAAGGAAAGATGTAAAAGTCTGAAATTCTAAATTCTATTAACTCTCCTCAATCCCAATAATCAACTGGAGCAAAGCGCAAGTCCTGAGCGTAGTCGAAGGATAATCAATCATCAATAATCAATTAAAAGAGTTTACCCTCGGTGTGTGCTCACCTGTTTTTCTGCCGGGGGTCATTATCAAGCACAACTCATCGAAAAGTGTACCGTACCCCTTTAATTCCCCATTTAATCATTCGTGGGAAGTCCTAACTTGGCAAAAAATGCCCTATTGCGTTCTTTAGCCGCATTTACAAGACGGGTAAAAGAAATAACTTCCACATACGCTTTGAAGGTATCATGGTAGAAAAAGTATCCAAGTCCGTCACTAGTTCGTATTGCATCATGCATTTTGCACCGACTTTCAATACTATGTGTAATATCACAGATTACATAACAAAAGCCTGGAATATCCTCCGACTTGGGGATGGGCCGTCCTAATGCGGTTTGCACGTTTCCGTGTCTAATCCTGTCGAGATAGCCAAGTGCTTGCTCGATTGGATCCTTTTCTTCTCCTTCCGCAGCGTCGTTTCTCATCGGCCGCTTTATTTCAACAACAACAATTGAAGCCAAAGGCAAACGGTCTCCTTCCGATACGAGAATGGCGTTGTCGAAAACATTAAGAGAGCAAATATCTGGTTTCTTTGTTTCTGTGCTCCCAGTAATTGGCATAGACAATAAAGTTTTGTCTGAAGCCAAATAGTTATGGAAAGCTAAACGCTCATCGAGCAACCAGAGGTTGCAACTATCATTCATAACTTCGTTAGAATCCTTTTGCATCGGCATAATCAGATTGTGAATCAAATCCTCTCGTGCATACTTTCCATCTTCGCCACGTTGGATTGCCTTTTCAAGAAGGTCTAAAATGACTTTCCTATGGAAGACATAGTTTGCGAGATCAGACTTTTTAATATCCTCGGCTGTTTTCAGATATTCTTGGAGGCGTTTCTGGTATTGCGGATAGTCTTCGCGATCCCTAGGATTCATCACATCATGACCATCAGCAAGCAGTTTTCCTTCGATTTCTGAAAGATGCTTATGAAGAGTTAAATCAAGTTCTTTGTCAGATATATTCGGATCAAAATGTAACTTATCTTCTGGGATTCTCTTCAGAATTGGACGATACCGAGGTGCTTTGTGCGATACAAACTCTTCAACCCGATATTTGGCCTTCTTCTTGTTTTCTTCCAAATACTGAGAAAGATGATCAGATGCCTTACTGATGATTGCATCCCTGATTTCGCTTAGCGATATTTCTGTTTCGGCGAAAATCTCCTCGACATTTTCCACAATATCAAAACCCGTGCGTTCTGATCGCACATTATCATCAAGAAACGGTGAGCTGACATAACAGGCATATACAAACTCCCCATTAACGTCCCTCATCTTGCCATACAAGCCAGGAATCTTCCCTGTAATGTTTTCTTCTTGCACAAGTCTGTTGGATGCGCAAAAAGCGATAATATGAGCCTGTGATGAATGCGCTCGGAGCTTGACATGTGTTAGCTCAAAATCATTTTCCTTAATCGAGATGGTTTCGGAAACAGCAGATGATACCATGTGTTCTTCATAGACATTGTCAAGGCAAATAGGCTCATCGATATCCTTATCCTTCACGATAATTTTTGGAGCACCGCCTTTACGTACAAAATACCACAAACAATGTTCAAAAAGACTGTTGGCAATTGTTCTTATGGTTTTATTCGAAGCTTCTCGATATCTCTGTCGAAAGCCCTGGATGTGTACGCAGGTAGATCTTGCGACACCACTAGGTGCATCACTTATTTCTTCGTCAATAACACCGGAGGCAGCGTTAAAAACAAACGTTCGCGACTTAAATGCGTCTGTCTCATCTTTGTAAATACTATTAACAACCGCCTTCTCGAATGCTTTCAACCATAAGAGACGACCGACGCCACGACATCCCTTGGCTGCTTTGTATTCGCTATCCAGAGTGTTGAAGGATTTCATATTGGCATCGTTAAAGCCAATACCATTATCAATCACCTTGAAACCAATGATATCCTCGCAAGCATCTGGGCCCCTCTTTCTCTGCTCTTCGTCGAAGTCAAATTGGCCAGTAGTTACTTTTCGAAATATTTCTACGGTAATTGTTGCCTCGTTCGGTGAAAGCCCTGCTTCTTCGATAGAATGAATTGCGTTTACCACGGCATCAAAAACCGGTAGCAAACCACGACTATATGGTAGTGAGGTGTTACGCAATCTCCCATGTAAATTTGTTTCCATACTCATGCGTTAATCTCCTTGTTCATCAGGAGTTGCATAATTTTTGAATACCGGGGACACCATACTTAATTCCAGCCGATGTCTGCGTCCCAAAGCTCCGCAGTAATTCAGCCCAGCCGCTGTCCTCTATCAAAACCTATCATTATCAAGCACAACTCATCGAAAAATGTAACGTACACCTTTACTTCCCCGCCCCGCGCATGTTGGGCGTCAAGTTGAGCGATTGTTGTACACCTTCTCAGAAGCGCTCATTTAGGACAAGCCACTCATCACTCGGCCTGTGCCCGGCAGCCACAGCTTCTTTGTAGTATCTGGTAATTCCCGTTACTGCTTGGTGGAGAGCTGATCCAAGATAATCGTTACAAGGACGGTTTGTATCGTACTTGTCTATTTGGGTCGGTGTGTTGATGTGATGGCTCTGCTCGAACAAGACTCCCTTACGTCCGACCACCCTGTACAAGCGGATTCGAACAGGGATTGAGATGTCTTTGAGTGTGAATTCATACTCCCCGATCAGTTCCGTGGCTGATTCAATCACGTCGGAATCTGAATCGAACACTGCTTCGGGTGTCCAAGCCATGATCCGCACCTCCTTTCGCATGCAGAACAATGTTTATATGGTTTCCGTATAACATCCCAAGCCTCTCGGCATAAAGCAAGAAAGCACAAACTACGACGTTGCCGCTTCTGAGTTATCCTATCCGCTGTTGTACTCTCCTAAAATACAAAAAAATTCTGAACTGTCAAGAAAGAATTGACAAACAAATAGGTGGCTTCTTTTCGCTTAATACAGTGATTTGACTTAGGCAACGGTGTACTCAACCGTTATAATCCTTGGATTATCACTTAATTTTGGGCAATTCGACAAACTAATTGCATCTAAGTTGCTTTCTCTTTCCCGATAAACCTCATTTAAGCGACAACCTTGAACAGCCTCACCTTCCCCTTCACCCTCGCCCCCTCAGACCTTACCAGGCATGAAACACGCAATACGCGATACGAGCATCCAGCATCCTGCAGCAATC
>SDBS01002930.1_pt1 | contig 16851 bp, 8 predicted proteins | sample 2277091 | NCBI WGS metagenome assembly SDBS01 (sample SAMN10404972, study PRJNA504765) | marine sediment metagenome | isolation source: marine sediment core GS10_PC15, 163 cmbsf | place: Arctic Ocean: Southern Knipovich Ridge | collected 2010 | reverse complement strand
CTCTTTGAGTGATATGGTGCGGGTAACCCGCTGCAACGATTCGTGCTATTCTTGGCATATATAAATTATAGGGTTTCGCAGAGATAATGTCAAAAATAATAGGTGTCTGTCCCTATTATTGTCGTAGTTGGTATATTTTTTTCAATATCTTTCATTATGCCTTTAGCTGTAGGCATACCAGCTCCCAATAATACAGCTGTTTTGCACTCATTTTTTTTATTTATTATTAAATTTTCTACAATTTCTTCAATAGTAGTTTCGCAGTAATTCAATTTTTTCTCCCTCAGAACTTATAATTTGAAATCCATAGTAGAAAATGGATCCTATTTATTCAATTACCTTCGATCCCAATAACTAAAATTCTTGTTAAAATTGCCGTTTTCATCAAAACATTTTACCTCAGATACGCCAAAAGCATGAGATAATTTTGAAGCAAAATTTAAAACAATTTCTTCTATTAATTTTTCAGATATTTCACTCACCATAAATTTTTCAATTATATTAAATTTGTCATGACTACAGGAAGGTGGGTTACTATAACTATAAAAAAAATCAAAAGGCTCTGTCCATTTCTTTGTAAAGCTTGCTAAGGTAAAGTTTTTGACATTCACAATACTTAACTGAAAAATTACTTCATCATGATATTCAACTTTTTTAAAGAAATGTTTTGCAAAATTTAGTAACATCCAAGCATAGCCGATTGTTCTAGTTAAATGTACAATGGGCTTTTTCACTGGAGGATTCTCTTTTATCAAACGTAATAATATTATTTCACAAGAAACTCCGCTTTCGATAAAACCATTATTTAAAATTTCAAAATAGCTTAAATAACTTTCATCTTTTAGATTATCTGTTTTTGGTAAAATGTCAGGGAAAGTAATGCCATCTAATTTTATTTTTTTTTGGTATTTATTAAAATGAAATAAATTAATATTTTTTCCTGGCTCAAAACCTGATTTGTGCATTTCAAGCCAATTAAGAAAATCCTGTGAGGTAGTATTTAAACGATTTTCGTCTAAATACTTAGGAATAAATGAATATAAAACAAAAGGAAGTTGCTTATTTTTATCATTAGCAATTCCATTATATAATTTTATTGAATTATCATTAAAACCAAAATTATTATCACGGTCGTCATATAAATTTCTTCTTTTTAAAAAATCCTCTAATTTACTAATAATTTTTTTAGAATATTCAAACATTTCTTTTACCTCGCTTTGTGTAGCAGGGTTTACTGAAGTGTTGTGCCTAACATAATAATTATTTTTCCCCTGAAAAGTAATCATGTGCGGCTTTTTATAACTCTCTGGGATATATAAAAGCAGAACAATCTTATCATCTTTATTTTTAAATTCAAATATCTTTAAATTATAATGAATTCTTTCATCGAGATTAGATATTAATACATTATTAATCCATTCATCGACTTTTTGATTGCCAATTATTTTCTCTATTCCACAAATTTTTTCAGGTAATCCACTTGGTTTATTTTCTTTTACTCCAATAATAAGAAAACCACCGCTTGCATTTGCAAAACCCGATACATCTTTTAAAAATTCTTTTTTATCTCTATTAGAATGTCCTAGCTTTTCTTTATATTCTAAATAATTATTTTCTCGTTCTTTTCTTATGAATATAAGATTTTCTATATCTTCAATAGTTATTTCATTAAAAGGTTTATTGAACAAAAGAACCTCCCTGATTAATTCATATTTTAGCTTCTGGGGATAAATCTTTGTTGAATTAAATAGTATTTAACTTAGATAAATCTATCTATAATTCTTGAACTATACACTGTCTTTGTAATATCTATAAATATTTTTTATTTTTTCTCAAGTACATCACAGATTTTATTCCATAATGCTTCAAAAAATTCTTTTTTTGTATATTCTTTTTCGCCGATATCAAATGAGTCTAATAAACTAATATCATTAAATTTCATTACTACATCGTCTTTTTCTTGACTCCATTCTATATTTGCCCAAGCGTTATAAGAGCCAGAAGAAGAAGACAACATTTCGCCTTCAACTCCATAAAAACCAATAGAGTTGTCGCCTCCGATACCTCCAATTCCCATATCCAAAGAATATTTTGTTTTATCATCTAATAATATGCGAATACACGTTCTACCATCCCGGCTAAAAACTGAGTAAGATACTCCCTGTTCCGATAAAGAATCACATCTTTTCTGAATCTCAGTTGGAATAAAATTTAAAATATTTTGTGTTTCCTCATAAGGATTGAATGATTTTAATTTAGATACTTGTGGTTTTCGAAAAGCATCTGAATTTCGAGATATATTAGTAGTACCTTTTTCTAATTTATCTATTATTAATTTACCAAACTCTTCAGGTTCTAAAGAACGTAAATTAATATATCCTATTGTTGGTAAAATGCCAGGTACTTCTGTGTCATCAAATCTAGCAGGTAAAATATATTCTCCTTTTTCTTTAAATGCTCTTGCCTGAGCACTTTTTCTTTCGTGATTTGTCCAAAGTTTTTCAGCGTAATAACAAGAAAGAAACATGACGCAATATTTTGCCTTCTTCTGGTAAACTTCATCTAAATGAACATATAAATCTTTGCCCCATAGCTTGGTTTTCTCATATTTATCATAAAAAAATTTAATACCTTTTCCCTTTAAATAGTTAGCTACTTTTTCTACATATTCTCTATCCTCACCAGCAAAGCTAAGAGCTACATCATATTCAAATTTATTTACCATTTTTTAATTCCCTTCATTAGACATTTATATTTTTTGGCTTCTTTAAAACCGGATATCAACATTTAATATAAATTTTATGATTATCTTATTTAAAATATACTTATGCCATATAATTAAACCTGAACATATTGCCTTTATTAGTAATTATTCTACTACTATAGCTTTAAAAACAGCATCTATTGGATCAGCGTAAAAGCTGGTTTGAAATTTTGCAAATAGTTCTCCTGGAATCGTTTGAATATCACCGACACTACTCGATGGGACTAAAATACGTTTTGCTCCCGAATCTAACGCAACACGCATTGATTCTGCCAAATTTTCAGCAGGGATAATATTACCACCCAAGCTCATACTTCCTAATACAACGATTTGAGCTTGTATATGCTTTTTCACTAAGGCGGAAGCCAAAGCAATAACAGCTGCTAAGGTTAAAGAATCGGATGGACCAGAATTATGCAATTCCACAACATGTATATGGTAATTATGATCTCCAGCTTTGGGAATCACACTAATACGTGATGCGTTAGCTTTGAAATAATCAAAAGCTATACGCAAAGATTCTTTTGCGGATGAATTGGATCCTACCCCGGAAAAACGAACAGAGCCATTCCCCTGGCTCACCTGTGTTTCCAGGCGATACAATCCCAAATGACCATTCGCTCCTCTTGAAACTGTGTGTATAATTCCCGGGTTCATTGGACCATCTGGTATTATTGTACCGCCACCTTGTTCTGGTACTGATATATATTTCTCTTCATTTGTTTCAATATCACTAAAACTAAAGTGAACATCGTAAAACTCCATGCCACCTATCTTTTTTAGTTGTTCTTTCACTCTCCTTCTTGTTTCTAGAGCATACTGGAGACATCGTGAAACGGCTTCTTTATCATATTCCCCATGAGGATATAATAACTTCAGGAGTCCAGAAACTGTTTTGCGAACAGCAATTGTATCCCGTTGATTAAGATCTCTTCCTAATCGAAAGTATTTGTCTATCGCGTCTGAGAAATTATATTTTCGCATTTCTCGGAGATATTCAGCTAAATAATCCACAATCAGACCATAATTATTTGTAAAATATTCTGGGCGCATTTTGGGTATTTCCCATCCGGGTATATACCCATGAAAACGGTCAAAAAATGCAGAATCTATCATCGGTTCAGGAAACGGAGAAAGCAAGTGGCTCCTTTTGACTAAAGTATCAACAGATTGATTAATGTTACCAATAAACACCATTGAGGCAGAAGCATTAACAAGATCTCTTCCTCGTGCAAAAGATCCTGATGCCATATAATCTTTCAAGATTTGTATACCGCCTTTATCTTTAAAAGAAATGCCAGCAACTTCATCAAAAGCAACTATATCCCATAAACCAACCAGCCCAATAGTTCGACGGCTTAAATTATAAAAGAGATTCGCAACAGTTGTATGTCCCCCAGATATCAAAATACTGTTAGGACTTATCTCTTTATACAAATGGCTTTTCCCCGTGCCTCTTGGTCCTAATTCACATACATTATAATTGTTTTCTACAAAAGGAATCATTCTTGCGATAAAATGCCATTTCACCCGTTCCTCAAATACAGAAGGCTCCATTCCCATTGACCTTAAAAGCACATCAATCCATTGCTTCTCATTAAATGCTTTTCGCCCCTCAAAAAGTTGTTTCATATTCATATTGGGCATTTGAATTGGTTTTAATTCCTGAATAATAAATGGCGAAATCTTTTGACCTTCTTCATAATAATATAATAGATTAATAATAGACCAAATACCGCCTGCAAGTAATTTCTGATATTTTTTAACGGTGCCTTCCGGTACAATGACTCTCTTTATCCCCAAATTAGAAAAGACAGCTTCATAGACATCTTTCTTTTCATTAAGCGCAACTGTGACTTTATCAATAACTTTCAGGTTTCCTCTTTCCCGTACAATGGATTTGATCTTCTCTGCTTCATCCGGACGGACATAATTTTCAGTTAAAATCCTCTTTACCATGTTAAGACCATCATCAATAATCGCATCATCATCAGATGCGCAGTATTGGCCAAGTAAATACTCAAGCACATAAATAGGAACATTTGCACCTTCTTTAAGCTTTTTTGTTAAGTCTTTCCTAACTACTTTTCCAGCAAAATATTGATTTAAAAGAACATCGATATCTGTATTCATATTTAAATTGCCCCTTTTTTTAAAAATCACTTGTAAATGCTCTATTAATTTTTACATTAACAGCACATACTTCAATATTAGTTTTAATATCTCTGGCAATAAGCCGATAACTTTTTTCAGGATCATAAATTTGATTTTTTAATGTTAAAATAGCCTCTTTTTTCCGTTCAGAAATATCATTTGATTGAGAATCAAAGGTCAATGTTTTTATGTCAGAAATAAGTGATTCATCATCAAAGATTCCCACTTTTACTGACAAGGCTTTTACCCTTTCTGAAACAGAATCTAATTGCAAAAAAAACACTCTATATTTCTCAGTTGTGATGCGGTGCTGAGCCCCCAATATCTGAATCCCAACAACACCTTCCCTTGTTTTTTCTTTCGCCTTGCCGCGAAGTTGAGTAACGGTAATCACAGGGATCACCACTTCCTGCAAACTCATTCCTCCATGAACGAAACGGGCACCTCCTGTAAAATAAAAACGGCTCAATCCTCTTGGAATCATGAAAGGCATATCTTTTTCTTTTAAAACTCCCGCGGTATTAGAACATATTCCTTGTAATGCCCCTTGATGAATAGGAATATATGAACCAAGGATAAAACGTTTATTCATTTTTATGACGGCTTCTTTATCAATAGTATCAGATACTTTATATTTATCGACATTATCCGGATTTTTTTTAGTATAAAGAAATCCATGATCAGCAGTCACGAAAACATATTTGGCTTGTAAAGAATTAATAGCAAATGATACTATATTTTCAAGTTCCCGGATAGAATCACGAACAGCATCAAACGTTCCTCTTTCGGTCTTTGCTACATCTCCAATAGCATCAATTTTATTATGGAAAACATAAATAATTTGCTTATCATGAATAAATTCCCTTGCTTCCGTCCTATTCATGCTCATAAAATCTTCTACTTTAATGGCTGCACCTTTTATTTTTTTTAAAAGGTTACATCTCTGTTCAAGAGAATTAGACAGTTCCCCGTCAACTAATACTCTTCCTTTGGAATCATAGGCAAGTTCGGTATGTGGAAGCAAAGAGGCCATTCCTAAATCTGTATAGGACGGTAAAACACCAAGCATTGATTTTAATTCAGCAGAAAATCTATACCTGCTATTTAAATTGGTTTTTAATTCTTCAGCTGCTTCAAAACGAAATGCATCACTGATAATGACAAATACTGTCGCTTTTTTCTCGCCCATTGCAGGTTCCGGATAGGTTTCATAAAATGAATATTGATTTTCAACCCCCTCAATCTTCCAATCAGTTAAAGCGATGTTTTTCTCCCATTCTAAAGATAGACCAGTCAAAAACCAATTTTCGTACATATCATCCATTTGTTTGCCTAATTCTTTCAGAATATCCCATCCTTTTTGCGCAGCAATAGCCGCATGTTCGTGGAATAAGCGATACAATTGATCAAACAAATAGTATTCCTTTATATAATTATGAAAAATATCCTTGTGGGAAGGCGATGTAAAACCTTGAGATTTGGAATATTTTAAACTCAGAAATTCTGCCATATATTCTATTGCAGTATAAACTGAAGCGAAGGCTTCCCTATTAATATAATCTGAAGATATATTCCGATTGGCCCAATGCATATCACATCGCTTTTTAGCCCAGTTAACCACTTCATCCAACTGATCATTGGAGGTTGCTTGAATGATTTTTTCCTTCAAACGGATTGCGCAAATTTTTTCAGTAATAAAAAATGTTTGGACATCTTGCAAATCTTCAATAGTTAATCCTTCAATATGATGTTCTATGTCTAAAACTTCGGATAATTCTTCTGACAATTTATCATAAGATTCCATCTTTTTCTGGCTGTCGCGCCAAGCGTTGAGAAGAACAACCGCATTACCACCTGGGTCTATAGAAAATTGTTTTAGAGATGCGGGGCAATCGGAATGCAAAGCCACTGATAAATCCGTTACAAATAGGTAAGTAAGAAAATCGCGCAATTTAGGATTGTCTGCCCTGTAAAGGAACGTTTCATAAATAAATTCCCAAAAGATATCTTTTAAATCAAATTTTCCTATATTTTTCCACCCGGAAGGGGTAGCATTTAATCCGCCTTCTTTACTCATTGAGCAAAATAACGAGCATGCAATATCATTCATTGTACCTGTATCACTTCCTGCGCAAACAGCTATCATTTTCCGATCGATTGTTTTTGCAATATCGTCCGGTTTGATAAAACTTTTTAATTTTAAAAATCGTTCTTTACTGGCAAAAAATGCGCTTCTCTTTTTTATATGATCACGTAGATGGTGTTCACGAAGTCCAAGTTCAGCCACAATCAATGATGATCGATCTGCTCTGAACTGATAACTGTAAAGCCGAATATCTAAAAGCCAATCGTCTTCAAACTTCGGCTCGCTTTTTGCTGAATAAAGAAGATATTTCTGGTGAGGATTTTCTATTTCTATCAGATATTTCGTTTTAAATTGTCCAATATCATCGGGAAAAAGAATCTCTACATCATTAATATCCAAATCAGAAATAAGCTCTGAAAATTCACTTTCCGAATCATTCCAAAAGATAATGCGATGATTTTTAAAAAGTTCATTTAATTTATTTTCTATTTGTGTTCTGTTCAATTCTTTTTACCTGTCACTTTCTTAACTTCTGCCAGCAGGTCACCGAATTTACCGTAATTGACCTTTACCCCGTCATCCAAATCCAATTCAATTTTCATATCTGCCCAATGCTTTAGTTTTTCATCAAAAGAAAGTAATTCTTCATTTTGCTTTCGTAATCTATTTATTTCTTTTTGAATCTTTGTCCCTGCAGAAGTTGAAGCTGTCTCTTTATCCTTTTTTAAATGTTCAATATTTCGACCGATAGAGCCTTGCAAGGGTAGAACATATTCAGTTCTCATGCGTGAAAGAGTTCCCATGTTGTAACGGTGTAAATATACCAGGGTTTGAAATGCTTTTTGATTTCCGCTAGAGAATAACCAGTATATGGGCCGTTTTTTGTAGATTTTTAAATGGTCTTTATAGAAATCATTTACAAAATATCGCCTAATAGTGTCCCGTGAAGCCTCTCCTGATCTTCGATTTAATGACTCTGCAATAAAATCAAGATTTTCTTCCAGTGTTTCTTTACCCCAGGCTACTTCAATAAATTTTGCCAATTTCACTAAAACATCATCATCAAACCATTCTGTATCTGTGAACGGGATAATACCGTCTTTATCAGCAGGAAAGTTTTTATATTGTGAAGAGTCAAATCCAATATTACCGTTATGGGCATAAATGAGCCCCGTTTTATCGAGAGAGTAACGCCCCATCATGCATCCGATAGCATAACTGATAAGCTCCTTCATAGTATCTGCTTTAAACCTTTTCTCTCGTTCGTCATCAGTTAGATTACTATTGTAGCGGTAATGTGGATTGGCAAAAAGTGTAATTTCCTTAATCGACACTTCTGGTGTAAGTTCATCTTGCAAACCATAAGCTTCAATAAAAATACGATTATTCTCTTCTTCGAGTTGTTTCATCTCATCGGTCACTTGTTGACATTGAAAACGATATTTTTTGTAGGAAGAATAAAGATTTTCTAATTTATTATCTGATTTCAAAATTGGTAATTGTTTAAAATCCCATGAGGTTTCAAAGGAATTCCAGTCGTTGCGAGATATTACAATGTTTTTCTCTACAATTAGATTGATATGTTTATCTATAATTTTAACAATAGGCATTCTGTCGAGTATTCCAACCTCAAAGTTCAATGTTGCAGATAAAGATTGAGAAAGGATATTAGTAACTTTTGAATTTAAGAATCCCATAATAGTTAATAAAGATATTTCTGAATTAAAAAGACCATAGCCAGCACCAGTAATAATACTTCCAATAGGTGTAATGCGTAAAGATAAATTTTTACTTGTCAGTGCCGACCAAGTTACACCGTCTTGAAAATAGTATTGCATATTTTGAGGTCGTGATAACAGTTTACCCTTCTTGTCAAACAAATTTCTTATTTCATTTCCGTCATTATACCAATACACAATATCTTCCAGATTTCCATACCATTTTCGATATTCCCCTCCATTAGACGCGGGAAACCATTTTTTATTACTCTCTAAGGCTATTTTTCTATCTTTTGCATTAAACTTGATGTCACTGTAATTGATTTCGAACCAATGTTTTACATATTTTTCAGTAATCCCAGTCTTTAACCCACATTTTGGTCGAGCAATTTCACCAAGTCTTTTTGAATAATTAAATAATTCTATTATTCTCTCGCTCACCCAATACGCAATGGGAGAACCAGGGATCTTTTTGAAGTCGTCTTGAATAGTATGATTAAATAAAAAGCTCTTATTAATAATGTCTTGCCTCTTGTCCTCCTCGTCGCCATCAATTAACCGTAAGAAAGATGGTTTAAATTGTTTTAAATGATGATTTAAAAAGCTAAATGCTGTAACAGTAACCACTTCGCCTGATATCGTGCTGAACGCTCGAGCGCCCAAATGTGCCATACTCTGAATTGTTTTAGTCTCTAACCATGATTCTCGACACTTTTCAAATGATAATAAAAACATCCAGCTTTGCATCGTTACCATTGCATTAAAGCCAATTATGTCCTTTGCCATATCAAATCCTAGTTCAATAAACATGGCAAATAAATCTGATTTGGTATGGGGATATTGCGTTTTAGCAAAATCCTTAAGTATAGAATTCATGCCTTTTCCGCCCATATACGGCGGATTGGCAACTACAACATCGTATTTTTGATAAAGAGCTTCTGCCTGTTGTAAGATTGATAAAATTATATTGATAGCCTCTTGTCCCATAAGACTTTCTGAAATATTTAAAGTCTCAATTTCCTTTTTTATTGCAGATAAATTGTTACCAATCTCCTGTGGAATCCTAATCAGCGAACCTAATGTATCTGCTTCTGTAAAAAGCTCCAGTAAATTTTTAATATTTTTTAAAATAAATTGGTTTTTTTTGTTCTTCTCCTCAGGCATAATTTGATTCGCAAATAACGGACCATCTATTACGCCCATGAATTTATATTTTTCTGAAGGAAAAGATTTATATTGCCCAGTTAACAGGCTCTCCAAACTCCTTAAGGTGTCATTAATGTCGATATGTTTTGTTGTTTTCAGACAAAGAATATTTAAATTGATTCTATCCTTAAAGACTTGTCGGTTATCTTCACGTGCTTTCATCATCAGTGCAAAACCAGACAATTGCACTGCACGTTCATCAATCTCAAGGCCATAGAGATTTTTTTCCAAAATAAGTTTTGGAATATCGTGTTTCCTATATCCTCTTTCCAAATAAATTGACTTTAGAAGATTATAGGCTTCAACTAGCATATGACCTGATCCACAGGCGGGGTCCATTACCGTCAATTCTTCCGGATTTAGACTTGCTGGAGTCATTTTTTTTATTTCCTCGACAATTTCGGGAGTTTGCTCTGTCGGTTCAATATAATATTCCATTTCTTGCTTAATGGATGATGATGGATAGGTGCTAAGCCATTTAGCACCTAAGGAATTTTGCACTAAATATTTTACAATCCAATTTGGGGTAAACAGTTGAGTGGCGGCGGGAATGTCTTCTGTCTTTATGGTTTTTTTACTGCCGATGACTTCATCTTTTTTCTCTGAAATATAAAATTGATATAACCATCCGATAATTTCGACACTATCCCAGTCTTCTTCAGGGATTTCGTTGACCATCGTCCTGATCAATGAATCATTTCGTAGTAAATATTTGGGCATGAGGAGTTCGGTATAATCATTTATTTTTTCAAAAAGAAAAGGCATCGCTTGTTTAAGCTCATTACATTGAGCCAATAAAAGGCGATTATACAACTCTTCATCCTTATTATCTAATTTTAACTGAATAATCTCATCTTTGGTTAATCCATCCAATCTGTCTATATATTGGGCTTTCTCAAGTATTTCAGGTTCTCTTTTCCCCTCCGGATGGCTTAAGACACGATATCCGTGTGAAAGATATCCTTTCAGTTCCATAAATCGAATGGCAGCAAAGCGGTTAAACCAGGTATATGCTGCATCTTCCATTGCCTGATAAAATCCCTTTGATTGAATGTGGTCTTCTAATGTATCACGTTGGGATAAAACGCTTTTTGGGAATTCTTTTCCGTTGATAAAACAGAAATCACCCTTTACTTCGCAAGGGAGGATTTCTTTTTCATTAATCCCGTAAACCGCTGCCCTCTGTATAACAGCTTTCACAAATTCACGGCGTGCGTTTGGAGCATAAGATTTTAATCTATTTTTATTCATTTAATCCTTATTCGTTTACCTCTCTTAATAATTTCATCTAATTTATTTTTTAATGATGATATAAATTCCTCAATATCTTCTTTGGTTTCAATGTAAGATTTTTTGTAATATGAAGACAAATTAATCGATTCTGTTTCTTTAACTGTTGGTTTTCCATCTCCCTCTTTCTGCATAAGATTTGCTAAACGAGTTAGTTCTGTATCTAAAAGGTTCTGCATTTCGCCTTGGTAGCGGTTGAGATTTGCTATGCTTATTTCTTCCTGGGCTCTATTGAGCAAATTTTGCAGATGGAATTTTGAAAGTTCAAGTTCATTTTCAGGAACTTTCATTTTTTTTGCTTCTCTATCAAATTCTTCAAGATATCTTTTGCCTACATTATTTAATGCTTCACGATTTTTAGATAAAAGATCATTATTCGATTTGTTAGCACATGCTATTAAATCAGGCACTTCCTTAATTAAGGCATACGGGGCGGGCGCATTAATAATTTCATCCATACGGGAAAGGGCTTTTTTTACGGTTTCATCCTGCTCAAGATCATACCTATTGATTTCAAATTTAGCTTTTGATTCTTTGAGCTCATCCCATGTGCTGAGTTGAGTCGTATAAAAAGCTGATAAGTCTTGATATTGTTCAGAAAATTTTATTAAATCCTTTTCCCGTTCAATAATGCGCGTAATTAGAGAGTTGCTATCTCGAGATGCTAAAATTTGAGATATTAAATTTTCTCCTTCTTTTATAATATCCCTCCCGGGATATTTTCCCGTATCAGCCAGTGATTTATATTTTAATAAAACTTTTTGCCATTGATTCAATTTTAGTTTTAAAAAGTCTGCAAGTACATCTTCCTTATCTGATCCCATTTCGGCAAATAGCATTTGACCTAATTTTCGGACAGCTTCTATCTTCGCCGGGTCTGTTTTTTCCCTTTGACGAATGGTTACCTTTTTCCAATTGCTTGTCCTACTTATTATCTCGTATATATGGCTTCGCTCTAATACCATGCCATTTATCACTAAATGAATATCTCCACTCAACACAAGTTTTACCAGCAAAAGAACCGTTTGCCATTCATTCCACCCATAAGGCCTATTGGCAAATTTATCTTTAACAAGGTCCTCCATCACAATCTGCCGGCTTTGGCCATAATACAAACTAATATATTCTTTTATTTCGCTTATAGCATCGGGATTATTATCTGGTATACTAAAATCAAAAGTCATATCAGCTAAATCATCTCTTCTAAGAAGGATATGTATTTCAGCTTGTGGGTTACCGACTGGATGTTGAATATAGTTCATTTTAGAAAAAGTATTATCGATGAGATAATCAAAGGATTTAAAAAACGATGAATAAGGATCCTGAGTTTCAGGTTCGAATAATTGGCCTGCAATATAAAATTCAGCTTTTTGTAACATTTCATTAACCATAATAATTATTCGTTTTTTTCTTGCCCTATTTTCTGATTTTCGATCTTCGAGTATACGACGAACTTCGGGGTTTCCATCATTCTTTCGCTGAATATATTTTTCTGTTTTGATATGTTCACGAATTTCCTCAATGATTTTCTCATTTTCCAATAACTTGACCAAAATATAGCCATTATCATTAATGCTATCCAATAAACAATGCTCCTTGTTAAATACTTCATAATCTTCATAGAAAGGGGAAATAACGGATATGGTTAATCCCCTCTCTATATGTCCACCCACTGAATGCCTATCACAGAGCCGGTTATACTCAAAATCTTTACCTGTTTTTGTATAGCGATGTTTTTTATTTTGTTTATTAATATCATCGAATATAATGCTTCCCAATAATCTACTCTCGGCTCCAAATTCAAGTTCAACATTTTTAATTTCGCGGCTGATATCCTGTTCTTCATTGGTTAGGAAATAATAATGGTCTCCACTGTGAGCAATAAGGGTTTCCTTTTCCAATCTCAGCAGTGATTCTTCAATTTCCTTCCTTAATACCAACCGATCAGCATTAATATGGTCAATACATAGAGTAACTAAATTATCAATTGTTCCTTTTATTTCATCGATATAGCGAATCATAAATAACGTCTGTAAAATAAAGATATCAAAATCTTTAAGAGAAGGATTATCTTTAGCTTGTAGAATTGAACGTTTTACTGAGGTGTCCAGAAAACCTTCGATTGATGGATAGAAATAATATAAAGGAACAAGAACGCCTAATTCTTTTTCGGAGACTATTCGGGTAGCAAATTGAAAAGCTTCCAGCATGGATCTTTCGCCTCGTGAAAGATGAAGCCCGGAGGCCCCAACACGCCGTATCATTTCAAATACTTTTTGTAGTAATTTAAATTGATAAGGAATGAAGGGATAATTTTTAACAAAATCTTCATCTGATTTAAATGATTCAAGGGTCATTCCGATATGTGAAAAAGAAAGTTGACTCTTTAGTATATCTGTATAAGGACTATACAGTTGCTTGAGCTCTTCTTTTACATTATCGTTTTTATCTAGAATTCTAGTTTGGATAACTTCGTCAGTATTTGCACTTGACAGAGAAATCCTTGTTTTGAACCTTCCTTGAATTTTTGAAAAATCGTTTGTTCTCGCATTGCTTAAAGAACCCAGTACTTTATCAATATCTTCTTGAGAAGTAACGATAATCCATGCTCTACCTTCACAGGTAACCCCCAAATTTTCAATAATGGTTTGTAAGCTTAGCATTAAATGGCCATCTTGCCCAATAAATTGACCAATTTCATCTACAAAAAAGAAAATGCGGTGGTCCGGACCTTTTTTGTCCAAATATTCTTTGGTCCATTTCGAAAAATTTTCCACCGTCAATGAAAAATCCGTTTCTGCGTGGTCTATTAAGCCATGACAGGTATCTTTACTTTGACCTAATACTTTCGATAAAGTGTCTGTTATTTCGTCTTGATTAAATTGATAGTCAATACGATGATCTTTCCAATCAGTACCGGTCAGTTTTTTATATTCAAGACAAAATTGATCATATTTTCCTTGGCGGTCAAGATATCTTTCCATGTGGGCAATATGAGGATGATCCGGACTATATCCTTCCAGTTCGTTAAGAACATTTAAAAAAACAGCAAGTATCGAATCACGCCCCTTGGTTTGATCCGCCTTACTATCGATATTAAATAAAATAACATCGGCATCTTTTGAAACAGCCCGTTTGATAGTACCCATTAACATGGCATCGGTAATTTTTTCTTCAAAAACTTTTACAGCATCTTTTGTTTTTCCGTCAGATGCTATTTGTTGTCTTAAAAAAAGATAATACAACGCCTTTATAAAATGAGATTTACCTGAGCCAAAAAAACCTGATACCCACACTGCCATATTTTCCGATTTATACGAAATATCTTCACTTTCTAATGTATCGACATATCTGGAGAAGAATTTATCAAAATGACCAGATAATTCTCGTGTTACCACAAATTCTTCTAACTCTTGACGTATCGACTCAGAATCACGCTGCTCAGCTTTTATAACTCCGTTAATTGATCTAAAAATATCTTTTTTAAATAAATCTTTAATTTTCATACACTTCTCCATTCTTTTATGGAATTAATCTAAAAGCTCTATAGTAATTATCGCTTTTTAGACAACCAAATAATTGAAAACTTTGCCCTGTATATTTACCGGGGTAAAACAGTAGCAGGGAAACGTTACCCGTTACATTTTGTAAATTATTTAACAAAGAATGCGCTCTGACCCAGGGCCAGATAGTCCCAACTCCACTTATTAAAATAAGACCTGAATTTTTTAGATTGTATTTATCTGCAAGAACTTCTACAAATCTTTGTGGCTGTACCAGGGCTGATATTGCTTTCCATAGTGTTTTCGAACCTTTTTGTGATTCAAGAGTAAATGATTTTTCCAAAATTTTTCTATCCTGGAGATATAAAATCATAGTTTCAAAAAGATTAATATGTAAAACTTTTATATGTGAATGATTCTTTTTTAAGTGTTCCATTAAAAATACAATATGTTCACGTATCCTCAATTCTTCTTCTGGTGGATAATCAAAAACATGGAAGGGAATTTCATTACCCAGTCCTTTATGAGATAAAAACTCAGAAGAGGTTATGGTCGGTAAGATTTTATTTAATCGATTATTAAAATTTGCGTTCATGTTCCAACCTCAATACATTTGAGTACATATTTTTCATGTTTCTTTTTGAGATAATCGATCACCTCAGGAACTATCTCGACTTTTCGCAATTTACGTTTATATGGATCTGATAAATATCCAACTTCGGCAAGAATCTTATGGATATTGCTTCGCATTTTTTGGGCTGTTGAGGACGGAAATTTTTCCATCAGCGGATCGTTCTGCTCACACAATACAATAAACTCATCCCAAAGGAATAATGGTAAAGTATCTTCCAGTTTTTTAAATTGTACCCGAATGATGACATCCAAATAATCACCCAGTAATCTACAATGTTTAATTGCAGCAGCAAAATTTGCCTGAGTAGATAAGGTTGCATCTCCATCTCTAATCATTGCCCATAGGTCAGGTGTCATTAATCCCAAGCGTGCTTTAATAAATGATGAGATTCTTTTTGAAGATGATACGCTGAGCCGTTGTAAAATATTATTTTCTTCTATCTCATGCTTCCATTCTTCTTTTGAAATATTTTTTAACATCAGGTCTGCTATCTTTCTACTTTCCGGCATTAATAATGCACCTGCTGTTATATTTGCTTTATAATGTAAATTTATTTGTTTCAAAGTAAATTAATAATCCTTTCTAAACCTTTTAGCTTTTTTAGTTTTAGTTCCAACTTCTCTTATGAACTACGAGGTAATAAAGTCTTCCTATTTGACTTATCTAATTCTAAAGATTGTACGTATTAGGGTACGGTCTTTGTTATGCTTCAGAATCTATATTTATTTTATTAAATCGCTATTAGAGATCAACGAAGTTAATCTTTTCTAATTTATCTCTAACTTAATATTAATACGACAAAAAGTGTATAAAATCCTTCTTTTTTTAGAAAATCGTTTTATTTTGATTTAACAGTAATTATTATCCCTTGCTCTTCCCATTCCTTCCAATCAAGGTTAGTAAGCTCCGGTAATTGAAGGAGGTCTTTTGGTTCTTTGAATTCTCCCAATTCTTCTATTAAGGCGATTATTTTCCAAGCGAGAGGTTCGGTTATCTGTAAGATGTCGGTAAGTTCATCCTGGAGTGCGGAGTTGATATTTATTACTTTATCTTCTGTTTTTGCGGAAGTAGGAAAAGTGGGTAAGAAATCTACTTTGGCTATTTCATATAATTTCTGAGTTCTCTCTAAACTGTATTTATTGGTCCATAGATTTACAAATTGATTCTGAAATATTTCAATGATTTCCGGGTCATCTATTACCATGAGATTTTCATCATTTCGGTTGTTGGCGGAAAAAGTCCAGTTATAGGAACCGGTAAGTAGTATGCGGTTATCTATAATAGCAAATTTGTTATGCATAATATAATTGTTTGAACTGACTCTTGTTTTTATCCCCTTTTGCGCCAGGAAACGGGATTGGCTGTATTGGTATTCAACCTGGTCTTTATCCAGATAGAGCCTTACCTTTACCCCTCGTTCGCGGGCTTTTACGAGAGGGAGTGCTATCTCTCGATCGGTGAAAATGTACATGGCTATGTTAATAAAGGCTTCAGCC
>SDBS01002929.1_pt1 | contig 16864 bp, 14 predicted proteins | sample 2277091 | NCBI WGS metagenome assembly SDBS01 (sample SAMN10404972, study PRJNA504765) | marine sediment metagenome | isolation source: marine sediment core GS10_PC15, 163 cmbsf | place: Arctic Ocean: Southern Knipovich Ridge | collected 2010 | reverse complement strand
CACAGTTAAGGCTGACCTGGATTTTAGCTCTTCTTTTAAGAACAATCCGATTATCTCGCCCTCATCCGTGGCCACTTCTTCTCCTACTATGACCAGGAATTCATCATCAGCATACTTTAATGCATCCAATCCGCCCTTAATGGAATTATGATCTGTAATGGCAATCCCATTCAGCCCCTTCTTTTTAGCCACTTTGACTATTTTTGCAGGTTCCGATAGCGAGTCATAAGAATATTTCGAATGTATGTGTAAATCAAATTCCATAGAAATCACCCCTGAAACAACCGTCGAATTGCCTTTATTATATTCACCAAACCAGGTTTGAGGTCGCTCAAAGATAATATCCCTTCTTTGACATTCTTATCAAAGAGGTCTTTTATGAATTTTCTGAGATAGGCAATCTTTCTTTTACCCTTTGCTAAATAAGATAGAGCTGCACGGATATCATTGATAAGGAACCTCATTTTAACGCCCTCTTTAAACGACCTCAATTCTTGAACATCTCCGTCAATGGCCAATTTAAATAGCAAATAAGGAAAATCCACACCAGATGCAATAGCCAAAGGCATTGAACCCCAAACTCTGGGATTGATCTCCATGAGTTTAGGGAGCTGGTCACGTTCATCGACTTTAAACTCCACCATAGCCAGACCATACCAATTCAATGCTTGCAGCAATCTATCTCCACATTCCATCACTTTGGAATCATGGTGGCTCTTGCAGAAAGTACTAGGCCCGCCAGCAATAGGGTACTCACGGATTCTCTTATGACCAAAGACAACTTTTGGTTCAGACTGGCGATTGAATATGGCGAAGTATCCTTGGCCTTCTCCTTTTATATACTCCTGAATTAAGGGGAATGGTTGAAATCGATGTAATTTAACATATTTCTCTAATAACTCTTTTGCCGAGGAGACCATCAAATTTCTATTAGCTGGAGCTAATTCCAATTCTTCTTTGACTTTAATAAAAACCGGATAATTTAAATCTTCAGCGATCTCTTTGACTTGATTGAGGTCCTTTATGAAATACGTTTTAGGAGTTGGGATTCCCGCATTATTAGCTATGTTAATTAAGGTCTCGGTATTATTGGCCTTAATCAGTTTCTCATAATTGACTATAGGGACATGCAAAATCTTCTTGAATTCATCTATATGCCGAGAGACCACTTTCAACGAATACATGGATATGGGAAGAAGTACATCGTGGCCACGACATATTTTCAGGAGTCCCTCTAGATACAAATCGGGCTCATCATGCACACTGGGTAGAACCACCCTTTTTTCTGCGTACTTCGAGCTAAACCCCAAGTTCGTCCATCTGCCAACTTCCTTCTCCACAGCCGTAACATCAATACCCCTTCTCCCCAGGGATCTTATCACATAAAGAGCTGTCCGCTGACTGGCATCAGTGACTATTACTTTCATTTGTCCACAGTTTCTCTTGTCTTTTTACCCAAATAGAAAAAACTGTTGGCGATCTTACCGGCATATTTTTTTCTGGACATGATGATATCCAAATATTTAAGCGGAAATGTTAACCAACCAGTGATCTCCCGTATGATTGAATAAACAAGTCTATTATTGGAAAAAGGAAACAGCACTGCTATAAATTCCCTTATTACCCAGCTTAATGTTGAACCTGGGCCAGCAGCAACACAGAGTTCTACGTTTTCAAATTCAGAAAATAGCTCCTGCACACCTGTTTGGCAAAATCTTTGATAATCGGAGGGGTAGGTGTGATAACCTTCAAGAAAAGGAACTAAGGCGAAAACATATCCTCCGTTTTTTAAAACCCTAAAAATTTCTTTTATGGCTAAAAAAGGATTCTGTAAGTGTTCTATAACTTGCATAATAAAAACACAGTCAATACTATCATTAATAAAAGGTAGCACGTGAGCATCTCCGACTACAGTTACATTTAAAAAAGTATCAATATCCAGGTTGATGATCCCTTCAATCAATCTGCTTGCTTTGCTTCCTACATTTAGATAGGTTGCTTGAGAACCAAGCTTCTGAATTATAGATTCTATCTTTTTATCTTGTTCATGCCAAAAGTATGGTAAGGGAGCTAATAAGCGTCGTGTCAACTTAATGGAAAGAGGTGATTTTATGCTGATCTTTTCCATTTTCTGCCACTCTTTTTCTATTTTGTTGGTAGATTCCTCATCCAACATCACTGGAATACCTTTCTTGAAACCATATTCCCTTCCACAGCTAGTACACACAAGCATGTTTTTACCTTCATTTAGTCTTACTGAAGATTTGCAAACTGGACATGCCAGCATGCTTGGTAACTCCCTATTTTTCATTAGATTTGAATTCTCCATATAGAAATATTAGTTGCTGAACTTCCAATTCTATCTTTCGGGCATTTTTCTTTATCCTTCAGCAGTTCCCTAATTGTAGATCGCAGCGGCGGAGGTCTTTCTAAAAATATTATTCAAATTACTACGGTTATTTCTTGAAATGATATCTATACTGGTATTCATTTTTGAGCAACTACTAAGATATTTTCATTCCAGTTTCTGTGAAGAAATGCGGAGAGAATAAATGAGGCATACTCTAACATTTTGAATTCTAACCTGACTGAGGCAAAGTCTACACCTGTGTATATTATATTAAATCCTGCTTTTTTAATAATCCTTTCCAGTGTATATTCATTGAAATGGAATAAATGTTGCTCTCCTTTTAGACTATAAAAAGGATATGGTTTGTTACTCTTCAATCTGTAAATTATCCTGGATACATGTTTATCAAGATTTGGAGTAGCAACAAAGATTACCGCACCAGGTTTTGATAAGCTATATACCTTCTTCAGTACCTCGAGGGGATTTTTAACATGCTCTATGACATGCCATATTGTGATTATATCAAAAGAATTTTCTTGAAAATCGGCATTTTCTATCTCAGTTAGATGAATATCCAGGTCATATAGATTTTTTGCTGCTCTCACAGCAGCACGGGAGATTTCTGTGCCGCAAACATTGAAGTTTTCTGTTTTTTTTGCAACCTTTAGGAAAAGTCCGTCCCCTGTGCCCACATCTAATAACTTTCCAGACTTACAGAATCTTTTTACAATATTAAGTCTCCTTCTCCACAGTTTCACCCTTTGTCTGAGCTGTTTTTCATACCAGCTTTTGTAATAGTCCTCACCGTAGGCTTCGGTTAAACCTTCGGGCAGGGGATGAGTAAAAACAATTTTACAATCATGACATTCTTTTAGATATGGTCCATCTTTGAAATAATTATGAATACTCTCACTCCCGCATACAGGGCAAAAGATATTACTCATGTACCATCTCAAGAACATCGAGCATTCTTCTCGTCATTTTCTCAAGTGTAAAAAGCTTTGCTCTTTCGAGTCCTTTTTGGCAAAATCTTTTCCTAGGATTTTCATCCTCTAACATATGTCTATTGAGAAATTATCTTATATATAGAAAAAAAAGAATTTTTAGAAATAGATACGGGGATATTTATTTTTTCTAATTCATGTATAAAAGGAGTGTTCAGAGAGTTTATCATAGATATGGGATTGAATTTATTTCTATCGATATATTTTAAGATCAATAGAAGGCTTTCCTGACCCCCGCCAGGTGGTGAAATTGGAGTATCTATGTAGAGTATGTTTTTCATTTCTGAGCAACTCTTATATTATTTTCAATCAGCTCTTCGTATAATGCTTCTAATTTCTGAACACTTGCTTCCCAGGTGTATTTGGACTCAACCAACCTTCTTCCACCTTGGATAATTCTCTTTCTTAATTCCGAATCTCTCAAGAGTTCCACAGTCTTATTAGCGAAATCTTGGGGGTCATCAGCAATTATTATATTTTCGCTGGGTGAAATATCCAATCCTTCTGCTCCAACAGAAGTTGATATCACTGGCTTTCTCATGGCCATGGCTTCTAAAATCTTAAGACGCGTCCCCCCTCCTATTCTGATGGGCACAATGCAGATCTTACACTTATTCACAAGGGGACGCATATCGCCCATGTAATCGGTAACAATTATGTTTTCAATTTTAGATAGATTCCTAATCGCCTCTGGCGGATTTGCCCCCATAATATATAGTCGAATATCTGGAATCTTCTTTCTAATTAAAGGAAATGTCTCTTCATAGAAGTAGAGCATGGCATCAACATTTGGAGCATAACTCATCAGTCCAGTGAAAAAGAGGGAGTTCGATTCTATTCGATAATCTTCTGGCTTGAAGTATTCCAGATCTACTCCATTGGAAACCACCGAAACATTTATATCAGAAGAAATATCTTGTAAAATCTCCATATCCCTCTCTGAAGCTACAATCACTTTTTTGAATTGAGGAATCATCCTCTTTTCATATCCAGCTGTCCTCATCCATTGAATAAAAATTCGAAATTTCTTTAAGGGATTGCTTTCGTAAATTAGTTTTCTCTTGTAAACAATTGAATCTACATCAAATTCATCAAGAATTGTAGGCAATTTACCAAATAGAGAGTGGTAAGGACCTAGATATAATCTCTCAAACTGAACAAGGTCAAAATTGTGTTTTTTTAGGATTTTTTTAATGCTGGATTGTATCTCCCTGGAGGTGATATGTGGACATGATGAAATAAGCGATTTTATACGGGCGAATAGGTTTTTAAAGCCTTTTACAGAAGAAACATGAACCGCCTCGACCTCCTGACAATATTTCTCCAGCTCAGAAGTTATATCTTTTTCAGGATCAGCCTGAGTAAGGAGGACAATACCATGATTTTTAGAGAGTATTTTGATCATGTTAAAAATACGGATCCTAGCCCCACTATCAGGAGGAAAGGGGAAGATTGGTGAAAAGATGAGAATTTTCATTTTTTAGCTCTTCCTGTTGTTCTCACTTTTTTAAACATTGTCGGTAAACCTCACAAGTTTTCTTGGCGATATCATCCCATCGAAGTTTTTTTGCTATTTCAAGATTATGCTCTCCCATTATTCTCAAATTTTTAAAATCTGTTATTAAAGCAAGTTGCATCGCCTTTAACAAACCATCTTTCTCCAAAGGATTATACAGAAACCCCCCTTGCTCATCCAGAATTTCAGATATACATCCAATTTTGGGGGCAATTATCGCCTTGCTGAAAGAGATAGCTAATATAATAGCACCAGATGTTAAAATGTCTCGATAAGGCAAGACGAGAAAATTTGCTGCATTAATATATAATTGGAGTTCATTATCTGGAATGAACTCGAAGATAGTTATGATGTTTTCATTTTCTTCACATCTAATCTGTAAATCTTTAGAAATTTCATTGTCAAGCGGCTTTCCTGCTATCAATAGCTTTGCTAGACGGGAGGTCAACTTTTTAAAGGCGCCAATAAGTTCGGGTACACCTTTATAATGTCTTATTAGTCCAAAGTGAAGGAATACTATATCTTTTTTGTTAAGCTGCAGCTTCTCTCTGGCTTGCGCATCGGCAATTTTATTTTCATACCAATGGATATAATTTCCATGGGGAATAATTCTGATTAGAGATTCTCCCACTTTGTATTTAATTATGACCATCTTTTTTGCAAATGAACTATGTACAATGATTTTGTTGCAAAGGTGAGCAATAAGTTGATTAAAAAATAATTCTAAGTGAGGAAACTCCTTTTCGTGACTAACAATATTATGAACCGTCCAAACAATTTTGATTCCTAACAATTTCAGTATTAAAAATTCACCAATAAAACTAACTGATTTTATGATAGCCTTTACTCTGGTTCTGGCTAAAATGAATGTGTGAGCCCATTGAAGGTGTATAATGTTTGGCTTCCAATGATTTTTAGCTGATTTTAATAATGAAAAGAGAGCGTAGGAAGTGCCAAAGCAGACCTCAAGATGTTCTTTTGCAATTGAATCCGCCAGAATTTTTTGATAGGGATTCCCTCCCCTATACTCTGGAATGAAAAGAATTTTTATAGGCATTGTTTAAAAATTTCTATTAGCTTTTTTAAGTGAATTTCTTTGCTAAATTTTGTTGCCCATAATTTTTTTCCTTGTTCACCTAACTCCAGAGCTAAGTCTTTATTTTGCAGAAGGATAAGAATTTTTTCTGCTAACGCTCGGGAATTACTGCAATTCACTAAAAAGCCATTTTCTCCGTCTTTTAACCATTCGCTAATTCCCCCGACATCGAAAGCTACTACTGGTTTGGCATAAGACATTGCTTCTATTCCTACAATGCCAAATGGCTCCGGCCACAGAGAAGGAATAACCACTAGAGAACTCATGAGATAATATTTGGCCAAGCTGTATCTGTCTACCCAGCCAATAAACTCTACTTTTTCTAATAGATCCAGATCTTTTACCAATTTTTTAGCCTTTTCTTCATAAGGACCTTCGCCACAGATCAACAATTTAAATGGCTCCTTAATGTAACTCAATGCTTCCAACAGATATTGAAGGCCTTTAGTCCAATGAAGCCTCCCAACGAAAAGAATAATGTTATCAATACATTTTTCTGGAGATAAAACAGTGTTGGGCTGAGTAAAGTAAGGAATTATTTCAATTTTGCTAGGATCAAATCCATTCTTCTCTAAACAGTATTTCATGTATTTAGATGCAACTATTATCTTATTTATTTTCTTGTTAGTTTTTATCTCATGAAACTTAGATTTCATCAAGGAAAATAGATTCACAGGGTTGCGCGGCAAACATCTATTTTTATAAGCATTTATTACGCATCTGAAGGAAACAGGATAATTACAGATAAGATTGGACTTTGGTAGTATCTTATGCCTGGAGGGGCAAAAAAGTCTGTGATCATGAATATATCTTACTACAGGCCTTAAGGTAAGTAGTTTTTCTATAATGTAGTAGTTCGGAATATTGTGGATGTAAATAATATCTGGAGATTCTTTGATTATTATTTCCCTTAATTTTCTCTCAATATTTTTATCCAAAGCAGCACTATTTACAGAAAAGGGCAAAAAATATTCTGCTCTTCCTTGAACATTAATTGTATCCTGGGACTTTATCGCATAAACAATACCCATCTTGTGACCTGCGTTTTCAAGCTCTTTTGAAATACTTATCACGTAATCTTCAGTTCCCCCAAGATGTTGATAATAATCACAAACCTGTAGAATTTTCATTCTTTGTTTCTCGATTGAATTTTTATATTATCCATTTCTTAAAACAAAATAAAATTTCTTTTAATATTTCCTTCATTCCTTGAATAAAACCATAATTTTTCATTCTTTCCTTTTTTAGAGTACCCCTCATCTCAACGAATCTAAGAGCAAAATTATATAGTTTCTTTAATCTCTTCACATTTAAATATTCATTTCGCATTACAGGAATATAACCCGTTAAATGCCTCAATTCTCTATCCTCAATAAAATTATTTTCTTCTGCCCATTGATAGAGAGGGGTTCCGGGATAAGGTGTCGCAAAAGTAAATTGAACCTGTGAAGGATCAATTGATTTAGCAAATTTAATGGTCTTCAAGATTTCTTTTTTATTTTCTCCAGGTAAGCCAATAATAAAAAAACAGTAAGTGCTTATATTATGCTTCTTGCAAAGATTCATAATCTCTAAACACTGCTTTTGAGCAATAACCTTTCTTCCCATCCTGTGAAAACTTTCCTCAGAGACGCTTTCTATCCCCAGATTCATACCGCAACACCCAGCTTTGGCCATCATTGTTATCAGATTCTCATCCAAGGTATCAATTCTCGTCTCACAGCGCCAAAAAAACTTTATTTTCCTGTTTATTATTTCCTCACAAATTTTAAGCACTCTTTCTCTGTTTAGAGAGAACTCTGGGTCTCGAAAAAGGATGTTGTTTATGCCCAAATCTTTAACAATATATTCTAATTCCCTGATCACATTTTCAGGTGAACGGTTACGCCATTTAGAACCCTGGACCAAAGGATAAGGACAATAATTACACGAAAACGGGCATCCTCGAGAGGTCAAAACAGGTAAGAATGGACTTTCATCAGGAAATTGAGGCTTAGGTAGGATATAATTTTTGTAAGGCATTAATTCCCAGGCAGGTATTGGCAATTGGTTTAAATCTTCAATTCTGCTCCGAGAATTGTTTCTGATAATTTTTCCTTTTTTATCCTTAAACCATATACCTTCTGTTTCTTCTAAGCCTTTCAAGAATATATCTACAAATATATATTCAGGTTCACCTAAAACAATTATATCGACATAATCTTTTTCTATCGTCTCCTGAGGATTTAAAGATACATAGGGACCGAAGATTATTATGCTGGCATTAGTTTCTTCTTTAATCTTTTGGGCTATTTCCATATCGTATGAATAAGTAGGCAAAGAAGTGCGTAAAGCAGCAGTAGCTGATTGTTCTCTGGTTATTTTTTTTATCTCCCTTAATAAAATATTTGCGTCATAATCCAATCCTAAGCAGTCAATAATTCTTAACGTCACATTTTTTTCTTTTAGACAGGCAGCTGTATAGGGAAGGTCTAGGGGAGGAACTTTAGCACCACTTTTGTCGTAAAGTTGCCCTAATCCTCCCATCATATCCTTATTTGAAACTTTGCCCGGTGGGTTAGGAGGATTAATGAGTATAATCATATCGATTATAAATTTTCTAATATTTTCTTAATAAATCCTTTAAAACCTTTTTTGTATATGGGCAATATGCCTTTTTTGTAGAAAAACTCAATAGTTTTTTTAATTCCAGTTCTCAGATCGACCTTTGCTCGAAATCCAGCCTTTCTTTTTATTTTGTCGTTTGAATATGCCCTGTGAATTTTCAAATTGCCATCGTCTGATAAAATATAGTCCAAAAGTGCGTTTTTGCCTAACAATTCGGATTTATTAAAGTCCTTATCTAAAATTTTATAATCATGAGTATCTTTCCCGAGCAATTGAGCACAGAGATCGTAAATTTTTCCAAAAGGAAGTTGTTCATCACCAGTCAGTATATAAGTTTCTGAAGGAATATCAGATAGAGAACACAATAAACCTCTGATAACATCTTCAATAAAAATAAAAGAGAGATATCTTGACGCAATAAGAGGCAATGCTCGGAAAAGAATATTTTTTCTTTCTATAGACGCAATGATAGGGTATATAAAATTCCTCCCATCTGGACCGTATACATTACCTATCCTAAAAATTATACTTTTAAATCCGCTGTTATTGGCGGTTATAATTTTTTCAGCTTCAAGTTTCGATTCCCCATAATTATTTACTGGACTGCACCCATAGGTTTCATCTGCAAAGATATCTCTTTCTGAAACTGGTCCCATTGCTTCAATACTGCTGGCAAAAATAAACTTTGCAGCAGAAGATTTATTGGCAAGCTTCAGCATGTTCTTTGTGCCCTTTACATTAATATTGAATAGTGCATCTTTGTCTCCGTCCATATTCAAGTTAGCTGCGAAGTGAAAAATTACATCAAATTTCTCAGACACCATAGGTTTGAGGCTGTTAAAATCCTCTGTGTTACCCCGAAAAAATAAAACTCCCTTCTCTTCAAGTGAGCTAACAATCGGAGAATTGATATTCCTGCTTAAAATAGTAACCTGATGATTAGAAGTTAATAATTGATTGCACAGATTTCTACCTAGATATCCTGTGCCGCCAGTTATAAGAATCTTCGTCATCTATTAAATTTTATAATATGCCCAAACCATAAAAGCTCTCTTTAGACTTAAGCTGCAGAAACAATTTCTGAGGCCCGCTGTTAGATGCACTATTTCCCTGAAATGGAATATTCAGTACTAAGGTTTTCATCGCGGGGTCTTAAAACTTGTTTAATCAAATTAATATCTGTCTTGTCAAACCAACCAAATAGAATCAATGCTACTATATAACTTATTCCTCCAAGAAGAGCAGTAATTATAATGTGGGTTTGAGGAAGGTAAGAGATAACCAAAACCATTACCCCGGCTGCCAACAAAAGTCTTATGAAATTTAGATAAGACTTAGAAAAAAGAGGAATTTTGAAATATTTTATACTAAAAAGAAGAGCTAAGGTGCATCCCAAACCTTCTGTGGCCACAGTAGCAATACTGGCACCTATATAGCTCCATCGGGGTATAAGAATTAAATTTAAAGAAATATTCAAAATTACATTGATTAAAGCTAACCACATATTTATCCGTTGCCTGTTAATTGCAGTGATATTCGTTCCAACTAAATTACTAATAAAAATTATTCCAACTGCAAAAATCAGAATTTGGAATGCCTTAATAGAAGGCGAAAACTGTTCACCATAAATAAATATAATTATTCTCTTGGATAGAATTACCCCTCCCACTACGATCGGGAGAGCAAGCGAAGAAAGATACTTAAATGAGCGCTTAAATATTTTTACAAGAGAATCAGGTGAGGATTTAAAATAATCTGATATTACAGGAAAAATTGAGGCGGCGTAGGCTGCAGGGATAAAGATTAAATTGCTCATTATGGCATAAGCGGCATTATAATAACCAACTGCTTCGTCTCCTTTCATAAGAGAAAGCATTATTGTATCTATTTTAAAATAGATAGTGATAAAAATTGCAGAAAGAGCTACAGGCCAACTTTCTCTAGCAATCCATTTTAGAGTTTTTGGATTGAAGGTAAATTTGGGTTTAACAAATTTTCTTGAAATAATTATTATAGCTAAAACAAGAACCAGATTTGAAATCACAAACATCCAGATAATAAAGATTAGAGTTTGTTGTTGAGAAATAGCAAATACAATCAAAGCTGATGTGAGCAACTTATTCCCTAAATTAATCAAAACAGAATATTGTGATTTTAAATAGACCTGAAAAATTAATTCCGGAGTTTGGAAAGCACTAAAGAGTAAAATCAGAGAGAGAACATAAACAGCTTTGGTTGTATCCAAAGGATAATTCAGTAGAGTAATTATTAAAAAGGCTAATGAAAAGGATATTACCGAGAGAATAATTCTTATTAGAATTCCATGGCCTATCAACGCAGGAGCTAGAGACTTATCCCGGGATATCTCCCTGACCAATATGGTATTAATTCCCAGATTGCACAAAATATGAAAAAAAGAAAGGTAGGCAAAGACGAAAGCATATTTTCCGTAGCCTGAAACCCCCAGATATCTTGCTAAAAAAGCAACAATTAAGATTTGAAGAAGGAGACCAAAGGCTCTTCCTAATATTAGAAAAATAGTGTTAATTGCTATTTTTTTAGTAATACTCATTTTTTGCTTGAAGATTTACTTATAAATATTTTTATTTGGAATGATCATTCTAAAATCTTTTCTTTTTCTCCATTGAAGTTCTTATCATAGTGTTTAATTTCCGGGACCGATAATCAATGAAAAAGATGAATAATTTTATTTGAAACTCCGGAATATTTTATTGTTAGAGATAGACTTCAGTGCTACTTGAGAATTTGTGAATATTCCTTCTGGATTTTTTTCACATTTGCCTCGATACTGAAATGTTCCTCTATATGCCTTTGAGCCACGTGTCCTATTTTCCTTGCCTTATTTCTGTCACTAAGTAATTCTATAATTTTTCGTGCCATCAGGGATGCGTCCTTCGGCGGAACCATAATGCCGTTGACACCGTCTTCGATGATCTCGGGAACGCCGCCTTCATTCATAGCAACGACAGGCTTTCCCATGGCCATAGCCTCAATTATCACCCGGGCAAATGGTTCAGGGGTAATAGAAGAGTGAACAACAACGTTCATTGCCGCCATTAACTTGGGGATATCAAAACGCCTCCCGGTAAAGATTATCTTATCTCTTATTCCGAGTTTTTCGCTGGTCCTCTCCAGGTCATAGCGGCATTCACCATCGCCGACGACTAGAAACATAGCCGATGGTATCACTTTTCTCACCTCTGACGCTGCTCGGATAAAGTATTCCTGTCCTTTCCAGACAAGCAAATTTCCCACGATCCCTGCAACAGGAACATCTGTTTTTAGATCGAATTCGCTGCGGACATCATCTCCACTGATTATCGGGCAAAATTCTCGAATATCTACGCCGTTGTAAATCATCGTAACCTTTTCCGGATTTTTGTGCAAAAGCCAATTAAATCTCTCCCTTACTGCCTTTGAGACCACAATTAGTTTATGGCAAAGCCCGGTAAGAAATCTATCGTACAATCCATCTGATTCAATGACTCGTACATGCCAGATCACTGGCAATTCCAACGGTTTTGCCGCGAGGCCACTGCATAGCGCTGAATGTGATGTGTTGGCATGAATAAGATCCACTTTCATGGACCTCATCAGTTGTCTGAGTTTATGGACTGAGCCAAAGAACTTAATAGGATTTTTCTTTGGGGAGTCCATGCTCAAAATTTTAACGGGAATGCCCATTTCTTTGACATGAGAGACAAGATTCCCACTGAATGGACAGATCAGTATAGGCTCAATCAGAGTCCTGTCTATATTCTCAAGCAATTTGATGAGACTTATCTGTCCACCACCCGCAATATCTCCTGAACCTTCGATATACAAAATCCTGTACATCAGTCACTTCCACCTTGAATAATCTTTATCACTTCCCTGTCTTTTAATTTGAAGAATTTTTGTTCATTTTTTTTATTTCTTATCGCTCTGCTGATCCGACCGAGCGCCGGAAAAAAAGAGATAGTCCAATAAGGACGTAAAAACAACCCGAAGATCAGGTAAAAAGGAATGGACAGGATGTGTTGTAACAAGAAAAATCTATCGGTAATATTCTTCCATATAAACAACAATTTGTTTCTCCTGAAAATCATTTCGATATAGCCTCTGCTGAAGGTCTTTCCGATCGTGCTCTGATGGATATGAAAGACTATGCTCCTCGGTTCATAAATGACCTTCCATCCTCTCTTCCAGGCTCGATAGCAAATGTCCTCATCTTCGCCATAAAATGGTGCGAAAAATTCATCAAAACAGCCCAGCTCGAGGAACTTTTTCCTGTCAAATGCGGAATGTCCACCCGATGCCCTGAAAGTAAAGGAAGGAGTCTCTGCGTCATTTTCCCTTATCATCATTACCATGCCCCACTTAAACTCGACACCACACCGCCCGCTCAGAATTGTTTTTCCATCCTGCGCTACTGCCCTGCTGGATACCGCAAAGACATTCTCATCCTTGAAGTGGGTTAACAGCGGTTCTAGAAAATCCCTGCTCACCTTCACATCTGAATTCAAAATATAGAGTACCTGGTTCTTGCTGGCCTTAACACCTGCATTTACCGCAGCAGAAAATCCCTGGTTCTCTATAAGTTCGATCACTTTTATTTGAGGGTATGTATCCTTGAGAAATCTAACACTATCATCGGTGCTGCCGTCATCCACTACTATAATTTCGTACTCTCCACCATAATAATCCATTGCCTCAATCAGGGAAGGAAGATTCCTCTTCAGTAGTTCCTTCCCGTTCCAGTTCGGGATTACTGTACTAATTCCAGCTTTCTTTTTCATTTCTTAAGTTGTTCCCCCAATAAATTCTTCCTCCTGGCGACAGCATATAAGGATGACCCCAAACCAATTTTGTCCATGATATACGAAGCAGAGGAGAAGGTTATGTACTCCATAGAATGCAACTGATTTTTCCATGAAGAACTGGAAAAATTATTGCAGCTTTCTTTTTTCCTTGAGTCCATTCCTTTCCATAGGGGAGGATATAGGCCGCAATCCGTAAGACAATAGCGCAGGCTCTCTGAGTATCCCGCCACATATTTAGTTGGTGCTGGAATAAATCCCAGATCAACTGGGATGAACCCACAATTTCTCAACATAAGAGCTAAACTGTTTGGGGTAAAATGGGATAGGTGCAATGGGGCAGCTATCGCAAACCATTTCGACCTGAAAACCAGGGCTTCAAAACTACCGAAATTGGGAACCTCGATCATGAGAAGTCCGTTTTTCCTGAGAAGCGGGCGCACTTTCTTTAGTGTTCCGGAGGGATCAGGAAGATGCTCTAATACGTGAAAAAGGCTTATTATATCGAAGAAATCTTTTGGATAATTTGCTTCCTCCAATCTCCCGGATAAAATATTTAAGCCTAGGACTTCGCGTGCATACCGGGAAGCAGCTTTGTTGAGCTCTACTCCGTAGGTCTGCCAACCCAACTCGTTCATATACTTTAAGAGGGAACCATCCCCACATCCTATATCCAGGATACTCCCCTCTTTTTTATGTCTTAGAATTGGCTCTGCCTTCTTCTGCATGACTTCCCGCCACGGAATTTCCCCAGTCTTCGTTTTCTCAATATTTGCAACCTTTGTATGTACACGGTAGTGATACCAAGGAGGATAATATTTCTTAATTTCTTCTTTATTTGGGCGAGGATTCAGATACACGAAGCCACATCTCCTGCATTTCACAAGTTTGAAAAGCTTCTTCTCTTTGCTATTCCTGTCTCTTACATGAAACATAAACTTCGTGTCATCTTCTCTGCAAATGTTACATTTCACATATTCCATTGGAAAACCTCTGGCAGAAATATTTTTTAAGCAAGTATCGACTCAAAAACATTGAGTATTCTGCTTGTCATTTTCTCAAATGTAAAAAGCTTTGTTCTTTCGAGTCCTTTCTGGCGAAACTTGTCTCTAAGACTTTCGTCTTCTAACATCTGTCTTATCGCGAAAGACATTTCCTCAACATCGTATGGATCAAAAAAGAATGCTGCATTGCCAAGAACTTCTGGCATAGAAGAAGTATTAGAACTCACCACAGGACAGCCGCAGGCCATTGCTTCAAGGGGCGGAAGCCCAAATCCCTCATAGAAAGAGGGGAAGGCAAAAAGGGAGCTCATATGGTACACTGCAGGTAAATCTTTTTCCTCAATAAAGCCGGTGAAAAGTACATCCTGGGCTAATTCCATTTCTCTGATGACCTTTTCGATGTATGAAAAGTATTTCCCGCTTTTGGGCGCTCCTAGTACAAGTTTATACTGTTTTCTTAGATTCACAGGAAGTACTGCATATGACTTAATCAAACCCTGGACATTCTTATGAGGACTTAGATTTCCTAGATAGAGGATGAATTTTTGAGGGAGTGTATATTTTTTCCTAATTTCCTCTATCCTGATATCTGGCGACCTGAATCTCTCCTCCACTCCTAAGTGGACAACCATTATTTTATCAGTGTGTAACCTGAAAAACTTGACGATATCATCCTTGGAGTTCTCTGAAATAGTTATGATTCTCTTTGCTCGCCTGGCTGACCTTCCACTCATAAACCTGAAATAAAGCCTCCTTAATAACTTGTGTTCTTCAGGGAAAAGAAGCGGTATGAGGTCGTTAATTATGATTACTATTTTAGAAGGAACGAAAAGTGGAGCCTTAAAATAGGGCGTCAGGAAAACATCTATCTTTTCTCTTGCGATATTAAGAGGCAGAAGGACCTGGTCCCAGATTTGTGTAATAGTTTCAGTAATAATGACCTTCTTTAGTTTTGGAAGGTCAAAAGGGACATGAGTCTCCTGATTACAGAAAAGCACATATTCGTGTGGATAATTGGAAGTTGTTGCATGCTGTAGGAAATGCCATAGATATCTTCCAATTCCCGTCATTTGTCCTGACACGAATTCCCTTGCATCAATTCCTATCTTCATTCTGTCTCTCTTCCCAGAAGGATGTTTTTCAACCTTGTTTTCTCTCCTTTTGTAACATAACCTGTAGTCCAGATGAAGAAGGAATAAGTAATCAATCCAATTGCGATGATGAGGAACAGATTAAAGCCGTTCTTAATCAGTATTATTATAAGTAGACCCATTATTGCCGAAGAGATAACTGATTTTGCAATTTCCAACAGGGAGATAGAAGGGATTTCCTTTCGAACAATCAGGAAAAAGAGAGTAAAAAAGAGGATCTCCGAAACTACTGTAGCATATGCTGCTCCTATGTAGCTGTAACGGGGAATAAGGATGAAATTAAGAGCGACATTAATACCGGTGGTCACGGCTATTATCTTCGCCGCAAGTGCCTGCCGGTTTATAGAGGTCAGGAAATAACCGGCCAAACCATTGAGATAACTGAAGACAATGAGGAAAGATAAAATCTTGAGAGCTGCAATCGAATGCTGGTATTGAGGACCAAACAGAAAGAGGATAATCTTCTCCGAGAGCAAAAATGTTCCCACAGAAGCCGGAATTCCCACCCCAACCAAAACCTTAAAGGATTTATGAAAGGCCTTCCTCAGCATTTCCCCTGATTCCTTGAAAAACCGGGACATGACAGGGAATACAGCGGCAAGGAAGGCACCGGGTATCGTAGCCAGGGCAAAGAAAAGATGATAGCTCACTCCGTACCATCCGGCAACCTCCTCTCCCTTCATCTTCCCCAGCATTACAATATCGGTATGGTAATAGACCATGGATATCAAGAACGCAATGGCTAGAGGGAGGGCTTCCTTCAAACTTTTTTTCCAGAATTGCATATCTATACGGTAGCGGGGCTTCAGGAATTTCCAGTAGACAAAACCCATATTCAACAAACAATAAAAGATGCCAGAAAAAAAATAGAGAAGGCCTATAGAAATAAGGCCATAGCCCAGGCGAAGCATTACAAAGGATAGGGAAACGAGAAAGACCTTTTCAATGATTTCACATATCGTGATATATTTCATCTTTTCATGAGCTTGGAAAATAGCCCCGAAGAATCCGCCCATATTCTCAAAGATGATACACGCACCCATAAGGTAAATTACGAACCTCGTATCCAAAGGAACTTTCATGAAAGAAACAGAAATCGATATCGCCAGGAAGGCAAAGACTGACAGGAAAAATTTTAAGGTAGCGATATTGCCAATATACTCCGGACCCCTTTCTTTGTCTCGGGCAACTTCTCTTACAGTGAGGGTGGTAATTCCCAGATCAGATAGGATTAAAAAAAGAGAGGTGAAACTTATGGCAAAGGTTAATTTCCCAAAACCGAGACTTCCCAGAATACGGGCAAGATAGATCATCAG
>SDBS01002928.1_pt1 | contig 16866 bp, 17 predicted proteins | sample 2277091 | NCBI WGS metagenome assembly SDBS01 (sample SAMN10404972, study PRJNA504765) | marine sediment metagenome | isolation source: marine sediment core GS10_PC15, 163 cmbsf | place: Arctic Ocean: Southern Knipovich Ridge | collected 2010 | reverse complement strand
TTTTTAAACAGAGTTCGTATGACTTTTGCCAGGCATTCAACTCTTTGTAATTCTTTAGCATTTTTATCCACCTGTTCTATGGCGGATCACTCGAACCCTTGAATCCTTGACCCCTTGAACCCTATGGGACTACATCACCTCACTTGAAGATTGTTCACTTGACTTGCCTTAATTTACTACAACTAATCGGGAGATGATCCGTAAAAATATAATCGGCACTGTTGCTCGGTGTTGACAAAGAACCTTTCTTGGCTTAAGTATGATATTGTATTAGTTATAAAATCCGTTTCTTTTATGACAGAATGTTTAAAAGCTAATCACGAAAGCACGAAATAATATTATAATTTTCGTGTCTTCGCTCCGTAGGTCCGGCAGATCGTACTGGGGTATTTTCGTGCTTTCGTGATAAATTTATCATGTCAAAGCCACTTCATATGAAAATCTATAATTATCCATCAAAATCGGCTGAAAAAAAGGTTGCGTCTATTGTAAAACGCGGTCTGGGCTTTAAGAAGAAAGATGTTCTTGCGGTTACGCGCATCCTTGAGGACGTGAGGAAAAATGGGGACAAAGCCCTAATAAAATATGCAAACCAATTTGACTCACCGGGTTTAACCTTAGGGTCGATTCAGGCAACCAGCCAGGAGATTAATAATGCCGCAAAGAACGTAGATCGACCCTTTGTGCGGGCTTTAAATCGAGCAGCCGGACAAATCGAGTCCTTTCATAAAAAACAGCTCAGCAAATCATGGGATTACACGGAAAGACCCGGCACCCTTCTGGGCCAGTTGATAAACCCCGTTGATGCTGCTGGAGTTTATGTGCCCGGCGGAATGGGAGGAGAGACGCCCCTGGTTTCTTCGGTCTTGATGGGAGTCATTCCTGCCAGAATAGCCGGTGTAAAACACATCGCCATGGTGACGCCGCCGACCAGGGACGGTACTGTAAACCCCTATCTTCTGGCTGCTGCAAAAAGAGTCGAGGTGGATGCCGTTTACAAGGTCGGGAGTGCATGGGCAATTGCCGCCCTGGCATACGGTACCGAAACAATTCCAAAAGTCGATGTTATAGTCGGGCCTGGAAATATTTATGTTACCCTTGCCAAAAAAATTGTGGCCGGGACCGTGGGTATTGATATGCTCGCCGGACCGAGCGAGATTCTGGTTATTGCAGACAGCACGGCAAAGCCTGCCTTTATTGCAGCAGATCTTCTTTCCCAGGCAGAACATGATACGCTGGCGTCTGCAATCCTGGTCACGGATTCGAAAGCGACGGCAAAAGCTGTAGCCGCTGCCGTGGATGAGCAGCTTGAGAATCTTGCGCGCAAAGAGATTGCCAGGGAATCCCTTGCCAGGTTCGGCGCCATCATGATTGTGCCTGATCTTGATATCGCCGTTGAACTTTCAAACAGAATAGCGCCCGAGCACCTTGAGCTTCAGATCAAAGATCCTTTTGCATATTTAGGTCGGATCCGTAACGCCGGAGCCGTGTTTATGGGGAACTTTACCCCCGAGCCGGTTGGCGATTACATTGCCGGTCCCAACCACGTGCTTCCCACTGCCGGAACGGCAAGATTTACTTCAGCCCTTTCGGTGGACAACTTTATTAAAAAGACCAGTCTGATCCAGTATTCCAAGGCGGCCTTAAAACGTGAAGCCAGGGACATTATTCGCCTGGCGGAAATAGAAGGCCTGGGTGCACATGCGAATTCAATAAAGATCAGGTTAGTCTAATATAAAGAATCCTGGCCCATAGGACCAGGCTTTCAAGATCAAAATAAATAATAAAAAAGGAGTCTATCGATGAAATCTATTACAAGCACAAAAGATATCCCAAAATGGAAAGCCTTTATGGTTGTTGTATTATTGGCGGCCGGACTTTTAGCGGTTTCAAGTTTTTATCCGGCCTCGTATGTTGAGGCAAAAACCGATAATATCCAGGCAATTCCACAAAGTTTCAGCAGTCTGGCTGAAAAGGCCAGCCCTGCGGTGGTCAACATCAGGACGGTAAAGACCATCAAGGGCGGTGGTCGTGTGTTCCGCCATTTCAAAAGAGGTCCTTTTGGCGAGGATGACCCCATGCGGGATTTTTTTGACCGTTTTTTCGGTGAAAACCGGCAGCATGATTTTAAACAGCGAAGCCTCGGATCAGGATTCATCATTGACAAGGAGGGGTATATTGTAACCAACAATCATGTTGTCGAAAGCGCTGACAAGATTGAGGTCTTACTGAAAGATGAAAAGAAGTTTGACGCAGAGATTGTGGGGCGTGACGTCAGCACGGATCTGGCACTGATCAAAATCAAGTCGGGGCGGAATCTCCCGGTGCTGAAGTTCGGTGATTCTGATGCCGTTAAGGTTGGTCAGTGGGTTGTGGCGATAGGAAATCCTTTCGGCCTGGATCACACAATTACCGCTGGGATTATTAGCGCCAAGGGGCGTGTCATCGGGTCAGGGCCCTATGATGATTTCTTGCAGACCGATGCATCAATCAATCCCGGCAATAGCGGAGGCCCCCTAATCAACATGAAAGGAGAGGTTGTGGGGATAAATACAGCCATAATTGCCGGCGGACAGGGAATCGGATTTGCCATTCCGGTAAATCTTGCCAAAGGGATTATCGATCAGCTCAAAAACAGCGGAGAGGTTACCCGGGGCTGGCTTGGTGTTGGTATCCAGGACATTAGCGATGAAGTGGCTGAGTACTATGGGATAGAAGAAAAAATAGGTGTTCAGGTTACAGAAGTTTTTCCGGGAGACCCTGCGGATATGGCGGGAGTAAAGCTCAAAGACATAATTTTGTCGGTTAACGGAAAGAAGGTCAGTACCGCCCGGGAACTCACCGGTGTAATAGCAGATACCGGTGTTGGCGATACGGTTAGGATAAAAGTATTGAGAAACGGCACAACCGAGACGTTTAAAATAAAAATTGCAAAAAGGGAAGACGCTAAGGTTTCTGCCAGTAGGACCCCAAAGGAACACAAGGATGAAATCGGAATTCGTGTCACGGAATTGACGCCCGAACTTGCACGCCGATTCAATATAAAAGAGGCCGGGGGCGTGATTGTAGCCGGTATAGAACCAGGCAGCAAGGCAGCGGAGTCAGGATTGATAGTACATGATATTATCAAAGAAGTCAATCACCGGAACATAACAACGGTTAACGATCTTAACAAAGCGATCGGCAAGACCAAGGACGGCGAAACCATCAATATGTTTATCTGGCGAATGAATCGTGGATTCCTGGTCATAAAGATAACAAAGTAGCAGTAAGACGGAAGTCTTCAATCAAGCTCAATTTGTAACCTAACGGCAGGGTCTCAAAGGCTCTGCCGGTTTTTATTTGTACATGCTTAGGGCTCGCTCAAAAATTTTCTTGACAATAATCAGAACAACCTGTATTTTTAGACATAATGGTCAAAATGACCAGTTGAAAGGAGATTTCAATGAAAAATGTGCCGGTTGCCACATTGAAAAGCCGTCTTTCCGAGTTTATTGCTAAAAGTGCCTATGGACGCGAAAGATTTATTATTACTCGCCGAAACAAACCTGTAGCCGCGCTTGTCAACCTGGAAGATCTGCGGCTTATTGAGCAGCAAGAAGAACAGCAGGGTTTAGTTTCTGTTATTGGAAAATGGAAAGGATTTGAGGAGGTTGAGGAGGCAATCAGGGATTTATCATCTATTCGGAAGAGCGGAGGAGTAGGTAGGGATGCATCTTTTTGATACTGATACCATTACAAATATTCTGAAAAAAAGACCATCAAAGATACTCATCAGAAAGTTGGCCAAAGTTGAGCAGGGTCAACAGTTTATTTCCACAATAACAATTTCAGAAATCGTCTATGGAGCATTCAAGAGTGCGCAGCCTGATTACCATATTGGCAAACTGGAAACAGTCCTTTTGCCAGCGGTTAACATCGTCGGCTTCGATTCCAAATCAGCCTATATTTGCGGCAGATTGCGCGCAGAATTGGAACAAAAAGGTATAGGACTTTCCCTGGCTGACCTGGAGATTGGTTCTATTGCCCTTGCGAATAACATGACCTTGATAACAGGAAACATTAAACATTTTAAGAGGATTCCCGGCTTAAGAGTTGAAAACTGGCTTTGAAATTTAGCCAGGATAAATGAAATTTAAAACAACAATATCTGGAAATCGCCAAAATGATCAGCATTTTCCCCAAGTGCTGCGTCGATCTCGACTCGTGAGATGCCCTGGCTAATCCTCTATATCAGGTTCGAAAAACAACCATAGCACCTGAGGAAATGCTTGTTTTAGTTCGGCTTCACAGATGTTGATCGCTTTTATAAGAGACTCGGCAGAGTCCACGTTCGCCATTTTAGCTTTAACCGCCACCATTACGTCGTTACCCAATTGCAACGTCAGCAGGTTGAAGACCTGATCTATTTCATTGCGCTGTTGCAAAAAGTCGAGCATTTGAGCTCTCTGCCGTGGTTCGACGCTCTGACCTATCAATAGTGCCTGTACCTCGATACCGATCAGGAAAGCGATAACAATGAGCAGAGCACCGATGAAAATACTGCCCATGGCGTCATATGCAGGATTGCCTGTCATTATGGTTAGGATAATTGCGATCAAGGCAAAACTCAAACCCAATAGCGCAGCCAGATCCTCACCAAAAACAACCAATAGATCGCTTTGGCGGGTTTCTCTGAACCATTGTTTTAAACTTCTGCCTTGCCGCTCCTTGTTTACTTCTCGCAAACAGCCCCACATGGAAACACTTTCAGCAATTATGGAAAATAACAATACTCCAACTGCTACATAGGGATAACTCAGAGGTTGAGGGTGATGCAATTTGTGGATGCCCTCGTAAATCGAATACAAACCACCCATACTGAACAATATCAAAGCGACGATAAAAGACCAGAAGTAAACGGCCTTTCCAAAACCCAGCGGATAATCCGGTGAAGGGGGACGCTTTGCGTGCTTGATGCCCAGCAGCAACAAAAGCTGGTTGCCACAGTCCGCCAATGAATGAACAAATTCGGCCATCATGGAGCCGGAGCCGGTTACCACGGCTGCTACCAGTTTTGAAACGGCTATCACCAGGTTGGCACACAAAGCAAAAAATATACTTTTTACAGAATCAGCTCCATGTGACATAAATGGTTTTTCCCTTTTTTATTAGGTGTGAGTATTTGCTAAGAGGTCGAAATGGATTAAAAAAAATATTGTATAGATCGGCTGTTGCGGTGTCAATATCAGAGGTGAATAAAGTTTTAAAGAATTTAAGGTGATGTTTGCCTTGACGTTTTGCAGCCCTTGACTTTTCTTTATTACTGATGTATTTAATTGAATTAATTAAAATTTCGAGGTTAGCAGATGAATAAATCTGAACCTATTCAAGTGTAACATTTTAGCCCTTTGAAACATTATCGCATTCAGGATTACCTGAATGCTTGTGGGACACGTTTTTTACAAAGCTATATTAATATGTTCAAGTGCTTAAGAAGGAACCAGGAATGACGAAAAATCTAAAAAAGGTTACATTGATCCTGTTGGTCCTTATGTTTTCCCTGCTACATGGATGCCGTCTTGAATTAGTGAAGCCGGCGGGCGGCAAGGTGGAGTTGGTGAATTCACTTATTAAAAAGCTGGGAGACAAAGATTCTCATATAAGAAATGATGCGGAAAAAGAGTTGATAAATATAGGTGACCGGGCGGTGGAACCACTCATAGGTGGGCTGGATGATAAAAATGTTTTAGTGCGCTGTCATGCTGCCATAGCGCTGGGAAAGATCGGCGATAAAAGGGCTGTGGAGCCGCTTGTAAAGGTGCTGAGCGATAAGAATGAGTATGTGCGCTTGTATGCTGTCAGATCACTGGGAATGATAGGTGATAAAAGAGCAGTGGAGCCTCTAATAAAAGCGTTGGGGGATAAAGATGAAGAAGTACGAATATATGCTGTTGAAGCGTTGGGGAAGGTAGGTGACAAAAGTGCCGTGGAATCGCTTATTAGTGCTCTTGATGATGAAAGTGAGGATGTGCGCAGAGGTGCCGCCTATGTGTTAGATAAGATGTTTAGCGTGAGCGAAGACAAAATTCAGGGCATTGCTGCGGAAAAGAAATCATTTACTAACTCTTTCGGCATGAAATTTGTTTACATACCCCCCGGCACCTTTATGATGGGAAGCCCGTTAACTGAATCAGGTCGAGATAATGATGAGAAGCAGCACAGTGTTACCCTGGCAGAGGGTTTTTACATACAGACAACGGAAGTGACCCAGGGTCAGTGGAAGGCTGTGATGGGGAAAAGCCCGTCCTTTTTTAAAAATTGTGGTGATGATTGCCCGGTTGAGCAGGTATCTTGGAATGATGCGCAGGAATTAATCAGTAAACTGAACCAGACGGAGGGCTCGGACAGATACAGGTTGCCGACCGAAGCGGAATGGGAATATGCTTGCAGGGCCGGGAGTAAGACAGCCGTTGCTAATGGCGGGATATCGGAACTCGAATGTGGCCATGATTCCAATCTGGATGCTTTGGGATGGTACTGCGGCAATTCAAGAAAGAAGATTCATCCGGTTGCACAGAAAAATCCAAATGACTGGGGAGTGTATGACATGCACGGCAATGTATTTGAATGGTGCCAGGACCGTTATGGAGATTATAATTCTATATCCGTAACCGATCCCACCGGTCCAATGGGCGGCTTGTACCGGGTGTATCGCGGCGGCGGCTGGAATTTCGGCGCCAAGCTCTGCCGATCGGCTGATCGTCTCAAGTTCACGCCCGATTACAAGAGCCGCGTTCTGGGTTTCCGCCTACTCCGCATTGCCGGAGGTCCGAAGTAGTGCCTGAACGAAAAGTCATGTTCAGGCAAAATCCGAATATCTAAATCCGAAATTCGAAACAAACCCGCCTGCCGGCCGGCGGGCAGATCCGAATATCGAATTCTCCAATGTTCGAAACAAAAGCCTTGGTATTCGTAGGTTTTGAGCATTTGAACATTAGAATTTAGAATTTGTTTAGGATTTCGTGCTTCGGATTTCGAGTTTTTAACCGAAAACCGGGGTTTTCGGTCAAGCACTAAGTAGATGGCAGCCCACTCGTCTTTATGTATAGCGCCTTCCTTTTCGCTTCTTTATAATGGCAATCAAAGCCATCCCTGTAATAAATCCGCCGATATGTGCAAACCAGGCTATACCACTGCCTGCTCTTAACCCATACTCAGCAAATCCACTTATAGCCTGTATCAGTATCCAGAAACCCAGCATTATTATGGCGGGAATATAGACTATCTTTACAAAGAAAAATATTATCAGCAGTGTTTTTATGCGCGCCCTTGGAAAAAGGAACATATACGCACCGAGGATACCGGCTATTGCACCACTGGCGCCTATAGTCGGAATCTGGGAATCGATATTTATAAACCCATGGACTAAAGTTGCAGCTACCCCACAAACGATATAGAAAATCAGATATTTGACATGGCCCAGGATATCCTCAATGTTATCACCGAATATCCAGAGATAGAGCATATTGCTCAGCAAATGAAGCCAGCCTCCGTGCATAAACATTGCGGTGAAAATGGTAAGCGGTACCGGTACAAGATTTTTAGGATTTATATCAACTAAATGGGACAATTCATAAGGAATAAACCCCAGTTGTAAAAATAACGGTTGGGCGCCACCCGGAACAAAGTAATTCTGATAGATAAAAACAGAAATGTTGGTTATGATCAGGAAAATATTTACAATAGGAATTGTATCAGATGGATTTTCATCTTTTAAAGGAATCATGTATCATCTCGAAACTATGATAAAACTTAGACACTTCTTTCCTAAAAAACCGGTTTTCTGTTTATGCAGGTTTAGGTTTAAGTTCCACCAGAGTGGCTCCCCAGCCACCGGCTTCCTGGGGTGCATCTCTGAAAGATTCAACCATGGGATTTTTTTTCAAAAGCCCCTGAACCCGTTTTTTTAGCATTCCCCGGCCCTTTCCGTGAATAATTCGTACAGAATAGATATCCGCTTCAATGCAAGCGGCAAAGTAATCGACGAGAAGATCAGGTATTTCCCGGGGTTTAAAGGTGTGCAGGTCAAGTATATCTTTTATCGGCATTATTACTGGTTGCACGGTGATAGAGCCTCCTTCCCGTGATGAATATAATAACTTGATAATACTGTCTATTGTGATATAAACTAAAATACAATCTTTTTTTTGTATCTGGGGTCGGGAAGTTTTCGTCTTTATGGCCGCTCCATGGGTAATCAGATTCCAAATCGTGTGAACTCGCGTATAAAATACCCTCAAACAGCACACGCTTTTACATCTGATCACCCATTACGCTTAATTAAGGGCAAATTTTCGATAAAACTCCCCGACACCTCATTGTATAATTATTCATCAAAAGAACAACATGGAGTTGTTTAAATGCTCAAGTTTATCATACTCCCTCTTTTTGCCTATCTACTCGGCTCCATACCCTGGGGTCTTGTATTGACCCGGCTGTTTACTTCCGTAGATATCCGGCAGCAGGGGAGCGGAAATATCGGTGCGACTAATGTAAGACGCATTGCAGGGACGACCCTGGGAGCACTGACTCTTGCCGGTGATGTGCTAAAGGGGGTTTTTCCGGTCTGGCTTGCAGTGACAATAACAGCTCCGAATGAATTATGGGGTGAAATTTACATTTCCCTTGTGGCCCTTGCTGCTTTTTCAGGCCACCTTTATCCTGTTTATATGAAATTTAAAGACGGGGGAAAAGGGGTTGCAACTGCCGGAGGGTGCTTTGTTGTGATTTCACCCATGGCATGTGTTGCTGCGATTTTAGTTTTTATCTTGTTTGTTTGCCTGTTCAATCGTGTCTCGGCAGCATCCCTTGCCGCCGCCGCCGCCCTGCCTGTTGCTGTTTGGAAGGTTACCGGTTCCGGTGTCTTGACAGGATGTGCCTTTGTAACGGCGATATTCATCTATTTTCGCCACATAGACAATATCAAAAGACTTTTGTCCGGTGCGGAACCTGTCATATGGAATAAAAAAGACTAAAACCCAGAAATCCATCGCATTGGGAGTTTGATGACAAAAGCTATTGTGAGAAACTCAGCCTACCCATATGTCAGACATATCACAGGTTTTTGAGGCAGATGATATCCTGAGGGGCTGACGAGATATCTTGAACGATCAGTTTCTACATTGAGTTTTGTTTACGAGTATGAATTTTTAGAAATCTGGGGGCGTCCCGCTTAGCAATAAAAAGCCGTAAATTGCGTCCCTCTTTTTATTATATTCTATTTGACAGCCGCTACGATTTATAGTGGAATGCCGTTCTCGATATGTAAAAAAGCTTATACTATGAAGCAGGAGGAAAATTTACTATGAAGCGCAAAGCAAAGGGATATTTGGAAAGTCAGAAAAAAGTCACCGGTGATAAACTTGAAACCCGTATGTCCTCTCTCAAAGAGAAAGGTTTGGACGCCGTCGCGATTAAACGCGACAGCTCGATCAAAAAAATGAGGGCCGACATCCGCAAAGCAAATTACCGCCTGGCCTGTATTGCCGCCCAGGAGAAGTTAAACGCTGATAAAGTCCAAACTAAAATAGAAAAACTGGCTGCCAAAAAAAACGCCCCTGATAAGCCGCCGGCAAAGATCGACAAGGGTGCTCCCGCAAAGAAGGAAAAGAAAGAAAAAAAGAAAGCGCCATCTCCTGCTTCGGATGAGCAAGAGTAGGAATCGGCTGTTCATCCAAATTTTTGTTGATCCCTGCCAATTGATCGTAACATCCGGCCCGGGGGCAAATTTTACGCGCTGTTATGGGCGAGTTATTGCCCTTTGAAAGGGAATTGTCGGGAAAAGTTTTGGCAATTCGTGCTATTATTCTAAGCTCATGTTCGGTGAGTGGGTTTGCTTCGGTTTCGTCCGATTCTCTGATCATGGGTATTAATTTATTGTAATTGTTCAGCTGAGGGCCTTGAGGCAGTCGTGCATAAGTGCCGCCAGTCATACTTTGCCCTGAAGGTGCCTTGCATCGTACCGGGGCGAGAGGCAAAATTGAACTGCATCCCCATTTTTCTCCCCAGCAAGGGTTGGATTAAACAAGTGAAACCCAATATTAAATTCGGCAATTCCTTGGGTCGAATAGGATGCCAATCTCTGTTAAACCAATCTACTCTAAAGTCAGACATATCGCAGGTTTTTGAGCTGGATGATATATTCACCAGAAAGGATGCTATCTCAGGTCTTAAAAGCAGCTCTCGGACAGGTTTGTAGTTAACCAAATTCAACATTCAATCTGCCCATTATGGAAAGAGAGCATATGTTATGAATTGCTGTCAACGAAACCTATCTCTTAGTGCGTCAACAAATCGAGGTTCAAAGTCGTCAATTACCTCGACAAAAGACGCAGGATCGTCGAGATACTCTTTTTCATAAAGGAAAATGTATAACAATTTTAACACTGGTGGCCAATCGACATGCTCATGGGGTTCCATCATAACCTTACGCAGAACATGATCAAATAGGAATTCTTCAAAATATGTCGCCTTGACAGACTTGATAACGATTAGGTCATCATGCATGTACCGGTAAACAAAGTTCAAAAAAATTTCTGCAAGGAAAGGAAAATCCCGGGCAACCTTACTTGGAACACCTTTGTTCTGAAGCCAGTTAGAGAAACTTTCATTGAATACCTTCTCCATCGAAAAATATTCATCTTCCCAATCGCTGTAATCCTTTCCGCTGTAGATATACCTATCGATGGTTTTCAGACTGACGATAAACTTTTTGTCTTTCTCGCCTGGAGGGAGGACCTCATCTGAAAGCTGAAGTTGTTTGTAGTTGAATGGCACAATCAGATGGGATATTTCTTTGCGCATGTACATCATTGGTGAGCCCTTAATTTGGACATCAGGAGGAAACATTTCACTTTTTTTTGCAATGAACTTGTCCAGTAGCTTTTGGGCCTCATTCTGTTCCACTTGCCAAAAAAGCTCGGTCATGTCTAAAATTTCTTTTGTTATCTTTTCATCAACATCTCCGGATTCCATAGCAATACCGTAATTCCATAAAAGAGAGGTAAATTGAAAAGCCTTGTTCATATCCTCGATTTCTCCTGAGTCTTCAAAATCGATAATTGATTTGGAATACGCCATTAAGGCCTGGGCCATTGATACTGCAATGAATCCTGGGGGAGCATCCATATCAGCCATGGGGGGATGCTCAACTCGTTTGTAATCAGATTTTAACTTAATTATTTTCAGCTTTCTTTTCTGCTTTTTGCGCTGTTGTGCCTTGGCACTCCTTTTAGCTGCAAATTTCTTGTCTTTCTTTTTCTTTCTCATATCGAATCTCAACACTTGAGAGGTTTGTATCAATTAGTTTTGTTCAAACAGCATTTTTTATATTTTTTACCGCTACCGCAAGGGCAGGGTTCATTCCTGCCCACTTTTGGAGTATCCCTTTTGAACGGGACGATATTTTCTCTGTTTTCAAGTGCTTCCGGTTCTTTCTTTTCTCTATAATTCTTAGCCAGTTCGTTTAATTCTTTCTCCCTATCTTTTTGCCTTTCATCCCGTTCTTTTCGGCTTTTGACAATATCCGGCAATTCGGGAATATCCACCGTATGAATTTCACCCAGGCATTCCAAAGAATCACCGATATAAACTGCATTATTTTCATTGGCATAAATGTATTGCAGTTTTTCAATCCCTCGTCGATCACCGATCCCTCTCAGACAAAAAGAAAATATTTCATAGGAATCCATATCATCATTGCTCTCGTTTTCCCACCTGTGCAAGGCGAGATCGTATGCCTCAGAGTATGGAAGGTGCTCAAGTATTGGGAAACTTTCCCAGTCCCCCAACTCCTGGTTTTTAATTGCAGTGAGGATACTTTCATCTGCGGATTCATCCAGTGCGTTTATTGCTCTGAGCGCGTCACTATATATATAGTCCATACTGCCTGAATTGCGAAGGACACGAATCAAATCAGGAACAAAGTCTTTATTTCCTATCTGACCCATTATTCTGACAGCCCAAATATCTCCCCAGGTCATCAAGTCATTCGTGAAAGCAGCTTCCAATTCTGATATTGGTGACAGCTCCTTTATCTTTTTCTGGATCTGCCTCGGTAAAATGGAACCCGAATTTTTTACCGCCTGAATTAGTTCCTCGACGCCAGCCTCAGGATATAGCGCCTTTTGATAAGCGTTGCGCTCTTTGATGGCAAAATATACTGATATAATTAGGGAGATAAGATTTGTACTTAACTCTTCGGAATGCTTAGTTTGTTTCCATACGGTGGGACGTTTTGAAAGATCCTCAAGCAAACTAATGCACATTGTATCCTGGCCGAATAACTCGCTTAAAAACTCGGGACAATTATTTTTGGGGTAGCGTGCATTAACAATATTGCGGGAATCAAACATTATCATTGTAACGAAATCCTCGTATTGCTCATTTTCAAGAGACATAATCATTCTCTTACGCAAGGTTTCATCCATTTCGATCTGTGAATTTTTTAAAGCAAGACCATCTATAGTTTCAACAGGGTTTACCAAAATATTATTTTGACCAAACTCTGTAAGGTCACTGAAATAAGATTCTCCACCTAAAGGGAATGACATATTTTTCAGAAGCATATCGTTTCGATTGTTGCGGTCACCCGATTCGAAATACTTGTCCAGAACCAGCTTTACGTCTTCAGGATTATGATGCCGCAATAAACTGGCCATAGCCGACCCCAAAAGGAAGGTGTCCTTCATTTGGAAAACGGCGGATTTTAATGCGTCCCTACATTTTTCGCGATGGATCTTCCCAAGGCAATCCAAAATGCCTAAAAACGTTTCTGCACTTCCAGGATTTATAAAGTATTCCAGCATCACATCAATCGCTGGTTCATAGTGCATTTTTGCAAGAGCGCTTGCACAGTTGCTGGGAATAATACCTTGACTGTTCTTGAAGCTTTCTAAGATAGCAGGTGCATGTTGAACAGCTTCGTGCTGTGCAAGATATCTTGGGGCAGCGCATGCCAAATGTTCATCCTCGTCACTGATCAGGTTGCACACTTTGTCTGTGTATCTGTTCGGGTAATGGTTCTCTATAGCCTTGAAAGCCCAACGCCGTACCAGTCTATTTTCATGGGAAAGGTGATTTACATAATCTTTATAATCCCAAAGTTTATTCATTGGCTCACCCTTTTCAAATTTATCTTTATTGCTGATCGATAATCAAATTTTGTTGTACGCAGTTTTTGCCTCCTGATATACTCGGATAAGCGCGGACTTCACGACAGACTGAATACGAAACTCTGCTGTAAGCTATTATAGTGGAAAAATACAAGTTAAGGGGACTGGGAAATTCATCATAAGTGTATGTATCTTACCATATACTATCGTCTCTAAAATTGATAGATATCAAGTTTAAGCTGTAAATATCAAGCCAAAATTGTTTTTACAGATCTCCATACCAGATCGAACCAGATCTGTATTGCATGCCATTTCTATGGATTACAGGATCAGAAGAGTTGAGTTGTGAATAAAGGGAATCATCGTGCCAATCCTAAATCTCAATCTGCGGTCGGTCTATAAAATGAGAGAAGGGTTTGAAATTTCATAAAAAACAGTCAAACGGCAGACATATCGCAGGTTTTACGGCCTGCTGATATCCTTAGGGTCTGAAAAGATATAAGGGGTGATCAGTTCCTGATAAATATATTCCATGCAACAAAATATATCTTTATAGTTGAACTATGACGCATAAAATATATCTTGACAATCTATAAAAGTATATAATATGTGTAATTATTCACATAATAAATGAATAAAAACGTCTTGGATATACCATGAAGATACTGGCAGGTATAGGGAAAACTGACCGGGAAAGAATGGCCGCAATCATTCGCGGGACAAAAGGAACGGTATCTGTTGAGGATGCAGCAAGGATTTTAAATGTAGCCTCCACGGATGCGGCCAAAATGCTTTCCAGATGGTCAAAAAAGGGATGGATGTCTCGGGTTCGACGGGGACTTTATGTTTCTGTGCCTTTGGAATCCCGAACTGCTGATGTGCCGCTTGAAGATCCCTGGTTGGTTGCCGAACGTCTTTTTTCACCCTGCTATATCGGGGGATGGAGTGCTGCTGAATATTTTGATCTTACGGAGCAGATTTTCAACACTGTTATGGTAATGACAGTTCAAAAGCCGAGGAATCGCAGACTTGATATTAAAGGCACAGCGTTTATGCTGCGCACGGTTTCTGAAAAAGCAATGTTTGGCCTTAAGCCTGTATGGAGAGGGCAGGTAAAAATATCCTTATCTGACCCAACGCGCACAATACTTGATATGGTGGTAGCCCCTGCTTTTGGCGGTGGGATACGTTCTGTAAAAGATATGTTGGGGAATTATTTAAGATCAGAAAATAAGGACATGGAACAGTTGATTGAATACGGAGAGCGGTTGGAAAACGGCGCCATCTTCAAGCGACTTGGCTTTTTACTTGAAAAAATAGCCCCTGATGAAACCAAAGCAATAGAAGAATGCTATAAACGGCTTACAACAGGAAATGCTAAGCTTGATCCGAAGTTAAACAACATCAAGCTGATAACCCGATGGCGGCTATGGGTCCCGGAAAAATGGAAAAGGGTGGAACCGGTTGATTGACAAGTCTGAAATAATGGAGTTCTCAAGGGAATTCGGACTCAGAGCAAATGTTGTTGAAAAGGACTATGTGCTTGGTTGGATGTTGGCCGGCATATTCAATCATCCTGTCATCGAATCAAGCTGGGTTTTTAAGGGCGGTACCTGTTTGAAAAAATGTTTTTTTGAAACCTACCGCTTTTCCGAAGATTTGGACTTTACCCTTTCCGAATCCAATCACCTGGACCAGGAATTTCTCGTATCATGTTTCAAGGAAATCGCACAATGGGTTTATAATGAGACAGGTATTGAGATTCCACAGGATCTCATCCGCACAAAGATAAAAACGGATATCCATGTTCTGGTAGAAATGGATATATTGTTGATACAAAGTATTAAAAGAATCAATGAGCCCAGGTGTTATCTCATGGCGAACATTGACATGAGCGCGCTTTAAATTAATTAAAGAAAATTACCTGATGCGATTGAGACATGCCAAGACATTGATAACAGGGAAACCCGGAGTGGGCAAAACAACACTCGTTCAGAAGATTATCGAACGGATGCGATCGGTCAATATGGCCGGTTTCTGCACAGTGGAAATACGAGGCATGGGATCCCGCCTGGGCTTTGAACTGCAGGGTTTGAATGGAGAGCGCCGAACCCTGGCCCATGTGGAAATCGATAGCCAGCATCGGGTGGGCAGATACGGGGTGGATACGAATGGCTTCGAGGAGTTTCTGGCGGCATTGGATCTGCTTAATCCTGATGTAGAGCTGATCGTAATTGATGAAATCGGAAAAATGGAACTTTTTTCAGACCGTTTTCAGAGTTTTGTCTACACGGCATTGAACTCCGATAAACAGGTGCTTGCCAGCATTTCGCTGAAAGGGAATGAATTCATTCGGGGAATCAAACAACGGTTAGATATCCACCTGTTGGAAGTGACCCATGATAACCGCGATCGCCTGCCGGAAGCAATAATGGAAGGATTGCAGACCTAACCTTAAATGACTCGGAACTCCCAGATTCTGAACCTGATACCTCACCTCGTCCCAAATCTCTACTTTTGTTTTAAAACCATCCCCGATCAGTCAGACATATCACAGGTTTTTGGGGTGGTTGATATTTTTGCTTTTTGGATGGCTATCTGAATAACCAACCTTGTGCCCCTTTGCCCGAGAGCTGAGCTTTTTTTTCTTAAAAGCGTGTTTTTGGCCCAAAAAATGCTCTTTTAAGGCCACATTCTGCGACAATTTTAAACATTTTATCTATTATATCAGGATGTTCCTGTGGCCCGACCCCCATTCCGAGTGAGGATTTTATCAACTCTATGAGCCCGAAAAAGACGGGCCGACGAAAGGATCAAGCATACCCCCCGCCCCGGTATACTCTTCTCGCTTTCTCATGGTGGAGGAAGACATCAGTTTCGACACATCCGTACACTGGCATTCGGGGCATTGTGGGGCCGGATCACTGGTAGACACCAGGAGCACTTCAAAGCTGTGAGAACAGTCTTTACACTCATATTCGTAAATTGGCATTATCTCCTCCGCAAAAAATTAATGGGTTATTAGAACTTAATTGTTTATGGACGCACCCCAGTTCCTGATAGATATTTAAGTGCATCGCCCCCTTATAACACTGATGCCTGCATTTAATCAATCACCGAACTTCATGAATGCTATCTTTTATTTTGAACCTTGGCTGTGTGATGTCTTGCTAAAAAACCATGCTATTCTGCATACCAAGTTTTTGTCATATTTTCAAATTCAGCCTGGCATGTGATTAAATGATATCCATTCCTTATTTCAAAACTGCTGTTCTTTGAGATATCATCATTGAAAACAGAATATTTTGTTTCTTCGGACCCGGCGATATAGCCAGCTTAAAATCAGTGCCAAGCTCGGTCAGACATATCAAAGGTTTTTCGGCCTGCTGATATCCTTAGGGTCTGCAGTGATATCTGGAATTATCTGTTTATATGATGATGAGTTCGTCTGTAATCATAAAAATTAGATTATCCGCCACCCGGGGCATCAACTCTCACTGACCTCGACCTAATCCATAACTTTCAAAATTGAATTCAATTGCCAAGAACTTTCTGCACCAACGTCCCCTCCAACAAGTCAATATTCACCATTGAATTTTTTAGTTTTTTCATTTAAGGTCAGGCAGTTATTTTGACGGACACGACAGCCGCCGGAAACTTTTAAATGTTGGGAGCTATTCCCATGGCTATTGAATCCAACAAGGACCCCTTT
>SDBS01002927.1_pt1 | contig 16870 bp, 17 predicted proteins | sample 2277091 | NCBI WGS metagenome assembly SDBS01 (sample SAMN10404972, study PRJNA504765) | marine sediment metagenome | isolation source: marine sediment core GS10_PC15, 163 cmbsf | place: Arctic Ocean: Southern Knipovich Ridge | collected 2010 | reverse complement strand
GCATCAATTCTACTGTCTCCGATATATATAACTTCTGAAGAAGATAAGTTTAATTTTTTAACACATAACAACAAACCTAAGGGATTGGGTTTAAGTTTTAGAACATCCTCCCCCCCGATAATTGCTTTAAAATAGTCTAAAAGCTCTTCTCTATGTAAAATAGCTTCTATTCTATACCGAAATTTCGTAGAAACAATCCCTAATTTAAAACCATTCTTATATAATCCCTTAATTACACTTGGCGTCTCCTTAAATATATTTGTAAAGTCTGTCATAATCTCGTCTGCTTTTTTGATAAAAAAATACTTAAATTTCTCAATTTTTTCTAAAGGTTGCTCTCCTACTAATTTCAAAAATGTATGTTCAAGCGTGAGACCAATCGTCTTATTAATCTCTTTTTCTGAATACTTAGTAAAACCGAGCTCTTTTAAGGCATAATTTACAGAACATTTAACACCTTGGGATGAATCTGCTAATGTAAAGTCAAAATCAAAGATAATACCTTTGATTCCCTTTAATTCATTTTTCAAGACTAAATCCTCCTAAAATCTATTGGATTTGTTACAAAACCTGTTTTTATTCCCTTTTTAAAACCTATCCTTTCATAAAATTGATGAATTGCAGGATCCTTTGAACCAGTTAATAACATAACTTTATAACAATTGTTTTCCCACGCAAATTCAAGTGCATATTGAGGAACTGATGTTCCAAATCCCCGTCTACGATAATCAGCACGAGTGACTACATTTTTAATCAATCCATAGGGTCTTCCTCCCCTAGTTAAATTAGGTATAATAGAAAGGTTGCAAGAGGAGACTATTTCGTTTTCATATTCAGCAATGAAATAATGTATTAGTGGATTACTTCCGATTTCTTCCCATATTGATTCTAATTTTGAATTTTCAGGAAGATGTACATCTTTCTGATGGAGATGGGTATAAAGTTTTAATAATTTACTCATCTCGTTTTTCTTAATATCTCGTATCATCATAATTTCTCCTCATTTTTCTACTATTTATTAGTTTCCACAATTTGATGTCTCGTATTAATCATAATAGTTCTCTATCTTTATGTTAATAATTTGCTCAATTCATCTTGTTTAAAATAACGGATTGATATGGTTTCTTTGAATTATAAATTTCTGTACTAAATAAATTAATTTTTCTTATTTGATGGTTCACTAATCTTCTGAATTATTTATATTAAGTTTTTAATTATAAATCAATTATCATTATTCTGAGTTTAAATACAATAATGAAGTCTCAAACATACAAAAAATTATCTCATTTTCTGGAAAAGGTGGAGTCGGGAAATCTACTCTCCTTGTTTTAATGTTAAAATATCTTCTTGAAAAAAATAAAAAATTTAATATTCTTGTAATTGATGCCGATCCCGATGCCAATATTGGAGATATAATCGGTAAAGAAATTAAGTTTAAAGAAACTATTGGCGGTAAAATGACTGCCCTAAAGGGTAAAATACAGAAACGGCAAATACCGCTTGATGCCCCAAAAGATCAAATTATTGAATCTGAAGTCTTCAGTGCGTTAATAGAAATGGATGAGTTTGACATCCTCGAAATGGGAAGTAAAATAAATTTTTAAACTAAGATCTTGGATTATACGAAAGTTACCAATTAAACGTGACTATTATCCTTCATATATCCTACAATATCATTCACTACCCCTACGCACATATTGAATAAATCTTGCGTTTCTTCAATATTAAATATCTTTTCTGGATGATTAGTAGGATTTCGATAGTTATCTCTAATTCTATCTAAGCTGTCAAGCAAGATACTAATTTCAGAAATATTAAGACTTTTTAAATGTGAGATAAGAGGCCCCCAATTCATATGTGATGTATCAACTAGAGGAGATAATTTATTCGCTAAGACTCTTAAAAGACCTTCAAGACCTCTTAAGATATGGAAGGCTGAGGCTGTTGGACATTCAAATGCTATACATTTTCCACTTTCTTTAATATCATATTGAATGCTATCAGTAAGTACATTAAAGACATCATGTGCAAAAAGAGATTCCATATTAAATAAAAGCTTTTTTGTATCAATTCTTTTTTCAGTTATAAAAAATGCATATTTTGTTTTACTTTCCGCACTAACAACAAAAGTTAATTTTTCCATGATTTTAAAGAGCTCACCTGCTTCACCTGAAGTTAATTTATGAGTATCTGGAGTTCTTTCTAATTTCTCTCTAAAGATTTTTAATATAATTATTCCATTCTTTGTTACTATAAAATCACTTTTATCAACAATATCGAGTAAAGTATTAATATTTTCTAATATACGACCCTCACCATGGATACCATTTCCTACTTTAACCATTCTTAAGTATTCTAGATTACTTCCAAAATTAATATATTGTAGCAATGTTAGAGCTTTCATTATTTAACACCAATAATTTTTTCAACCAAATTATATTTTATATACTAAATCATCAATTAATTTCAAAAAATTTAAAATTTATCCATAACCATTACTCTGTTTTTCATTGTTCTCCCATTTCTTTTTATCTTTTCTGTATTGCTTTTTATTTTTCATAGTTATTTCCCGTAATCCGTCAGCGTCTAACAGCTTGTATTCTCTTACTATTCGTTTATACGTCACCTCCCTACCAAGAATTAAATCTCTTTCTGAAACATGGATTAAATAGGCTTGATTTTGATTAAGTTTAAAAGATTCACCAATTTCTCTATTTTGATATTTTTCAGTCAGCATAGCCTGATTTTCACCTCTATTGATAAATAACATGGATTCTTTGGTCTTTTCTGGAGCTAAATACACCTTTACCCCCGTTACTACTCTTTTTCTCGGGCTTTTACAAGTTGGACATCTGTCGTTAACTAATTTAATCTTTTCCTCTACTTTTACGAATTCGTTTGATTTTAAATATCCAAAAGATTGGTATGCAGGTTTTAATTTCCCATCCGCTTTCCTCCACAATGCTACATTGGTAAGGATGTAGAAAATGGTATGATATGGCAAAGACAGAAGGTTTAAAAATAATATCACTATTTTCTGGTTGTGGAGGACTTGATTATGGTTTCAAAAAGGCTGGTTTTGATATAATATATGCTGATGATAACAGTCTAAAAGTAAAAGAGACATATGAAAAGAATCTAAAACACGATTTAGATCAAAGATCTATTTTTGATATTTCTTCTGAAGAGATCCTAATCGCTGATGGCATAATTGGCGGTCCACCTTGTCAAAGTTGGAGTTTAGCGGGAGCTATGAGAGGAATTAAAGACAAAAGGGGGCTATTATTCTATGAATACATAAGAATATTACAAGAGAAGCAACCTCTGTTTTTTGTTGCTGAAAACGTTCCTGGCATTATTTCAAAAACACACATGCCAGAATTTGAAAAAATTATTAAAACTTTTGAAGAAATTGGATACAATGTAAGTTATAAGCTGCTAAATGCTAGAGATTACGGTGTTCCCCAAATTAGAAAACGAGTTATTATTGTAGGTTTTCATAAATCTCTAAAACGTAGATTTAAATTTCCTGCTTCCACACATGCTAAAATTCCAAATAAAAAGAAAAATATATTAAAATGGGTTTCTCTTAAAGAAGCGTTAAATGATCTCCCTGAAGCCAAACCAGCTAAGGAAAAAAATCATTCGAATGGGGAGTTAAATTTTCCTAACCATGAATATATGATTGGAAGTTTCTCTTCAATGTATATATCTCGAAACCGTCGAAAAGATTGGTGTGATCAATCCTATACTACTCAGGCTGGTGGCAGGCATGCTCCATTACATCCAGATTCTAGTAAAATGATTAAAGTAGAGAAAGATAAAAGAATATTTGAAGGGGAAAATCCACATTATCGTCGATTGAGTGTTAGAGAGTGTGCTCGAATTCAATCATTTCCAGATGAATTCATATTTTATTATGACAGAATAAGTGACGGATATAAAATGATAGGAAATGCTGTTCCAGTAAAACTTGCTGAAGCTATAGCAAGAAAAATCATTACAGATTTACAAAAACCTTCTGAAAAAATTATGGTCCAAACAATTTTAAAAATTTAAATCCTCTCATCTTTTAATCACATATATTCGATCTATTTATAAGAATATCGAAAATTTATTATTGTATTTCTCCCATATGAAGATTACAGAAATGTTTTGAATTTGGGGTTATGACAATAAATCGTATGAGTATCTCAAGATAATAAGATGACTGATAAAAATATCCCTTTATTAAATAAAGTCAAAAACAGTTTTGAAGAAATCCTTGCATTTTCCAAATTCTTTGAATTTGAAAGTTATAATTACTTCAAATTGCGGATTTTAAGCTATAAGAAAAATAATATTTGGATAATCGAATATATGAGGCTTGATTTCAGTTTAGAGCCTATAGATCAAATGAGAAATCAAATCTCTAAAGAAGAAAATGCTCTCTATATTCAATTTTCAAAGGAAATCACGGATCTTTTGAATATTCTTGCCGTTGATAATAATGGAGTATATATTAAGTTCGAGGATAAGCATATTTACTTTGATAATAGGGTTAATTCAATTTCACAAGCACGAATAATTAATCAGCTCAAAAACTATCATCCCTACCCTTTTAAGGAGAGTAGAGTTAAATTAAAATTCCATTATATGCAAACATTATACTCCAGTTATCGTTTGAACGAGTTCAAATATCAAAGGGAAAATTTTTATGATCTAAATACTGGACTAATAAATACAGGAGAAGATATTTTTACAGATTTTATGGAAATGGGAGATAGATTATTACCTTATAGCTTTATTATTTTTGTTTTTCCAATTTATTCATTTTCAATAAGTCATAAAATTATAAAAGAAAAGGATAAAAAAACAATAGTTTTTGAAAAAAAAATACCTACAGAATTTCAAGATTCATTAGAGATATATTATCAGCTTAACGAGGAAAACAAACGAAATCTCAAAAAAAAAATAATAATTCCAGATAATTTTTCTGGCAATATAACTATCCTCATAAATTGGTATGGTAATGAAGAATTTATCCCAAAAGGGATATTACTATACCAAGAGAATATAATAGTAGAAAAGACAATGAAAGAAGATGGTAAATTCCCTGTGAAAACAGAAAAAGATTTTATTGAAATTGACTTTTTTAATTATCGTTTACCTTCTTACGATGGAATAAAGAACTTAATAAATCTTTGTGCGGAAGATCCTGAATTTTATAAACTAATCCCCAACTTAGTTAGAAATTTGTTTGAAAATCTGTTAGGAGACATTTTTTCTGCTTGTTTAGTGGGTGAATATAAATATTTATATTATAATAGTAGTCACAGCAGAGTTAGAGAATTTTCGCGACTTATTGATTTGCTTAAAACGTTAAAAGGTGAAATTGAGAGTTTATATGTAATGAATATTCACAAAAAAATATTTGAATATTTAGGCAAATTTCGAAAGGATGGGAATTATAGTATACATCATATTCAAGAAGTAATAGAATCGGACTATGCAGAGAAAAACCAAGAAAAATTTAGTATCACTCTGAATAATCTTTTACAACTCTATCAAAAAATTATTAATTCAAAAAAGAAAATTGAAAAAATAAATCCAAATTTATTAGAAAATTTTGGAGAGAAACAAAGTACCAAAAAAAGACAAAAAAAAGTAAATGATAGCCAAATTGCTGAAATCACCCAGCTAATTTCAACAATTAGATCTGATTTCAAAAAACAAATCATTAAAACTACACTTGGTTCAAGAATTTCTATTCCTGTAAAGGAAGAAATTCAAAAAAAAATTAATAATTTAACGGCAAAAGTAATTAAATTAAGGCTGGAAAATTTAGGCTATAAAACTTTAGTTCAATCTATAACTATATTAGATTCTGAGTTTAACGCTGAATTTCTCCATAAAAAATTCCTTCTATATATTATTGGTCAAGTCGCGGAAAATTTTAAATTTGCCATAAGTGATGTTTATACTACAGGAGAAAATATTAGTAATGAAAATGATGCGTCTTTAATTTCTAAATTAAAAATTATTATATTTATTCTAGGTTTTAGTGTCATAATAATGCTGATTTCCTTTATATTATTAAATATTTAATAGTAACATGTTTGATATCAATTAGTTTTGTAATACAGGTTTTTTGATCTTCAAATGGTAGTTCCTTTTTTCTCTCCATCAATAATGTCCTTAAAATCGCTATTGTAATCAATAACATCTTTAAACTCATCAAAAATTTTTTGTAGTCTACTTTTTCTTTCTATATCTTCTAAATGAGCTTTACAAAAACCACAGTTTTTAATTTCAGGTTTACAGCTCATTTCTGATCCGCAAAATTGGCAATAACTTGTGGTTTTCCCTTCTAATTTGGACGATTTTTTTCCTATAATTTTTCTATTATTTTCAATGATCTCCTCATCACTTAACCAACTCCTCTCAATATAGGGCGAACTGAGTAGAAAAGGTTTCTCGATAGAATTCACGCGTATAATACATTGCCCTATTTGGAGCATGGAGAGGTATTCCTTTTGCTCGTCATCAATGTTCAATAACTCCTGCATGACATCCTTCTGCATGTGATTTTGAAACGACACTAGAACCCCGCAGTTTGCTAAGATTTCCTTACTAATTTTCGGACGGGTGGCTAGAGTTATTAAACATTATCCCGTCCCTCGCAATAATAACGCAATATCTTCTAAATAAGAAGATAATTTCGTCCGACTTGACAATTCCTCAGGAGCGAAATACTGGGCATCCTCAACTATGGTTATGTGCTTAATTCCCTCATAGTTTTTGCTTCCGATCCCGATATTCTTATCCCATAAATATTTGAGAATCATGTTAAGAAAAAATAACGCGTCTTCTTTTTCTCCCCCTAACCGTATGATTGAGCTCATGTCCAAGAGAACTCTGTGAGTAAATAGTTCCTTAACATCAAGCCCGCTTTTTTTCACAAACACGTTCTTTAAAGTGCCTAAGGAATACCTTCGTATCCTATTTTGAACCGCCGTAACGCTTTTTTTATACATTAAGTCACTATTTTCAGCTCCGTATTTCTCGCTGATTTGCTTAAAGGCTTCCCAATTCCGATTTTCTGGTTTTGGGCATATTTTATTCAGAATATCAACAAAAGCCCTCTCCATCTGGGGGGAATATTCTACTCCCTCAAGTAATCCACCACTTTCAAAAATTTGAAATACCCTTTCGGCATGGACTTCGGGGTCTGCCCCTTCGGGATCAAATATGTTAATTGAAAAATTCTCCCCAGGCTTGATAATGAGCAAATTACTTATCTTTTTCTGCAAAAATTGGTATTCTCCCTTGAATTCCGTGAGTAAAAAGGGAAGATCGTGATGTTGGGTAAAGTTGAGCAGGAAATGTTGGATAAAATTACTCTTTCCTGTCCCTGTAACACCGCAGACAAACATGTGTTGGGCAAGATCAGAAATGTCTAGAAAAAACTTGTGTTTTGATTTGTTTTTAGAAATAATCTTCCCTAATTTTATCGTACCTTTTCTTGATTTTAACCGTGAAGGTTTATCCAATTCTAATATATATTTAGGCTTGATTTTAAACGAGTTTATGAATATTGTGATAGAGAATATGATACTCATTATTGAAATAAAAACGTAGGAAGATGGAACTAAAGATTTGGGGAGATTTGTAAAGGTGTTAGTACGAACTACCAACAACATGAGTATCAAAAGAGAAAAAGGGACAATAATCATTTTTAAAGTAAATGTTATTTTCCCCAAATACCCAATAACATGTAATTTAATTTCTCGTGAACGTAATAAATAATATAGAATCGATAAAATTAATAGAAAACCGCTTAAAACAGCATATCCCATAAATGTATCCATTGTAAATATAGTTCAAAAATAATAGTTTTAAACTACTTCATTTTGAGAACAAATTGTAACGTATCACGATAAATTGGAAGTGTTTATCGTTCTACTTCTTCTAGTTTGAAAAAGGATAAAAACTAATTGAAGGAGAGATTGAAATAAAAATCAGCTATTAACAAATAAGTAAGAAATAATAGGTATAAAGGTTAACAGTATAGAAAAGAACGTGAAAAATTTTGGAATCTTTTCAGAAGAGATTAATGGTTTTTCTTTTAATTTTATGGCGATGGGTAAAAAGTATTGCCTATCTTCACCCTCTAGATGACTATTTATTATGTAAAGTAACCTTTGATAACGTAAATCCTTATGTTTACCATTAAAATAATAATCGCTTCCAAACATTAAAATAACAATTATTAAAACCAAGGCAATCACAATTAACATGACAAAATCTCCGATACTTAAATTTTGGTCATAGATTATACTAAATCCATAAAGGAAGAACTGCCCAAATAGTACAATTGTTTCTGAAATATCAACAGTTTCAAATGAATTAATGAATGGAATAGAATATTCAAGTTTGATACGTTGAGGTTCCCGTTTTAAATTTATTAGCTTTATAATCGCATAGCTAAGAGAATAGATGCAAAATATTACAATCCATATTAGGAAAATTAGAAAAATAATATTTGCATTTTGATTATTTAATTCTTGAATTAATAGCTCGATGAAAAAGAAAATATTAAAAATAAAATAAATAAACCAATATCTATCAAGCATACCTTCTAAAACCGTAATAATTTTCTTTAGATATGATTTTTCCTTAATTTCAAAAAAATCATCGAAATCCTCTAGTTCGAAAAAGAACTTTTTTATTTTTTCAGATTTAGTATGCTTTCTATTCATGAAATAAGAAGAATTATCGTTAAACATATAAAAATAGGATTCCTCATTTCTTCTTTCAATAATTAGTTTATCAGTGATTATCCTTGGAGGAATTAAAACATTTTCATCATAGGGCAATTCTTTGAGCAATTCTTTTAATAAAGGAAGTGTCAATTTAGTAATAACTTGTTTTCCAAACTCGTACTTTAATTCATTTATATTAAAGTTTTCAACTAAGATTGTAATTGCGTCTTCCATTTTTTTTACAGCAATGAGAATTTTACCTTCTATTTGAGCTTATATAGAAAATAAATACTAATAAATGTACTCATTGTAATTGGTTTTTATGGGTAAAATTAATTTTTTCTAAAGATGTTGGATCAAAACTAGTTTTATCTGAATATTTTTAAAAAAGATTATTTAATTATAATAATAATAATAGAGTGAAATCAAAATACTTCTTAATATTTCATTGGTAAAAAAATCAAAGGTATAATTTGTATGAGTCCTCCTGAAGATGAATTAGAGGAAATTAATTATGAAATTAGTGATTTGAAGGATTACATTGAAGATATAAAAAAAGAAATTGAAAATGTAAACTATAAAATTGATGATTTAAAATCTACCATAGAAGATTACGAAATCTACCTATTTCCTACAACGATACAACGATATTTAAGAAACCTCGTCAATTTGCAACAAATAAAGAGTGAATCTTTCTTTCCTAGCTATGATAAAAGGATTAAACAGTATTTTCAAGCGAGTTTTCCGTCATTCGATTACAAAAAAATAAAATATAAATCAACTGATACTTTTAATGTAATTAGTAAAATTATTAGTGATCAAGGGAGATCAGGATCCAGTTTTATCGAAAATATGGATAACGTTATCGATATTAATAAACCCTTGCTTTTGTTTTATGGTATAGAACAAATTTCAGCTTTTTACTCAAATTTACATTTCAATTTTACATGGGTAAATAATGATTTTAAACCAATAAGAAATACATTTGCTAAACATGGAATAGATGCTTTTCAATTCAAAAATGAAATAGATCTTACAAATCCAGTTGAGGATATATTAAGCAAAAAAATTAAATTAAAAAAATTTGGACTTGCCCAAAGATTCTTTTTAACTATTTCCTCAGATTTTTTACAATATTTTAATGATGAACTAGAGATTTCTTTAATAGATTTGCTTAAACTCTTCTTTATATTTAGTTCTATACCAACTAAACTTAAAAAAATTTTTGAAGAACTTTATGGGTCAAGCAATGATTTATCTGAAGATCTAATAAAGATTTACCATAGGCATAGACAAAATCTTGACTTATTCTTAATTTATTTACTTAGCTTTGTATTCTGTCACATGTGTAGATATAAGCTATATACTTGGACATTAATACTAAATAGCGAAAAGAAAAATATTGGGTATTTTATCACATATTTCCTCAATTATTCAAGAAGAAACTTCATAAAAAGGATATTTGATCAATTATCTGAAAATGATGAGATAGTTAAAGGAAGGTTAGGGGCTTCATTTGGTCCGATAGTACTTTAAAAACTAATTAATATATCTCAAAACATATGTAATAAACTAATTATCAGATTTTTAATATAGATTATATATTTATTATCTTTATTCAGAATTTATATATAAGAAATGAGTTAGCTTCTACAAATTATCTATGTAAGCAAAATGCGTAATTTCATAATATCTCATAAAATTAAACCTTAAATGAAGCAAACTTTTTTTCTAACGTAGAACTATTTAACCCAAACAAAAACTCAAAAAAAGGTAAGAGTAAAATGCGGAAAATCATATCATTCTCAGGAAAAGGAGGGGTGGGAAAGTCAACACTTCTTGTCTTAATGCTCAAATACATTCTTGAAAAAAATAAAGATCTCAATATTCTAGTAATTGATGCCGATCCCGACGCAAATATCGGAGACATCATCGGAAAAGAAATAAATTTCAAAGAAACAGTCGGGGGAAAAATGGCGGAGTTGAAACAAAAAATCCAAAAAAGACAAATACCTCTCGAGGTCTCTAAAGATCAAATCGTCGAATCCGAAGTATTTGACTCTCTAATTGAAATGGATGAGTTTGATATCCTCGAAATGGGTCGCGCTGAAGGAGAGGGGTGCTATTGCAGTATTAATAATTATCTAAAACGTATTATCGACACCTTGGCGAAAAATTATGACATCGTGCTCATCGATGCTCCCGCGGGATTAGAATTCTTTGCCCGTAAAACAGGACAGGATGTCACTGATTTAGTTATAGTCTCTGATCCGAGCAAAATGGGCATCCATACCATGAAACGCATTTTAGAAGTCACCAAAGAGGTCAATTTAAAATTTAACAATATATGGATACTCGGCAATAGATTTCCAGAAGATTTAAGAGATATTTTAAAAAATGAAGTAGGAGATATCAAAGAGGAACATGTAAAGCTTTTAGGATTCATTTCAAATAGCGATGAAATCAGTAGAATGAATATAATCGGGGAAAATTTATTACAACTACCTGATGAGAGTAAAGCATATATGACAGCGAAACAATTATTTTCTACCATTGTTTAGGATTTTTAAAGATAATTAGAAGAAATGAGTTAAATTTATTTTTTCTCGTTTGAATGTTCTCCAATCAAATTTTTGGTTCTGTATTACTTCATTTCCAGTCAATCTACTATATTCTCCCATGATATAATCCTGAAACTCATCATATTTTAATGTATAAGGGACAACAATTAAGTTAATATCATTTTTCATGCACAATTCCGCTTTGATTTTGTCCCGTACTTGTTGCTTTTCCAAATCCTGATCTTCCCTGTGGTATTTTGGATAAAATATATAATGTTGTGGACCATTAAACTCAAAGGCTAATTTTAATTCCATGCAATATCCGTCAAGGTGCATTTGTCCCCCAGTAAGGGGATTCACTAACCATTCTAGTCGCGCTTTAGGAAAGTTCGCGTTAAAAATGCGCTCGAAAAATCCTCGACAAATAATTTCACTCTCACCTTCGGTACAGCTCGGACACCATTGAGGACGCTTTACATGGTTTATATCCATCTCAAAAACATTATTGCATTTTCCACATTTCCATCCGAATTTATGGTTGTTAGGGTGTCTGGTCCTGTAATATTCCTCCTCATTCACTAAAAATGTCCCATGATACCCCGTTTTAATAACTCCCACTTTTTTTGCTAATGCTACTATTTTATTATAAGATGTTCGGTTTTTGCGGGAAAGTAAAGTATATTGACAGTTTCTACACCATGAACCCCTTTTAATATTATTGGCGCTCGATTCCCAGACATGACCGCACTTCCCGCACTCCCATTGATATTTGCTCATATCGGGATGTGTTGATCCTTCATATTCCTTCTTGCTCGTTAAAAATTTTCCCTCTACACCAGTCTTTTCTAAGCCCCGATTTTTTCCAAGTTCAATCATCTTTTCGTATGTCCATGTCTCCTTTCCATTACAACGTATACACCACTGCTCTCGATATAATACTGCACTGGGCGAATTATTCCAAACTCTTCCACATTTCCCACATTGCCATTTAGAAGATACATTCATTCCTTCAAATTTTTCTGATATAAATTTTCCTGTCACTCCCGTTTTCTTCATACCTACAATCCGAGCCAATTGATCAATAGAATCTTTATTATAGCTTTTTCTCCACTTGATGTCTTTCACCTGAAGTGATTCATGAATTCCGTTGGCTAATGCTTGTAATTTTTCAAAACTTTTATATGGAAGAGAATTACCGCGATTTAGAACGTCTCCAATGAGAAATCCGATGGATTTACTAATATCTTTTTGGGACAATCCTTTTTGAGTTTTTAATAATTTTACAATCTCCCGAACATTTTCAGTTTCCAGTAGAACACGTTTTTCCTTGATTCCAATGTTTTTTACATCATCACTCATCATTGAGTTCCCCCTCCATTTTTTTACAGTTCTCATTCAAATATAAATAAAGCACTATTCTGTCCCTGAAGGTTCGATGAAAACGGGATTTGTTGTAACAGATTTCCTTTATTAAAAAATCCTTATTTCCGTCCAAAATTTTAACTTTAACCATTTTCTTTGTTTGGTAGTGTTAGATCAAGTGTTATATTTAGAATAATATCACGGTGCTTAAATCTTCTCAGACTCCGATGGTTTTGTGTATTATACCAAAAGATATATATGGTATACTATCTAATAGTATACTATGGAAGCAAATCGCATTACCACTCTCATAAAAAAACCAACCAAAAAAGGAAAGAACTACTACTTCAACATTCCAATAGAATATATTCGCTCAGGGAAGATTAATCCAAAAGAACAATTTGAAGTTCAAATCTTCTCCATTTATAAACAATGAGGTTAAGATACTACATCAAAAGTGGGGGTCATCCCCCGCAAAGAAAAGAAACTTACTTTCGTAAAACAACATGCTTAGGCTTTCTATTTGATATTCCGCATCTAAGAAAAAAAATATAATTTTTTTTCGCTCATAGTTCTCACAAAATCACTCCCGCGTACTAATTTTTACAACATTCAAGGCAATTTATTGCCAACCAATGACAAAAAATTGTACAGTCAAGGCTGAAAGCCAAAATATCATTTATTCTTTTTTAATAATAAGATTTCAATAAGAAGTATTCATTCTAGGAGAAAAATTTATTTTCGGTATTAAAATTTTAAAAGGTCCTCTTTGTCCTTTCATTAAATTATCCGCTACATTTAAGTTGTTCATAAAATATATCATTCCACATTCCTTACAATGAATAATGTATTGTTTGTTAGGAAGCATAAATTCTACACTTAGTTTATTGCAATTACATATAAAAATGCAAGTGTAACGATTATTCATTTCTCGTGCTTCTCTAATTAAACTAAAAAACAACGCAAATATATCAAAGCCTTTATCGATAATTAATAATGAATAGTAAATATACCAAAGAAATGAAAGTGGATAATCCTTTTGAAATGAAATCCTTCCTCGAGAGTTTCGATCAGTTATTCTAACCTCTTTATCACCATTTCTCAAAACTATTCCGCCACTATCTGAATAAGAGATAGCGTTTTTTATATGACGATGTGTGTTTAAAGCATCCCTTATTAGATTAGGAGGAACTGGTATCTGAAAAATTTCATTAATCCGATTTCCCCACCTTCCAGGTTTTTTTTTCCCTTCAAATTTAGATAATTCGTCTCCATAATGTTGACATCGTCCTAAAAACCTCTGGTATGCATTGAGGAAATTTTCTTTAAATTTCCGAACTTTTTTAACAGAATTTATATTTGGATCATCTAGAATCTCCTTGAGGTTATCCTCCTCGTGCATTGAAATTGCTTCACGATATAGAGAAAGCATCTCTTTTGTATTTGCAACGGGAAATCCTGAGTATATCTTTCCTAAAAAGTCGTTAGATATTATACTCTCATGCTTTATTGTTCGCTTTACTAAATAATCAAACCACTGATACCCAATTTGGTAATTCTCTTCTGACATTTTGCCAGTTTTTCTTAAAACTCTATAGAAAATTATTCTCCCCATAAAGAATGAAGCTTTTACATACCAATTAAAAGGATTAAGCTTCTTTCCTTTCATTAAATTCCAAAAAGTTTTTTTTACCAAATCTGGTGAGATATTTCTAAAGAAATATACAAATTTTTTGGTCATTTTTTCTATGAAATCATTTATGGAATCTCTATTTTCTTCGCAATCAATATAATCCTTAAACGAGACAAACGGATTTATAGGGGGAAATATATCAGACATCTACAATCACATTATAATAAATAAATATAAATTTTTTATGTTATTTTAATTAAAATTTAAATAATTACTGCAATATTATAATAAATCAATTAATTATATATTTTTCGGTATTGGGGGAAAATTATGGATGATGATTGATTCCTAAATACAATATTTTCTTTATACCTACATTCTTCAACCATATCATTAATTACATGAAAAATTTTTAAAAGATTTTAAAACTCTGATAATTTAAATATCCAATCTAACAAATAGGATTGTAATTCTCTTTCTATTGGTAGAAAACATATTCTATTGAATCAACATAATTTTAAAATTTCATAATAAAGCTAACACTCTTATATCGTAAAATTTTCTATGTATCTATATCCTGCTCTTTTTCTTTATTCTTATTTTTTAAATCTTTAATGAATTCTTCAAGTTTCCGAAATCCCTCTAAATTTTTTTCATGTAGTTTAACCGTAGAGCCTTCTGTATTAGTAGTATGATCTTTCGCAAATTTATTCTCTACAAACTCCCTTATTTCTTTTCTATATTCCTTTCTCTTGCTTTTTGGAACCCGAACGCTTACGAAATCAGACTCTTCTCCGAACTTCTTCTTCCTCCCCATCAATTCACGTCTCTTTGTGCGAAATCCCTTCTCAAAATATGTATAAAATATCTTAAAAAAAGAATTTAAAAACTTCGTACATTATTGAAATTACCCCAAAATAACGTGTCACGTAATATTTTACCGTATTACAGTACATCCTTCCCGTATCACGATATATCTCTTTGTATCTTTGTAACATTATACGAAAGTGGGATCTCCTCTAAAAAAGAAAAAAAAAGGGGTGTTACTGTAGCGTGAATAATACTTTAAAACGGGTAATAGATGTATTATCCAAGAATTATGATATCGTCCTCATCGATGCTCCCGCAGGACTGGAATATTTTGCCCGAAAGACTGGTCGGAGTGTTTCAGATTTGATAATAGTTAGTGATCCCTCTAAAATGGGCATTCATACCATGAAACGCATATTGGAAGTCACCAAAGAGGTCAATTTAAAATTTGAAAATATTTGGGTTTTAGGAAATCGCTTTCCAGAAGATTCACTAAGGGATATTTTAGAAAAAGAAGTGAGCAATATCAAAGAAGAATACGTAAAGCTTCTCGGTTTTATTTCAAATGATGATGAGATTAGTAAAATAAATATTATTTGAGAAAATTTGTTGCAGCTTAACAATAAAAGCGAGGCGTACAAAACAGCAACAGATTTATTTGCAAAAATAATCTAAAACTAAAGAAAATCGTTTATTTTTTTATTCCGAAAGCCTTTTTCTACTCCATCTCTCATCCCAGGTAAGTTAAAACACTTATCAGGTATCATTTTTTTATAATAGGGCTGGTTTTCTCTTTCAGAAATAAATTGTGATGTGTATAATGTCTCAAAAATTTCTTTACCTGAGAATTGGATGTCGTCGAAATATGGAACTACGGGCCGATTTTTGCTCAAGAATTCAACTACTTTCATTAACGGTGATTTGACAAAACTTACTTTCCCTTTCTCATCCATGATCCCGGTTTTTTTATTGTGCTCATTATATAAACATATAATGCATTGAGATCCAAACCTTTCATGAAAATATTTTAAGACTAGATCAATTACTCGATGCTTAAGGGAAACTATACCATAAAGTATCCCACGATTGTTTATTTCAGTACGGGTAAATTGTATCGCACGATATGATTCAGTAGAAACTTCTCGCATCATTCGATTGATTTTTTTAGCAACATGATTACCTGAATTGCGTAAAACCACTTCTGGAATTTGTCTAACTTGTTGTAAAAGAACAGGTGAATAATCTTTATGTCGTGGAAGATTTTGAATTAATTCTGCATGTGTATGACCTCTAGCACATCCAAGTACTTCCATTGGATCTTTAACGTTTACTGTTTTCTTCAGTTTATTTCCTCTTTTATAATTTAATTTGGAAGATCACAAAAATTATTGAGAGTTGTTTGACTTTGCCCATTTAATACGATGTAAGGATCAGCCCGTTTTAATACAACACCAACAGATTTTAGATCTTGTCGACGCTTGAAAATAAAGTTCTTCGATCTTAAATTGATAATTCGCTTAGCAGAAATAGGCCCTAATCCTGGTACTCGTAGCAATTCCTGATATGATGCCTGATTTGGATCAACTAGGCTATGATTTTTAAAATATTGATGTGCTAAATGAACTTTAGGGTCCCCTCTTGGAATATTACCTTCATCGGTTAAAATATCCTTTAGATCTTCCAAGTCATAATGATATATCCTCAATAACCAGTCACTTTGATATAACCGATGTTCTCTTTCTAGGGAGGCTGCTGCCTGA
>SDBS01002926.1_pt1 | contig 16871 bp, 28 predicted proteins | sample 2277091 | NCBI WGS metagenome assembly SDBS01 (sample SAMN10404972, study PRJNA504765) | marine sediment metagenome | isolation source: marine sediment core GS10_PC15, 163 cmbsf | place: Arctic Ocean: Southern Knipovich Ridge | collected 2010 | reverse complement strand
TTTTAAAAAGTTTTGATTTGACAGGGTTAGATTTCACAAAATCTACTAATATGACAGATGTGGCAAATGTTATTGGTAGGGATTTGCCAGATGTGAAAGTAGAGGCACTAAAAGAATTAGACGATATTACTTTTGCTGATGGGGCGGGTGGCGGAACAAAGTTGACAGAGGGAAGATTTTTAGCAACTGATTTATCAACGCTTTCCAATCAAGTTAGATCAACTGTAGATTTAACAATGCCAGAAATAAAAATGATTTCAGCCACTGTCGTTGGAACAGATTTGTCTGCTGCGAATCTTCTTGATAAAGATAGCACAACAGAAGAGGGGAGTGGCTTTATTACAAAAAATATTAATTCAAACCTTATGAATTTTGATAGTGTAACTGATGGAAAACTTAATATAACTTTTAATGATTTTTCTTTTGAGATTACCTCTTTAACCTTTGATAGCAATGCAACTGTTCAGGAGATAGCCGATGTGATAAAGGCAAAATTTATAGCTGACAAGATTCCATTAATCGCAACAGATTTTGATGGGAATAGTATTTTTATTGGGGCTACAAGAACAAATGTTGGAATTTTGATAAATGGACAAGATGTTGGAGGACCCAACGTTCCTGTAACAGATGGTCAAATAGATATTACATTAAATAATGTAACGACTGAATTAACAGGATTAGATTTTACGTCTGACACGACAAATATTTCAACCGTTATTACGGTAATTCAAGATGCGCTTACCATTGTTGGTTCGAATATTTTGGTTCAATCTTCACCAACGAATATCAATGTATTAGAATTTTTCAATAAATTCAAAACAGACTTGCCCGATTCCTTGAAATTTACCAGCAAAAAGGTTGGATTATTGGCAAATTGTAGCCTTGCGGCAACTGGTACTCCCACTGATTTATTTCTACCTAACTTTTTTGATGGGGCGACACAAATAATAACTCCGGGAGCCAACGAAACTGGTGAGTCATTGGTTGATGCAATAGCACGAACCGAGGGTGATGTCTTTTATGCCGGCGTTCTAACAAACCTGAGAATGATTGATACCACTATAATTTCTACAGCGTCTTCAATACAAGCACAAGACAGAATGTTTTTGTATACTGAGGCTTCTACGGATGCGGTGTTGGGTATTGGAACTACAATTTCACAGGCAAATCAAAACAAAACAAGAATCTTGCTTTATACCCTTGGAATCAGTGAGGCCAATCTATTTACCGCGGCTTATCTTGGAAGGGCTTTTAGTAATGATTTTGTTACGTCTAATACCTCGGCCACAATGGAAGCAAAGACACTGGTAAACATTTCCCCAGATTTGGGGATAACCCAAACATTACGTGACCAGGCTGTAATAGCTGGGGTTGACTTGTATCCTTCTTATGATGGAATAGCGCAGGTGTTATCTACCGGTGGAAATAAGTTTTTCGATATCCCCTATTCTATTCAGCAGTTGAAATTTGCATTACAGGCAGCCGGTTTTAATTTCTTGCGTCAAACTAACTTCAAGATACCCCAAACAGAATCGGGTCTATCCAGTTTAAAATCTGTTTACGCGGGTGTAATAAGACGGTTTGTTATTAATGGAGTTTTTGCACCAGGCTCATGGACGTCTCCCGATACCTTTGGTGACAAAGAGATATTTCTACAAAACATATTAGATTCTGGGTTTTACATTTTCTCCCTTCCGATTACTGAGCAGCCATCGGGTGACAGGGAACAAAGGAAAGCCCCTGTAATTCAAGCTGCTAATAAATTTGCGGGCGCCATACACACAAGCCTTATAATCGATTTTATAAATGAGTGAGGTAATATAAATGACATTTGTTTCAACCGGTGATAAAAACGATACACTTACATTGTTTGGAAGGACTATAAACGGTCTAATGGATGGTGAGGTTTTTAATGTGACCTATCCCGAAGATCGGGGAACATTGAAAGTCGGAAAAAATGAAAATTCGATATTTTCTAAAAGTTCCCAAGGTGTTAAAACGTCCCTCATCATCAGAGTGTTAAAATCGTCTTCTGATGACCTGTTTTTAAATGGAAAAGTAAATGAGCAGGCTGACCCTAACTCTCTCTTCATAGTGGGGACCACAGATAAGCTTTTTTCTGATGGACAAGGAAATATCAGGCATGAGGTATTTGAATTAGAGGCCGGTGTCTTTATAAAAAGCCCTGGAACCCTTTCAGATGCAGACGGCGCAAACACAGATCAAGCGGTTGCTATCTATGAGATGGAATTTAGCAAAGCGACAAGAAAGATTACTTGATGTTTGATTCATTTGTTGACAAAGATCAAGTTGATAAAACACGAGAACTATTAAAAGATTTTCTTTTTCTTCCCTCTAGCCTAGAAAACGCGTGCGCGCTCTTGGATGAGTTCTCAAAAATCATGGGTAAGGACGGCATTGATCTCCAGGCTGACACAAATAGTTACATTTTTAAGCTATTGGGATCAAAGGAACTGAAAGCGATTGCCATGAAATGCTTAAACCAAAGCCGTTACATGGAAACAAGAAAAATAACCCTTGAGATGTTTGAAGAGGAGAGCATGAGACCTCTTTACATACCAGTGTTAGCCAATAGTCTTAAAATAAATCTGTCCCCCTTTTTGTCCGGAATCTATACAATGTTACCAGCAAATTTCGAAGAAATAATTACAGATATCCTAAAACAAAAACAGACACTGGGGCTAGAAGTTACGCCTTCCAGTTAGCCGGTATCGGGTATTATGGTGGGAATCCTTCTACTATACTAAAAGAGCCTGTAGATATTATAATGGAACTCATGAATTACGTGGCTTTTAAGAATGAATACGACAATGCGTTTTTTGAAATGAACAAGGAAAGCTCATGAAGGTTGCGGAACTTTTTGCGACTATTGGGTTGAAGATAGATCAAAAGCCGTTAAAGGATTTTAATAAAAATTTTCAATCAGTAGAAAAGGGGTTTTCAAGACTTCCGAAAACTATCGGTGAAGCCTCAGTTTCTATAGATAGATTTATCGGTGGACCGGTCAAAAGAAACTTGCTTATATTTCCTGCTTTATTAGGTGCCGCAGTTTTTGCTATTGATCGTTTCGTAGATAGCTCTGTGCGAGGTGCGGTATCTCTGCAAAACTTTCAAAGGCAAACCGGATTATTCTCTTCTGATTTGCAGAGATTACAAATAGCGGGTCAATTAAGCGATCTTACTTTAAGTGCTGATCAAGTAACACAATCGGTCATAAATCTACAGAACAATTTAACCAATGTCCGACTTGGACGGGGTGATACTGCCGGTTTTAGATTGCTGGGGATCGATGTAATAGGTAAGGATGCGTTTCAGGTTATAGATGACCTTAGAGAGGCTATCAAGGGTATCGAGCCGTCTGTAGCGATTAATCTCTTGGAGCAAATTGGATTAAGTAGGCAATTTTTCAATGTTTTAAGATTGGGAAAAAAGGAATTTGAATCATTGGGAGCCGGTATATTCAGAACGACTGAACAGACGAAGGCTTTGGAAGAATTAGGGACAGTCATGACAAAGTTTAGGCTTGAGTTGGGCTTGGTCAAGGATTTGTTTGTTGTTCAATTAGTACCGTTTCTTATTAGTGGGATACATACATTTGAGAATTTTGGTTTTGCGACTAAAAAGGTTCTGGAGATATTGAGAGAGTTTCCACATGTTTTAGAATCTATAAAATTTGCTTTCGGAGCACTTCTTTTACTTTTTTCTCTCAAAAATCCTAAGTTTGCGGCGTTTTCGGCTGTTATTTTGGGACTGAGTGATATAATTTCTGGTTTAAGGGGAGAGGAATCTTTGACAGGTGATGTAATTGATAAACTTAATAAGTTTGATAAATCAAAAAAAGCATTAATAAGACCATTTGATCCCACTCAAGAACTTCTCCCACCTTTCAAACAATTAGACGAGTTTCTTAATAGAAAAAAATCAGATGATTCAAAATCAGATGATTCAAAATCAAATGTTTTCAACAATAACTTCATATTCAACACTAATGAAAATAGCGATGAAATTGCGAATAAAATTGATAATATCCTTCTAAAGCAACAAACTATTGCTCTATCAGAAATTAACAACGGTGTAGTTGCATAAAAAACAATTGACATAAGTTGAAATTATATGTCATAATTACTCTAGTAATTAAAAGGGAGTTGATGTATTTTGTATTTAAAAAAAGATTCGGATAATTCCGATAAAAAAGGCTTTATAGATAAACCACTGGGAACGACTTTAGACTGGATTATTTTGATTGTTATCCTGATTAGTGCTATCTATACAATATTTTACAATACGTTTTTGACATAAAAAAGGGAGTCGCTAACATGTATGATAAAGTTCATTTAAAAGGTGAGATTTTTGTTATAAAAAGGCCTAAAAAACCAAGTGGTGAGGATGTTATTATTCTTAAGAAATGGTGTGATTGGAACTTTAGAAATACTACTGAATTAAATATGCCAGATTCTGCAAAACTAATAAGATATTTTCATTTTATTGTAGAGGAGAATGATTTTAGATTGAATGTAGAAGGTAACGAGATTAGATTACATGATTTTTTGGTTAGGCTTTCAATAAATGGAAAAAAGTTGCAAGACGTATTGATAACTGAAAAATACTCAGAGATTTTAATTAAAGATGAGATTCGTTACACGCCTGATACCGTGAGTGTACATAATTCAGAAGCGATAAGAAAAATACAATCATTGGATTGGGCAGAAGATCAAGTGCCTAAAATAGGCGAATATATAGAGTCCATGAGAGTATCTACCTCTTTTTTGAGACAACAATGTTATTCTATGGAGAAAAAACTGGATGAATTTATAAAAGATATGGGAAATGCGTTTATTAGAACGAGGGAATAGTAAAATTATGAAGAAAATAGTGTGTAAAAAGTGCAACTGTTTTATTTTGGTAAAGAATAGACATTATGTATTGAATTTTTTGTATTTATTGATTCCTATTATCACTATGGGATTCGTTGAAGCCGTATGGATTTGCAAAAAATGCAAAAATATTTTAGATTTGGATAATTCAAGAGGGAGTTGATAAGCATGAAAAAGACAGCCAAGGAAATGGAAAAAGAAAGAAGGGAATACATGGACTCGCATGGAGTTGACATAAATAAATTCAAAAGTCCAGGTACATATATACCAATAGAAAGTAGCGTTATTGCTTTTCAATGGTTAGGAGAGATAAATTCAGATGAGGTTTTAGAATTTTGTTGTGGAAAAGCTACTGTGCATGGTTTTGATCATTCCATTATAACCGGGACTGATGTTGGTTGTATGACATTGAAATCTAAAGTAAGTGAAACGGGGGAATTTATTTTGAATGTGGGTGATTATATTATTAAACATAAAGATGGAGAATTTTTTGCGTCTGCTCAATCTCGTTTTTTAACATTGTTTAAACGAAAAAAAGGCAGTTGATGTATTATGGAAAAATGCGTCTGCTTGCTCAAGCATTGTTTCTGCTTGCTCAAGCATTTTTAAAATAACAAGGAAACTGGAAAAAGGATCAATGATGACAATTTATGAAGAACGGTTAAAAGAAATGACTCTGAAATTTGAAAAAGAGTTAGACAAAATGACTGATGATGAACTTGAATCTTACATCGCTAAACTGGAAAGCCGTCAACCAGTTAAAATAGATGGAAAAATGCTTTACAAAAACGTTGATCAATAATGGCAATCGAACAACATAAACGTAAGTGTAATTTTTGCTGTAAAGAAGTAAAATCAGAGAGAAACAGAATTGATCATGTTCTACATTTTTTAATCTCAACTATTACACTTGGGTTATGGGTGAATGTATGGATGCTTTTGATCATAATCAACCCCTATAAATGCAATGTATGTTCAAAAAAGACAGTTGGAATATTTCATTACATTTTAATAATTTTGATTTTTATTTATATGTTTTATTCTATCGAGATTTTGATTCCGGCGTTTAGTGTAATGTTAACGATTATGAGAATTATGTTGTTTTTTATTAAGCATAGTTATGGGATTTGAAGAGAAGAATATATTATGAGTAAAAGAGATGAATTTAGAGATGAATTTTTTGTAGCATGTTGGAAAGGGCGAATCGATTGCGTTAGAGATATTTTAAAGAATGGGATGGATGTTAATTGTCAAAATGGATTTGGAGCGCATGCATTGTTATGTTCATCTTCTCAGGGTCATAAAGAGATTGTGGAAATGCTTATAAATATGAAGGCTAATACTGAATTAAAAACTAAGTATGGGGCTACTCCTTTGATAGCAGCTTGTGAGACTGGGCATACAGAGATTGCAGAGATTCTTATAAAATCAGGAGCAAATATCAATGCATGTGATATAGGCGGAAGAAATGCTTTGGAGACTGCTTCTCTTAGAGGAAAAAAAGAGGTGGTAGAATTGTTGAAAAAATATGGATCAGAAGAAATTAGCGAAGACAAGAAACTGGAGATAAAAATACTGGCTGCATATTTTTATGATAGTAAGCAATTTAAAAATGAAGATCATTTAAGAGAATTCTATAAAGAAATGGACTGGATTTAATTTGATAAAAATACACATACCCATTTCTACTGGGAAGTCTCATGTACTCTGGGAGTTATGTTGTATATGTGGATTCAGCATGCTCCTATTTCGGACACCGAGTTCCTTTGTTTTTATGGTTGTCAAAGGATACCATGTTGTATAAACTCATCTAATGAGCGAAGAATTATTTATAGCATCTAGGAACGGGGATGTGGTCCTTATGGGATTTGAAAAAATATGAGTTCATATGGGGATTATCACGCGTCCCGAGAACAAAATAAAAGACTATTTGATGGTATAGGTCTTTCAACTCCTGACACCCCTCTTTGGATTGAACATAGAATAAAAGCAAGAATAGAAGAGGATATTTCAAGATTAGAAATAAGAAAAAAAATAGATCATATAGCGCATCTGAGAAGAGATGAGGGTGATTGGGAGATAAAAATTTTAATAGAAGAGTCCCCACCTCATCTAAAAGAGACTATTATGGAACATTATGTAAAATCAAGAAAAAGGATATTTCGGCTTTAGTTAAGAGCCTACTGTGGACGCGGTGGGCTTTTTCACATTCTGCGCTTAAAGTGATAAAATAAGCACATGAGCAATCTAACCGATATCCAAGATGCATTCAGCAAACACATTGTTGCGCCTGTGTCTCGCTTTGGTCTCGGTGGCTTTATATTTGACATTGAAAGCGACTCTACCATAGATCGAAGGGCAGATATCACCGACAATTTTGTTGAAGACAATACAACCATACAAGACAACATCGCAATACAGCCTAAAAGATTAACCCTGCGGTCTCATGTGGGTGAGAGATTCTTTTTTGGTGGTGAGAAGCCTTTAAAGCAGTTTCAAAATATAATTCAAAAGCTAATAGTGATTGATGCTTTTTTGCCGGACCTGTCACCATCGGAAGAACAGTTTGATCAATCAATCGCAGATCAAAACGGTGCCGTTGATACTACTGATTCATCATTTGATGAGATACTTGATATTTTTTCTTTAACGATAAACCTAAACCCCGCAGCTGGTAAAATACAGCAAGCCTATTTGTACTTTGAAGCACTCTTTGAAAAGAGAATTTTGGTATCCGTTTTATCTCCATTTGGATTCTTTAAAAGCATGGCCATTGAAAGCATCCAGGGTAAAGAATTTGAGATAAGCAAGGATATGGCTACCTTCTCTATTACCTTGAAAGAAGTACGGACGGCATCCGTTACCACCGTTGCTTTTGATGAAAAGAAGTTTTCAGGGAGAAACAAGCAGCAACGGCAGCCCACTACAAACCAAGGTAAAACAAACGGAAAAAAATCATTACTGAAAACCGTGACAGATGTATTTTTTTAAATTTATTAAAAAATGATAGAAATAACAAAATTAACCGATAATTCATTCCAAACTATATCCGTTACGAATGAGGATGGTCTTATCATTGATATTGAATTTGTATTTTTTCCAACTCAAAATAGATGGATATACAATCTATCGAACAATCAATTTATTCTTAAGGGTTCGATTCTCAGTTTATCGCCTAATGATTTGTATCGATATGATAATCTGATAGCGTTTGGAATGTCGGTGGTTTCTGTAGATGGATTTGGTCCCTCTCGAATAGATGACTTCTCAAAAAACAGGATTCAGGTATTTATATTAAATGCCTCTGAAACCAAAGAAATATCAAAATTACTGTCATAAAATATGACAAAATTAAACAGAATATTTAGAGTTTCAATAGAATTAGAAGACGGAAGTCAGCTTATAGTTGAGCCGCCTTTTACGATTAGGTTTACGATCATAAGAAATGTTCAAGCGGCTCTAAACACATTAGAATTATCAATTTTTAACCTAGGAATAAACACACGTCAAAAAGTATTTGAAGATTTTTTTTCAAGGGTAGACTATCGAAGAATTATATTAGAGGCCGGATATACAGAGCTGACAACAATATTTAGGGGGAATATATGGTCAGCATTTACAGAAAGGGAAGGAAGCGACATTTTAACCAAGATAACGGCCTTGGACGGGGGATTTGATACGCAAACGACTTTAACTTCTGAAACCTTAAATGTCGGAACAGTAAGAGAGGCCATTGACTCATTGATAGCACAATTCCCTAACTTAACAAGAGGTCCTGTGGGAAAAGCCGATGGATCATTATTGCGCCCTATTGTGCTGAATGGTAATACATTCGAGCTTTTAAAATTGTATGGGCAGTCAATAGGGTTTATTGTCTATGTTGACTTAGAGGAAATTAACTTACTGAAAAATGATGAAGTGGTTCGCGCTCAGGTTCCGTTGATAAATTCTGATTCTGGCTTATTGGCCACCCCTCAAAGACAAACCACTTTTTTGAATATCACTATGTTGTTTGAGCCTCAAATAGTCATGAGTCAGATTATACAGATTGAAAGTATTATTCAAAGCGAGTTTGACGGACAATACAAGGTAATAGGTGTAAGGCATCAAGGTACGATATCGGAAGCGATAGGTGGAGATTGTGTCACATCCCTTGATTTATTGGTAGAATCTGAATTATTCGGAACTTTTTCAGAGGTTTAAATGACAAATACCACTATAAAATCATTAAACAGATCAAGTCAAAAAAGGCTTCTTGATGAGTTGAAAAGAGATATCTTTACCAATATTAACTGTATCAATATTGGACAGATAGAAAGCTTTGACCCGTCCAATCAATCAGCCTCTATCAAGCTATTGTTAAAATCAATTGAGAGCATTGATACAAAGGGTGTCAGGAAACTAAAGGAAAAGCCTGTTATATTAGAGTGTCCATGCATGATTTTGTCTGGTGGGGAGTCTCATTTAACTTTCCCAATAACCAAAGGTGATGAGTGCATTGTATTGTTCAATGACCGTGAAATTGATAATTGGTTTAAGTTGGGTGGCACACAAACGCCCACTATTTTAAGGAAACATGACTTTTCGGATGCTTTTGCAATTGTAGGAATTAGAAGCGTCGTTTCTAGTTTGCAGAATTATTTTAGCAATGGTGTAAGACTGGCTTTTAATTCGGCGTCTAAAATAGAACTAAGTCAAGATAAGGTTGAGCAGACAGCTTCAACAAACATAATAAATGGTAACGAAACTGTAAACGGTAATGAAACAGTAAACGGGAACATAACAGCTACAGGAACTATACAAGGTGGTTCATTGATTGCAGATGATGGCATATCTTCAATCTTTTCAGCTTCCGGTTCTGTATGGACTGTTACAAATGGTATAATAACGGGTAAAGTTCCATGATATTCAGAAACCTAGATACAAATAATGATTGGACATTTGGGAACGGGAAAAATGACTATCTGGTTGATAACGACGCAATAAAACTGAATATCAAGACAAGAACATTGTCATGGCTGAATGATTGTTTTTTTGCTTTAGATCAAGGAATCGACTGGACAAACAGGCTGGGAAGTAAAAACCAAGAAGAAATATTACAGCTAGATTTAAAAAAGATAATTTTAGAATCAGATGGGGTTGTGTCAATCACCTCATCTTAATTTAGTTTAATTGATAGAAAATTCACAGCAAGTTTTTTTATTGATACAATATTTTCAAAATCTTATAAAATTGAAATTGAGGAATTATTATAATGCCCGATGTCATAGATAGTACCGGTTTAACCGTAAAGACCTTAAATGAAATTCTTGAAGAGTTGAATGATGGATACAAAGCCATCTATGGGGCTGATATTAATATATTGCCTAATTCACCGGATGGGCAGTTGATAGGAATTTTTTCGCAGGCTCTTTCAGATATCCGAGAGTTACTTGTTACGATTGATAACAATTTTGATCCTGACAACGCTATTGGAAGATTCTTGGACCAAAGGGTTTCCATTAACAATATAAAGAGAAAGGGGGGTACGTTTACTACAGTGGAGATTGATATAACGGTAAGTGCGAATACAACGGTGGATTTGCAGGGATTGGATGGGACCGCGGCTGATGTAAATGGAACAGGTTATACCATTCAAGATGATGCGGGTAATCAGTTTATTCTATTTGATAGTGTTACATTAGAAAATATTTTGCCCACTCCAGAAATTTTCAAAAAGAATTTTAGAGCAAAAGATATAGGCGCGGTAACTGTTTCTGCGGGAACCATTCAAAATTTCGTTACAATCGTTCTGGGAGTTGAAAGTGTAGATAATCCACTGTCACCATTACAGATTGGAGAGGATGAAGAGACAGACGCAAATTTAAGGACCAGGAGACAACAATCCGTTTCCGTTAATTCTGCGGGGTTTTTAAATGGAATCATCGGAGCATTACTTTCAATTCAGGGTGTCACAGAGGCACAGGCCTTTGAAAATATTACCAATTCCATAGATTCGGATGGTATACCCGCTCATGGAATATGGGTAATTGTAGAGGGTGGGGGAAGTGATAATATTGCGAATGTGATAATGAATAAAAAGTCTTATGGGGCGAATCAAAGAGGAGATATAATTAGGGAGGTGGATACACCAACGACTCCCACAAGTGGGATAAAATTTGAGGCTAGATTTGATAGACCTTTGGGAGAGGCTCTTTTTATAGACATGACATTAAATAATAATGATGCATCTGTAGATTTATCAGAATCACTCGCAACAATAAAAACTCAAATAAAAGATAATTTACCATACAAAATTGGAGAGAGGGCAGAGATATCAAGAATAGATTGCGTAGGAAGGGATGTTTTATCAAGTTTGAATATCAATGCATTTTTTTCGGGTATTAAAGTATTTTCTGCCGCTCTTCCGACTCCATCAGACTCTGTAAAGACATTTTCGCTTCAACATCAATTTACAGTGGATGAAGTAGATATTACTATTTTGATTGTCAATCCATAATAATGCAATCAGATAAAGAAATAATTGATATATATGTCAATTTACTAATCACTCAATACAACTCAAAAACAAAGGCATCTTCTAATGTTGATCTTTTGGTTGGGTTGGCCTTAGCCACTCAAATATATTTACAAGTTGAAAATGCATATGACATAGATACGGCGGTTGGAAATCAGCTAGACACTTTAGCAAAATATGTAGGGGTTGACAGAGGGTTTAGTTCTTTAGACATTACTGCTTTTTCAATGGCATTTAATAGTGATGATTGGGAAAATATATCACCTAGAAGAAAACCATTTGCATCAAATAATAATACCGGAGATGCCGCATGGGCAGAGGGCGTCTTTCTTTCAAACAAAGATAAAATTACACCTAAGTCATTAACTGATGATGAAGACTTTAGAAAATTAATTAAATTGAAAATAATACAAAACAACAATAATCATTCAAGGGGAGAGATCGACAGAGATATTTTTAACTTGTTTGGGAATGATGTTTCTATTGATAGTACGGTAAATATGATAATGACTTATACAATTAATAACAATTTAGAGGATATTTTTACTTCTGCTTTTCAAAAAAATGCCATTCCTCGTCCCATGGGTGTATTTTTAAATCTGATTATTATATAATAAAATTATGCCTGATTTACCTAGAAAAACGTTAAAAGTATTTGGGGGAATCCCTGGTGATACTGGTAAAGAGAGTGATAATACCGGTATTTTTGGTTCCAGGCAGGCAAATTTAGGGTCTCAGTCAGACATAAGTGATGACATAGAATTTATACAAAATCAAGATGGTGGAGATAGATGGGAAAAGGGATGGAATGAGGCAACCATTGGGTTTAACAGACTCCCGCCAGGTGAAGAAATGGAGGGTATTCATCGTGTTGTTTCTTATAGTGCAGCATATCTTTTACAGAAAGGGGTTCCAGAATATGATGACGGTACAAGTTATTTTACCGGAGATATTGTTAGAAATAATACAGGAACAGGATTAGATTTATACGCCTCAAGGGTAGATAGTAATTTCAATAACGCATTGCCCCCAAAGGGGTTTAGTAATTCAAATTGGAAGTTTTTGGATGATTTAGATAATCCGGTTGGCTCTTTTATAGAGGATGTAGATTTTACTACTGATACAACATTTCCGATTCCTACTGATATGACTGAAAGGGGTTATATTGATGTAATGGTTATCGGCGGGGGAAGTGGCGGAAATAATACTACAATTGGTGTTGCTGGTTTTGGGGGATCGTCTGCATTTGGATCTCTGGCAATTGTAGGTCCAACAACCGCTCCGGACTTTCAAACTAATTTTCGACGTATTAGGAGCGGAAGTGTTGGAACTGAGGGAGATATAAATATTCAAGGTGGAAGTGCGGGGAGTGGCTTTTTTCAGGACGGGGGATCAGGGAATAATCAAGGAAGATCAATTACACTGGGTGGAAAATCTGGATCAAGTATATTTTCGGGATCAACTCAATTTGGGGCTGTATTAGATGGCGCGCTTTCGATTGCGACCGATCCACCCCCGTCTGGATTTGTTCCCTATGGGTCAGGTGCAATCGTTATTGATATGACAGAACAAACCGATACAATAGGCGGAACAGGAGCCGGAACATCTATAAAAAGGGTCTCATTTCAGGATTTGACATCTATAAAAATGAGGCCGTCATCAGGTGCGGGTCCCACTACTGATTTGACAGATCCTAGTAGGTTTAATTTTTTAACTACCACATTTACAAATGGTCAGTTAAAAACAGAGGTTTTGTCAGGTGCACAAATAACAACTATTTTAAGTACGGCTAATGGAATAATGGATATTTTAGCTAATGAAATTGGATTCAGTTCTATTTTTAGTGGTAGTGAGCGGCTTAATTTTTCAACAGCGCCTAAAAATGATTTAGCAGGTATTGTATCTGTCATAAATACCGAAGTGAGTGGTGCACCCTCTCTTTTACATGTAACTGCTTCCGAAGATGGGGGCGCATTAGTTCTTGAATTGATATCTAATAATACCAATATCACAGTATCGGTAGGGGCTGGCGGAACAAGTCTTGGAAATATAGGTGTTAATATTCTTAATGGAACACAAGGAATAGTTAAGATTAGGAGATTCCGTTGACAGAAAAACTTGCATATATTTTTGGCGAGGTCGTAGATAAAATTTACAATGATTCAAGCACTATTCCGCCACACTTTTTTATTTTGAATGAGGTGATTCATTTTGATTCGGATAATACAAAAGTTGAATTAGGATATCATTATAGAGATGGAAAATTTTTTGAACCGCCTGTCAAAAATCCGTTTGAAGACAGGCCACTTTTTATCAAGACTTTAGAATCAGAGGAAAATTCGCGAATATCAAAATTGATTGATTATAAAATGATATGCCACCATATATCTACAATAAAAACTATAGACAAAAAAACTGAAAACAAATTACGTTCTATAATGAAGACGGCCGAAAAGTTCATGAAAGATATCAATAATGATAAAAAATTCCTAAAGATGAAAATAGAAGATCTGAAAAACGACAAGAACTGGGAATCCGGTGGCGGAAACTGAAAAAGAGAATAGCCAATACACTGATTGGGTGAGTAGGTTCGGATTTGGGTTTGGACAAACAATTGGAAACCTACAGTCAAAGATACAGGCATTAGAAGACAAGATTAATTCCAATAAAGAAGACATGAGAATTGATATCAAGAGAGTGAGTCAAAATTTCTTAGATGTTCAAGATCAAATGAGGGGAGTGGAAGAAAAACTTTTACAGTTAGAAAAAAGCGTTTTGAAGAGCCGGTGGATCATGATAGGTGGTATCGGAATACTTCAAATTATGTTTAGTGTTTTTTTGGCTATGTTGGGTTAATCACCAAAGTATTCAGAAACTTTTAAAACCATATCTTCATGGTCTTTTAGACAATCTTTGTATGTACGACATCTTTTCATTGATTCGACTACTGATTCTGATTTAATGTCCCTTCTTCTATTAAGTATCAAGGTCTCAAACATTCCGCCTATCTGAGGTTTTCCAACAAAAACACTAGATACTCTTATGTCTCCGCCGAACAAGTCTGTATTCTTTAGGATTCGGTTCTCCTTGAACCATTCTGAGTGTTCTTCTACACCGACCTCGACCGGATCTTTATTTTCGTCAAGTATGTAATGCATTTTATTAGCTATCTCCAATTCCATATATAAGAATCAGGGAATCTTTGACATCCTTCCAAATATTCAGTGCAGAATTTTAGAAACATTTCATAATTTCCCCATCCGTTTTCAGGATTGAATTTTCTAAAAATCACAGGATTTTCTACCAATTTTGAAAGCCCTTTTTTTAATAGGGGAATCAAGTCTTTTCCGTACTTAAGGTTAAGGGTTGATTCTTTGGGCTGCCATAAACATTCATATATCCCTGCCTCTGTTGCCATTTCAGATAAATTATGAGTTATATTCCCTTCGAATACTGTGAGATGATCTCCGAAACTGTCTTTAATATACAAATGAATACTTAATGACATTTTTTATTCTCCGTTCTTATCTGTGGCGCTCAAAGCCATTTCGATATCCTCAAGCAAATCCATTTTTTCAAGATACACTTTTTCTTTTCCAACCATACTAAATTCATGCATGAAATCGGATGCCCGCTCTAACAATTTTCGTTCTTTAATCATTTTTTTTCTCCTCTTTCTTCTCTTTAGCCTTCAAAAGAATTTTAACATATCTGACCGACTTTACTCGATCATGATTCTTATCAGGCGAAGAGTCATTGTTTTCCATATTATTGAAATATTCTTTAAATTCGATCATTTCAATCAAAATTACTGAGTTCAATAATTGCATTAGACATCTGATCTCTTAATTCATTATTCTTTGAAATCAATTTATTAATCGCAGAACGCAGGTTCAAATTTTCTTTTTTAAAATCGTCAATACTTTCCGGCTTTTTACTTGCCTCGTCGTCGCTCCACTTCATCCATGATTTTAAATCTTTATCTCTTTTAATTGATTCTTCTTTATCCATAATTACCAACTCCCTCTTGATACTCATACATTAAACTATATCGAATATCGTGTCAACTTTTAATGTACTTAAATATACTGTTTTATTTATTTTGTTTACACGTTATGATATGTGAAGTAGTATAGATGAAATTTAATTAAAGAGGTTTAAAAAAATGAGTATTACACAAGAAATCGAAAAAGAATATATTGAAAATAAAATTAAAGGTCTGATTTTAGATCGTATTAATATATGCGTAAAAGAGAACTTTCTTTCACGTGGAGACGCAAATAAAATTATCTTTCAAGAAGAATTGATCCCGATTATCAAGGATTCTCAAAATGGAAAATCATAAAGACGATTGGATGGGAGACTGGATAAACAGAGAAGTCTTTAATCCTAAAGAAAGAGAATGGGAGAGAAGGCAATGTAGATCAGTAATAGAGGCATATAATGTGCAAATTGAATACATTATAAATAAAAGAAATAACTTTGAGAGAAGATTGTTTTACTTAGAAGAAATGGAACTTAAAAAGGGGTAAACAAATGAGTATAGAAGATATTAAAAATAAAATTACGGATCGTGTTATATTAAGTCTGAAAGAGGGAATTGGTGCAAAAGAAGCAATTAGAATCATCGTTGAAGAGGGGTTGGTTCGTCTTGAAAATTATATAACTGGAAATTCAGGTCCAATGAAAGAGCCCCATGAAAGAATGGAGAAACCCAAAGAATGTTGTTGTGGAAGAGCGGAAAAAAACAAAAATGACTGGATGGAAAACTGGATAAACAAAGAAGTCTCGAATCCTATGGAAAGGTTTTGGGAGATAAAACAATGCAGAGCAGTCATAGAGGCGTTTAGCGTGCAAATTGAAAACTGCGAGAACAAAAGACATAATTTTGAAAGAAGATTGCTATTCTTAGATAATTGGGTAAAGAAGGGAGGATGGTTTGATACAGATAAAAAAGAAGAAAGGAATAAATAAATGAAAAAATTAATCATATTATTAATTGCATTTTTCACAATGACTGTCTGCCATGCTTCATATCCTTCGACCAACACTGAATGGTTCACCGCTTACAAAAAGAACTATTTTTCTACAGGTTTCTCCAATGATCCATTTGGAAATCAAGGCAAGTTCCAAATAAGCGTCAAGTCAAAATTCCTTACAGAGGATATATATAATACAAACCTTTATTTTGCGTACACCCAACAAAGTTTTTATGACTTCCGGTCCTCTCAAGACACCGGCCGTCCGGTTTACGAATCATCATATATCCCAGAAGTGTTTATCAGAAAAACCCTAACCAACAAAGAAAACCCTCTTAAATATATTGATATCGGCTTTCGACATCACTCAAATGGACAAGGGGATGTCTTAATTTCTGAAAATAGACTCCCTGCGACTGGAGAGTCTTTTAATATCAATCAAATTGACCGAAATTGGCTTCGTCACCACTGGTGAGGGTG
>SDBS01002925.1_pt1 | contig 16871 bp, 14 predicted proteins | sample 2277091 | NCBI WGS metagenome assembly SDBS01 (sample SAMN10404972, study PRJNA504765) | marine sediment metagenome | isolation source: marine sediment core GS10_PC15, 163 cmbsf | place: Arctic Ocean: Southern Knipovich Ridge | collected 2010 | reverse complement strand
GAAGGTACCGGAGATCGATGACGAGAGGGTCGAATTCGTGAGGGGGTACTTCCACGATGTGCTGGCTGACTTCCTCCGGACTTTTGAGCGGAGGAACCGCCTGGTCGTCCATTTGGACGCGGACCTGTACGCATCGACGCTGTTCGTGCTGGCCACGCTGGACCCAATCATCGCTCGAGGAGACTTGCTGATCTTCGATGATTTCCCCAGGGCGGGTTTGGACGACTTCAGGGCATTTACGGACTATACAACGTCCTTCATGAGGAAATACACACTACTGGCGATGACCGACATTAAGGACGGGCAAGTTGCGATCCAGATAGATGAGTAAGCACCGGCCCCGGTGTCGGTGCGCCAGGGCGTGTTTCGCGATCATGGTCTGGTCCATCGGTTTCTTCGCAGAGTCAGCGCCGAATCCCTCCGCCGAGCCTCGCAGCCGTCATCGCGGCAGGTTTCTGCCAGAGAGGATCTCCTTAGGTGAGAAGAATTCGTTGGTTGGCGTTCAGATTCGCTCATATAATTGCCGATCATTCTGGCAGGATAAGGCGTAGTAAGGCGGGCAGGCTCCGCCTTTGTCTTCTTTGCCCCGGGAGCTTGCCATGTTGGGCGCGGCCGTGGTTCGAGCCGGAAATTCCGGCAGAAACCTGCCTGGCAATCTTGCCTCTTTTAGGGAAGCGTCACTGGGCTGCACCCGCGAGTTGAATAAGGCCGCGTGCAAAATGACGAACTGATCGCCGGGCCGCAGACGGCTTCCGCCCCGGCCGGCATCATGCTGCGTGCAAGGCCGCTCGAAATGCAATGAACCATCGAGGCTTAGCAACCAGTTCCATCACCGTCCTGGGGGGGATGATCCTGCGTTATTTGGGAATCATCGCGCTGTTTGCTATCCTCAGCCGCGCACTTGAGCTAACCGTCTACGGCCAATTCCAGCGATGCTGGATGATCGGGCTGGCCGGCGGCCTGGCAATCATGGCTGACCGGAACGCCGCCGCTATCGCATGGACCGTGGCAGGCGGAGCAAATGGTGAATTCGTCACTTTAGACAACAGCAAAAAGACCGAGAATTCGGCCAACCATGGTAGTGACAGGGACGGACAGAATGTCCTGTTTCTCGGCACCAGTGTCCAGTGGACCCAAACCACCAGGGTCGGCGTGGACAACGACAACATCTGGACCGCATCAACTGATCCGGATTTGGACGGCGACAACCTTACCGGTTACAACTATCCTCGCACCGTGGAAGATAGGCTTCTTGCGCTATGATATTTTCCCCGAAACGGTTGATTACAAAGTTGACGGCTATCCTTCAAAATCCGCGTCTGCGGGCGGAAGTCGGCTGGGTAGCAGTTCATCGATTGATTGATCTTCCACTGACCTTCATCATGCTCAAAGCCTTCACGACGATGATGGGAAAGGAGGTCTATGGGGAATATAGTCTTGCACTTTCGGGGCTTATGCTTCTGTCGTTTATGATAACGATGCCGATGAACCAGGCATATCTGCGGCACTATCATAAGGCCGCGCAAGATGGGACGGCACGATCAGCCGGTATGGGTTTGCTCCGATGGTACGCCGTAGCCACATTGGTAGTGGCCCTATTAGCCGCGGGCTTCGGCGTTCCATTGTCCCGATGGCTCAAGGTGGGGAAATGGACTGTTTTGGCTGCCGGCCTGCTTTTTGTAGGCTCGCGCTGGCGATACCTAGGCTTGAGTATTCTGGATATTCGTCGCCGTCGGCGTGCTTCTGCGACTCATTACCTGTCGTGGCAAGTGGTGCATATCGGATTTGTGTGCGGGGCATTATACCTATGGCGTGTTTCGGCGGCTATCGCGTTGTCCGCATCGGCCCTTTCAGCCGCCATTTTTGCCCTGCTGATCATTGTCCCATTCGCTCGTCGGATTTGGGCCACTTCCCCAGGATCAACCGGTGGGTTGGGCAGACTAACGATCACCTTTGGTCTGCCGTATGGGGCTCTTTTTGTCTGCCAGTGGCTACAGGGCTTCTCGGACCGGTACATCCTGGCATATCACCTGGACCTCGAGGCCGTCGGGGCATATGTGGCGGTCTTTCAGGTTTGCGGGATTTCATTCGTGATGCTGATGGGAGTACTGAACACACTGCTTCTACCGGTGGCCTACGGCCGAGCTCGCGATACTAATGACCCGACTCAGTTGTGGGCAGCCGACCGGGCGTTGCTGGGGGGAGTCGGCATCTATTTGGCCATAGGCGCGGCGATGTTGGCAATTTACGGGTTTCTTGGACCGTGGTTAGTAGAGCTACTGACCCAAAAAGACTATGTATTACCAATTCAAACCATTATTCTACTTGCAGTTGGCCGATATATACAATGTTTAGGCATCCTGTTGCAGTCTTTCTTTGCCGTCCACCAGAAGATGCCCCGGTTGCTGTGGTTTCGTATTATCGGCGCTGTTGTGACGATACCGACCTATTGGCTGTCAATACGTACCTGGGGTATTGCCGGGGCGGCGATGGGTATGTGCGCGGTTATGACGTTCTATGTACTGATCGAGACGTTGGGACCGGGCGGCCTTCTGTGGCTGATTTTGGATAGCCGCAAACGTTGTCATCGCAGAAGATTGGGAGAATCATCGGTCGATGAGGATACCCTTTCTGATTCGCTCGGTCGATGATTTCAGACAGTCTGGGGTTCTGTCTCGGACTGACAATTATTGGAGACGTCGCATCTGGTACAATGGGTAGCGATCTCATAGCTCGCTTGGAAATGTTCTTAGAAACAGCTGGCGGAGTAGGCGTTATCGTACTCGGCCTGCTGCTGCTGTCGTTGATGTTCCTGAGCGTTTTGGGCTGGCGGATGGTCCTGGTGGCGCTGTTCGTAGCCGCTTTGATGTTCTCAGGGGCTGCTGTCTTGTCGCTCGATGCAGGCAGCACCCTATTCCGCTGGACGATTATCTTCGCACTTGCCCTGACATGTATTCGCGGCATGCGATCTCCAGGCTTACCGGCGATCATGCTGGGGGCAGTCGGTTTTCTTGCATTGCTGTCCGGGCTGAGGGGGCAGTTTCCGCTATACAGCATTCAGCGGTCAATTTTGCTAATGGTTGCTGCACTGCCAATGGCCGCCGCCATCGCGCACCACCTCCGGACAGTGAACGATGTAACCCGGCTTCTCAAGATGTTCCTGTGGGCAGCCGGTTTGTATGCAGTGCTGGGGATGGCGTTCCTGCCGTCGCTGCGTGCAGGGACTCGTTTTGCCGGAGGCTTTCGCGGTGCTCCGCTGTTCATCATGACCGGTGGAATGCTGATACCCTTCGTTCTGTGGGGCGCCATCCGGGAGCGGGCTGGGGTGACACGATGGTATTGCGTCATCGTACTGATCTGCATCGGTCTGATCTGTGTCATAAGTGCTCAACGAACGGGCGCGTTTGCCGGCTTCATTGGATGCCTGCCACTGTTGATACGATTCCGCTTTAAAAAGATACTGGCGGGAACGGGACTCGTGCTTCTGGCGGGTGTGGCCGTATATGTGTTTGCCGTGCTGGTTCCAGAGCAGGCAGCCTATGTCGTGGAACGATTCTGGAGTACTGAATTGTCTGGGCGGAGGGAGATTTGGGCGCACGGGCTGGCCTTGTGCCTGGACGCGCCGTGGCTGGGTCACGGCATCGGCGGTCTGGGCGAGGCGACCGGATTTCACAACGCTTACCTTGCCGTATGGTACAATGGGGGCCTCTTGGCGTTGGTAATTTTCACCGGTGCCTATCTGATAATGTGTTTTCGTTCATTCAAACTGATCCGGTTACGAGTCGGCGCGGAAATCAACGACATCGGCAGGCTCTTTTTAGGCTTGTCGCTGGCATGTTTGGCAACCTCCTTTTTCGAGGAATCCATTTTCAGCCCGAGCAACATGGCTTCTTTCGTTGGCTTGACCATAAGCATCGGGGTTACTCGCATGCGCGTCTTGATCCGGGATACCACAGTCATTTCGGAAACTCCGGAGAGGTCGGACACGACCTATGCCGAGGGCGTTTGGGAGAGGGAATATGCTGTGTAGATTGTTTTCCGGGGAGATTCGCAAGGCCGTAATCTCTAGTGTGAGAAGGCATAAGCGGGATTATATATGAAAGTCGTTCGACTCACTGCTATCGTTGGCCTGACACACGCAGCGAGAATGCGTGCGTTGGCTAGGGTACCGTCGGTGGACGTCGAGGTGATACAGGTTACGTCCGTCCGGGGTTCTCATGACTGGAAATTTGACCTGGACGCCACTGGTTTTCGCATTCATACACTTTTCGACGACCGGGAATTTAAGGAACTGTCGGATTCCGAGATAACTTCCGCTGCCCTGGCGAAACTTGATGAGGTTCGTCCTGATGTTTGTGTTATTGGCGGGTACAGTAATTCCTACCTTCGTGCTGCCGCCAAGTGGTGTCGGGCAAAGGAGGTCTTGTCTGTTCTGGTTACAGACAGCCATTTCTTCACCGGTCGGCACCGCTGGTGGTGGCGAGAAAAGTTAAAGGGGCTGTTAATTCGTAACCTGTTCGACGCGGTCTTTGTTTCCGCCGAAAAGGCCCGGCTTTATCAACGTATGCTGGCATTCGAAGACGTTCCGATTGTGAAGGGCTTCAACGCTGTTGACAACGATTACTTCGAGCGGGAGAGCGCAAAGGCCCGCACCCACGCCGACGAGTTAAAACAGCAATACGCGCTTCCCGAAAACTATTTTGTTTGGGTTGGGCGTATCGCTAAAGAGAAGAATCTTGAACGTGCCCTGCGGGCGTATGATCTCTATCGGAAACATGTTTCCGGGAAGCCGTGGGACTTGGTCCTGGTAGGCTCAGGTCCCCAGGAAGAGCATTTGAAGAAAGTCTGCCGTAAGCTGGGAACCGAGGGCATTCATTGGGTGGGCTGGCGAAGTTATGACGAGTTGGTGATCTACTACACATTTGCCAAGGCGCTCTTGCTTCTCAGTGTTTCTGAAACATGGGGCTGGACGGTTAATGAGGCGATGCTTTGTGGGTTGCCGGTTGTCGTATCCGAGTTGTGCGGGACGTCTGAACTGGTTTCCGAGTGCGAAAATGGGTTCTGGTGTAACCCGTATAATATCAAAGACATGGCGTATGCTATGGCGCAAATGACAGAGTATCAGGATTGGCAAGAGATGTCTGACCGATCCAGAGAACTTATTAAATCATACAGCCCCGAGTTATGGGCAAAGCGACTTCTCTACTGCATAGAACGCGCGAAACTGTGGCGAGAAGGTCAACGATGCCGCTTTGACAGGCGAGAAAAAATGAGATGGGTCAAAAACTCCGTGCCCGGAGAATCTTAAAAGCAGAATATTCCCTATAAATTGATATGCCATAAAACCGTCAGTATAGTGGAGGAGGATAATGAACTCAAAGGAAAGAAGATGCTTGGTGGCTTAAGAAAACTGTTGACTGTACATGAGAACAAAGGTTGCCGGTGCAGGATGTTGTGGCGATGGGTTGTTGCCAATGTCTGGCGACGTGTTTCACGAAAGCCAAGAATTCTCATGTTCTCAGGTTACGAGTTTTTGGCATATCCGGATTGCTCGGTCGGCTACAGGATTAGTTGGCATAAGGACGGTCTTTTCGAATACGACTATATGAAGCTCTTTTTAAGATTCGTTCAGTCTGAAGACGTATTTCTGGACATCGGCGCTAACGTTGGCGCTTACACTTTGCTAGCCGCAAGCCTTGCGACAAACGGTCGTGTAATTGGGGTCGAGCCGATGCCGGAAACGTTTGCTCGTCTGGAAGAAAATATCATGCGTAACGGACTGATCGACCGTGTAGATCTGGTCAACAAGGCTTTGGGCAAAGAATCGGGCTTCGTGATGTTTCAGGCCCAAGTTCCGAGTACCCACAGTCACGTTGTTGTCGACGCCGGGGCCCGAGATAACGAAGTACGAATCCCCTGCACGACTCTTGACGAACTTGCAGAGGAACTTAGAATCACCCGCTGTGACTTTGTGAAGATTGACGTTGAAGGATATGAGGAGCATGTAATCCTAGGGGGAAGGAACTTTTTCAAAGCCTTGGCCCCCAAAATCGTATTATTTGAAGCTAGTGGGGCTTGTCTGGCCTATGGAAGCGACTTGACCGAAGCTTTCGAGATGTTCGCTGAATTAGGCTACCGTATCGGGTTCTACAGGCACGAGAAAAACAGGATTAGTCTTGTGCGAGGCAAGCCACAAACAATCTCTCCGGAAAACAATTACCTAGCAATGAAGTCTAGTTTTCTTGAAGAAGCAAAGAATTCCTGTACGGTTTCTGAAGATGGATAAATCTATCTGCGCCTTCTTGCCGAGTGTCGGAACCGGATCTTTCGTTCGAGGCAGCGAACCGATGATCGAGTGTCTTGTGTTCGATTTGGACGACACGCTGTATCCCGAGCGTGGCTATGTGTGCGACAGGTTCGCCGCCGTCGCCGACCACCTGGTCGACCGCTTCGGGCCGATCATAGATTTCCACGCCGAGCTCATGAACTGCTACCGCCGAGGCGTCAGGGGCGTCATTTTCCAGAAGGTCTTGAACCTTGCCGACATCTGCGCCGACAGAACACTGATCAGCAACCTCGTGGAGCTGTATAGGCAGGGTGATTTGAGCCTCAAGCCTTATCCTGACGTCCGGCCCGTGCTGGAGAAGTGGCGGGGGGCTATCCCGCTGGGGCTGGTAACGGACGGACATGCTCCCACGCAACGCAAGAAACTTGATTGTTTGAATCTGGCGCCGTACTTTCGCGAGATCGTCTTCACCGGTGAGCTGCCGCCTGGCAAGGCGAAACCCTCGTCGGCGGCGTTTAGGATCATACGGCGGAGGATCGGCTTTGACGGCAGGGCCGCTTACGTGGGCGACAATCCCGAGCTGGACGTCCCGGCCTGCCGGGAGCTGAACTGGCTGGCCGTGAGGATCGTTCGCCCGGACGGCCGCTACGCCAAGGTCGAACCGCCGCCTTCATGCCGGCCGGACGTCGTCGTCACGGGCCTCGAGCAGCTCGAGTCGATCGACGGCCTTTCCCAGGCGTTGACGGGCGGCGATGTTCCTGGAAACAGGGCGGGCTTGAGGGACTGACGATGCCAAAACGTGTACTGATTCTGGCACCCCACACAGACGATGGCGAGTTCGGCTGCGGCGCCACGATTGCAAAGCTCCTGGATAATGGCTGGGAGGCGAACTACGTTGCCTTCAGCGCCTGTCAGGAAAGCCTTCCGCAGGGGCTTCCGCCGAACACGCTGGTAAAGGAAGTCCGCCAGGCGACCCTTGTGCTGGGCGTCAAACCGGACAACCTGACAGTCCTGGACTTCCCGGTGCGGCGGTTCTCCGAGCGACGGCAGGACATCCTGGAGTGCATGGTCAAGATGAACAAGGACATGCGGCCGGATCTTGTGATGCTGCCTTCCATCAGCGACACGCACCAGGACCACCAGCAGATCTCGCAGGAAGGTTTCCGGGCGTTCAAGACCACCTGCATGCTGGGCTATGAGATACCGTGGAACAACCTGGAGTTCTCCACGACGGCCTTTACGGCACTAGAAAAGCAACACGTCGAAAAGAAGGTCGAGGCGATGCGATGCTACAAATCGCAGAGCCATCGCCGCTACACCACTAGTGAGTTCATATTCGGCCTGGCCCGCACGCGCGGAACCCAGATCGGCGTGGAGTACGCCGAGGCCTTCCAGGCCTTCCGCTGGGTCATGTGAAGGGAGGAGTTGGTGGCCTCGCCATTGCGAATACTCATGACGGCCTGCGGCGCGCCGGGGGCGCCGGGCATCCTCAAGTGCCTCCGGAACAACCGGGAGAGGGAGGTTTTCGTTTACGGCGTCGATATGAACGCCGACGCCGTCGGGTTCGCCATGGTCGATGCCGGCCGGGTCTGCCGGCCAGGCCAAAGCGAGGGGTATGCCCAAGAGATCCTCGACATCGCCGTCAAGGAGCATATCCGCGTCGTGCTGCCGCTTTCGACGATGGAACTGATCCCGCTTGCCCAGGCCGCCGGCCGCTTCCACGAAAACGGCATTGCCGTACTCGTGTCCGATCTGGACGGCCTGCGGATCGCCAACAACAAGGGCGCCCTAATGGAGGCCGCGACTTCCTGCGGCGTGGCCGTCCCCAGGTTCATCCGGGTGAATAACGTCGATGAATTTCAACGGGCTGCGTTGGAGCTGGGCTACCCGGCCAGGCCGGTGTGCTTCAAACCGGAGTTCGGCAAGGGCGGCAGGGGCTTCCGCATCCTCAGCCAAGGCCAGGACAGGTTCTCCGACCTCTTTGACAAGAAGCCCCAGGCCAGCCACCTCAGCCTTGAAGAAGCCTTGGCGATTCTGCGTCAGCGTGGATCGATCCCGCCGTTGCTGGTAATGGAATACCTCCCGGGAGATGAGTACAGCGTGGACATACTCTGCAAGGACGGCCGGTGCCTGGTGGCCATTCCCCGCCTTCGCGAGGTCATCCGGCTGGGGATATGCTTCATCGGCCGGACCGAGAACCACCAGGGGCTTATCGACTCCAGCCGGCGGCTGGTCGAGCGGCTCAGGCTGAGCTACTGCATCAACTTCCAGTTCAAGCTTGGCGGCGCCGGCGATTGGAAACTTCTGGAGGCTAATCCCCGCGTCAGCGGCACGATCGTTCTCTGCGCCGGGGCGGGGGTGAATCTGCCTTACCTGGCGGTCAAGCTCGGACTGAACGAGCCGGTGGGGACGATTTCGCCCATATGGGGAACGCGAATGATTCGATATTGGGACGAGGTCTTCTACGACGCCGGCGGACGGCCCTTTGCCCTGCCGGACGGCTGGGCAAACTGATATAATGAACGTGGCATTTGCTACGTTAGCGAAGGCCGTCAAGACCGATTTTGACGTATCGGCCCTGCTTGGCGCCGGATGAAGAGGAGAAGCTCTGCCTGCAAGGCCCCGCCCAAGACCGCAGCGCGTAGCGATTCTTCGAGGTGGCGAGTGGAACAGCACCCAGGCGATCCCCCGCACCATCGAAGCGCTGAAGACTGTCGAAGTCGAGCTGATCGTACTCTGCTGGGACAAGGCGGGCAAGAAGCCACACGCCGAAGTTATAGACGGCGTGCAGATCATCCGATTCTGCAGATACATTCCTCCCCGCAACGTCAGACTGTTTCTCTGGTGGCCGGTGTGGTGGGCCTGGCTGGTTTGTCAGCTGATCCGGGGGCGCTTCGATCTGGTCCACGCGATGGACATCGACACGTTGATCCCGGCTGCGCTGGGTCGAATTGTACTGGACTACAAACTGATCTATGACTGTCGAGACGGGTTGGGTTTGGTTCTCGCAAACATTCATTTTCCCGTACCGCAAACGTTCACTGCCCTAGAACGAGTGTTCGCGCCGATGGCCGACGGGCTCATGTTCCCTCACGGGGACGTCCGGGTGTGCGCGGCGTATTTTGGAAGACGCACAACCCGGCGGCTGCCAATAGCCCAAATCCTGAACGTTCCCATGGTGGAACCTCCTTCAACCTATCGCAAGCCGACAGCGCAACCGTTGCGAATCAACGTTAGCGGCTATCTTTCACCGGTACGAGGAGCGTTCATTCTCGCCGAGGCATTCGGGGATAGTCCTGATGTCGTTTTGGACATCGTCGGTGAAATGCGATACGAATCCATCCAAGAGCGATTCGCCGCCTTCTCCAATATTACGCTTTATGGTCGGGTACCGTATCAACAAGCGCTGGAACTGATGGACCAAGCGGATTTGATCTGGCTGCATTACGATAACTCTTTGACGAACGTCGCCACAGGCAGCTCGAACAAGATGTTCGAGAGCATGATGCTCGGAAAGCCCTATCTTGCGTCCGACGAAAGCTGGAGGGCGAAAGTGGCCCGGCGGTTCGAGCTAGGCTGGTCACTTCCGTACGGTGACATCGAGGGCTTGCGCCGGCTGGTGGCCAGGCTCAACGCCGATCCTTCCTTATTGGTCGCCGCAGGGCACCGGGGACGGAAGTGCTTCGAGAAGTTCTTTACCTGGCCTCAACAGCGAGCCAGGTTGCTTTGCCTCTACCGCAAGGTCCTTGAAGGAGGTGGTGAAGCGGACGAACGGCAGTTCGAGGGGTGGGCTCGTTTCATTGGTGAACCGCTGGATTTGTCGCCCGGAACGATATAGGTAGCACATCAAGATCAGACGTGACTTTGCAAATCTACCCGTTGTGATAGAATGAGCAACCGGTACGAATAATACATTTGCCCGCAAACCAGGGAGCCAGAGATGAGCAACAAGAAGGCGCTGATCACGGGGGTTACGGGTCAAGATGGGAGCTACCTGGCGGAATTCCTGCTGGGTAAGGGCTACGAGGTCCATGGTTTGATCCGCCGTTCCAGCACGTTCGGCACCGAGCGGATCGATCACCTTTATCGCGATCCGCACGATCCGCAGGCCAGGCTCTTCCTCCATTATGGGGATCTGACCGACGGGGCCGGCCTTCGCCACGTCCTAACAAAGGTCCAGCCCAGCGAGGTATACAACCTCGGCGCACAGTCGCATGTGCGGGTGAGCTTCGATCAGCCGGTCTACACCGCTCAGGTGGACGCCGTCGGAACGCTCAGGCTGCTTGAGGCGATCCGTGATCTGGGGCTCCCGACGCGGTTCTATCAGGCCTCCAGCAGCGAGATGTACGGCACGGTTACCGAGGTTCCCCAGACGGAAAAGACGCCCTTCCATCCGCGGAGTCCCTACGGCTGTGCGAAGGTTTTCGGGTACTTCCAGACGGTCAATTATCGCGAGGCCTACGGGCTGTTCACGTGCAACGGGATCCTCTTCAACCATGAAAGCCCGCGCCGCGGCGAGACATTCGTCACCCGGAAGATCACCCGCGCCGCGACGCGAATCAAAGAAGGCCTGCAGGAGAAGGTCTATCTGGGCAACCTCGACGCAAAGCGAGACTGGGGCTTTGCCGGTGATTACGTCGAGGCGATGTGGCTGATGCTCCAGCAGGACCAGCCGGACGATTACGTTATCGCCACGGGAGAAAATCACAGCGTGCGGGAGTTTCTACAGGAAGTGTTCTCCCAGCTGGAGCTCGATTGGGAGAAGCACGTGGAGATCGATCCTCGCTATTTTCGGCCGGCCGAAGTCGATGAGCTGCTGGGCGATGCCAGCAGAGCAAGGAAAGTTCTAGGCTGGCAGCCCAAGGTCGGCTTCGAGGAGCTGGCCAAGCTGATGATCGATCACGATTGGACGGTTGCCAAGGAAGAGAAGGTTCTCGCCGAGCACCGCCGGGAAAGCAACGCCAAATGAACATTACCGAGCAGCGCATTGTGGTCACCGGCGGGGCGGGGTTTCTGGGCAAGTATCTCCAGGCCGAGCTGAAGCGCCGCGGCGTGGGCGAGCAAAACCTCCTCGTGCCCCTGATCGAGGACTACGACCTGACCAAGGAGGCCGACGCCGTCCGCATGTACGACGACATGGCTCCGACGGTGGTGATTCACCTGGCTGCGGAGGTCGGCGGCATCGGGGCCAATCGCGAAAACCCGGGCCGCTTCTTTTATGCCAACATGGCCATGGGGCTGCACCTGATCGAACATGCCCGCATCCGCAAGCTGAAGAAATTCGTCCAGGTCGGCACGATCTGCGCCTATCCCAAGTTCACACCCGTTCCGTTCAAGGAAGAAAACCTCTGGAACGGCTATCCCGAGGAGACCAACGCCCCGTATGGGATCGCCAAGAAGGCCTTGCTGGTGATGCTCCAGGCGTATCGACAGCAATACGGGCTAAACGGCATCTACCTGCTGCCGGTCAATCTCTTCGGCCCGGGTGACAATTTCGACCTGCGAACCAGCCACGTGATCCCTGCGTTGATTCGCAAGTTCGTCACCGCCAAGCGCCGCGGACAAAAGAGCGTGGAGGTCTGGGGCACGGGCAAGGCCTCGCGAGAGTTCTTTTACGTGGAGGACTGCGCCCGCGGCCTGGCCGATGCCACCGAAAAATACGACGGCCCGGAGCCGGTCAACCTCGGGGCCGGCTTCGAGATCACCATCAAGGAACTCGTGGAGAAGATCCGCGCCATGGTCGGCTATGAGGGCCGGCTCGTCTGGGATGCCTCCAAGCCGGACGGACAACCTAGACGCCGTCTGGACACCTCGCGCGCGAAGGAGCTTTTCGGCTTCGAAGCAAAGATGCCTTTTGACGAGGGCCTGAAGCGCACGATCGAGTGGTTCGAAAGCTCCGGACTGGCCGACAGGTGACGCATCCAACCGCTCCCGTGTTAAGAATCCTTTCGTATGCTCCCAGGCCGCGGAAGTCTGCCTGGAGCCTCGAGCGTCCGGCGAAAAACACGGCAATCGCCTGACGGATCGCGCCTTACCAGGCCGATAGGAATCGTGGAAGATGCAAGCACAGCGAATGCACCTGCTGGCGATTAACCAGTCCACCAGTACGCTCTTTAGGGACGTGGCGGACTATTTCGGTCAGTTCGGCCTGGACGTCAAGCTGCTCACCGGCTACCTGGAGAGGGGTAAAGGCTACCGGCCGAAGTTTAGGCACATTCCCGGCTGCAAGTTCAAAAGGGCTCCCATCTGGTCTCGCCTCCGGACGTGGGGGCGGTTTGCGATTCAGGCGTTCCGCGCGATGGCCAAGTTCCGCGACCATTTTGCCCTGCTGGTGAGCAATCCGCCTTTGGTGCCCTGGATAGCCCCGATCGCCAGGCGGCTTTTCGGCGTCCGCTACGGCGTGCTGGTCTACGACGTCTACCCGGACATCATGGTCCGCATGGGCATGATCTCAGGCGGCGGGCTGATTGAGCGCTTTCTCCGCAGGCTCTCTGCCGCATCGCTTAGAAATGCCGACTGCGTCATTACCCTCGGGACGCGGATGAGGCAGACGCTGCTCGGCCACCTGCCGCCCGGCGAGGCCATCGACATACATGTGATTCCGAACTGGGCGGATATCGACTTCATTAAGCCGCTTTCCAGGCAGGACAATCCTTTTGCGCGCGAGCACGGCCTGGTCGATAAGTTCGTCGTTATGTACAGCGGTGCGTTCGGGGCGACGCATGATATTGAGGGGATCATCGACGCGGCCGAGGCGCTGCGCGATCTCGATGACGTGCGAGTGGTGCTGATCGGCGGCGGAACCCGCCAGAGGCAGGTGCGGGCCTACGCTGAGAAGAGGGCCCTGCCGAACCTCCTGCTGCTTCCGTGGCAGCCTGTGGAGTCGATTCCGTACTCGCTGGCGGCCGCCGACTGCCAGATCATCTCACTCGACGCCGCCTACAGCGGCATCAGCGTGCCGAGCAAGTCGTATTCGGCCCTGGCGGCAGGCGTGGCGATTTTGGCGGTCAGCGCTTCGGACTGCGAGCTGGCCGACCTGGTCAGAGATTACGATTGCGGGATTTCTCTGCCGCCTCGCGACACTCAGGCCCTTGTGCGAGCCGTGCGCAAGCTGCACGCAGACCGGAAGCTCCTGCGGCAAATGAAGACCAGCGCCCGGCAGGCCGCCGAGAATTGCTTCAATCGTCAGAGATGTACCGCCCAGTACGCCCAAGTGCTCCTGCCGGCAATCGAGCGCTGTGCTTCTAACGAGAGGTCCACCCAGGCAAAGGTTCATTCGCTGAGACAAGACCAACTATGAACATAGCGCTAATCGTTCACGTCTATCCTCCCGAGTATGCCCCGGCAGGCGTCATGGTCCAGGAGCTTGCCGAAGACCTGGTGGCACGCGGCCACAGCGTGACCGTGATTACCGGCTGGCCGAATCATCCTCGCGGCGTCCTCTATGACGGGTGGCGCGCTCGCTTTCGGTTCATGGAATATCATTCGGACGGCTATCGCCTCTTGAGGTGCGGCCACTCCGTTCACCCCAGGGGCCGGATTTTCTGGCGGATGTGGTATTACCTCACGTTCGGCGTCAGCACGTTCATAAACGGCCTGGCCGTAGGGCGGATCGACGCGATTCTGAGCCTCTCAACTCCGCTGTTTGGAGCATGGGCGGCGTGCCTGCTGGCCAAGTGCAAAGGGGCCCGCTTCGTCCACGACGTTTTCGACCTGCACCCGGAAACCGCACGCAGGGCCGGGCTGTTGAGCGACGGGACGTTGTATAGACTGCTTCGGCGCGCGAGCACCCTCGTTTGCCGCAAGAGCGATGCCATCGCCACACTCTCAGAGGTCATGAAGTTAAGTATCATGGACCGCGGCGTCGCCGGCGAGAAAATCGTGGTCGTTCCCTTCTGGATCGACACGAATAAGGTTCGCCCGGGCGACCGCAACAATCCCTGGCGGCAGAGCCGGCAGATTCCGCCGGAGAAGTTCGTAGCCCTTTACGCCGGCACGATCGGCTATATCAGCGGGGCAGGGATTCTCGCCGAGGCCGCGGACATGCTCGCCGATCGCGAGGATATCCTCATCCTTGTGGTGGGCGAGGGCGTAGCCAAGCAGGCCCTTCAGCGGCGTGCCAGCCAGCTGGCACTGAAGAACATTCGCTTCTTGCCGTTCCAGCCGGCCGAGGTGCTAGGCGACGTGCAGGCCACCGCGGACGTCGGGTTAGTTTCGCTGCTTCCGGAAGCGGGCGAGACCTCCGTGCCTTCGAAGGTTCTCGGATACCTCGCTGCGGCTCGGCCGGTCATTGCAAGCGTTCGTCCGGACAGCGGCACGGCGGTGATGATTCGCGAAGGCAACTGCGGTTGGGTGGTACCCTGTCAGGATGCCGCTTCCCTTGCCGAAGCAATCCGAAACGCCGCCGACGACCGCCAAACTACAAGTCGTCTCGGTCTAAACGGAAGAGAGTTTCTGCTGGCCGCCTACGGCCGAGAAAAATGCACCGGAATGTACGAGGCAATCCTCACCGGCCGATGCTGTCGAGATACTTTCGAATGAATCTCGTTCTTTGACGGCAAGAATCGCCAAGAGAGCGGAGGTTTGCTCATTTGCCCTTGCCTTCGCCTCTGGCCCCGGATTTCCCGGATGAAGGCCGTTTCGGGCACAATTCTTGTCCGACGGCGGGCAAACGCACCCTTGCTGAGCCGGGAAAGAGTTCGTGAATGTCCGAAAACGTGATAAAATCATCGAAAAGACCCACGGTGGTCGTGGGTGTGAGTTCATCTGGGAAATCCCGAATAGAAGGGCTCGTTGGCGTGCTGGTGCTTCTTAATGCGGCTAGCGGGTAGTCGTCTTCAGCGGTAGGGACTGAAATGAGGCTGCGAATCTCTTGCCCCTTGGCTGCTCTATTGATCACGCTTGGGGCGTTTTGTGCCCCTGCCAATACCGGCCAGTCCTCTGACCGTCCCAGATTCTTCACACTCTATACGAGCGTTCCCAGCCTCATGCCGGACGGCCGCACGCCGGAGGTCTTCCTCGCGACCTCCTGGTGGTTTTTTGGTCCAGCCACCGGGCAGGACATCGATCCGATAGAAGAGCGATGCCGGCAAGCCGCCAGGGAAGCCCGCGGCAGGTTACTCGTGATCGACATCGAGAACGATTTCTATCCGTTTGATATCCGCAAGGCCCCGAAGCGGCGGGTGCTCTATACCATCCAACGCATCAGGAAGGCGATCCGGTGGATGCGGGACGAGGTGCCGAGCTTGAAGATTGGGCTGTACGGCATCCCGATGAGGGATTACTGGGTTGCCATCAACACCGCCCTGGGCAGCGAGCATCAGCTTTTTGATAAGTGTCAGGCAGAGCTCAGAGAATGGCGGGCCGCGAACGACTTCTTGGCCGCCTTGGTGGCTGATCTGGACTACCTCTGCCCGGAACTCTACACATTCCAACCCCACCAGGACAGGTGGCAGCGTTATTGCGATGTCCATATCAAAGAGGCCAAGCGCTTCGGAAAGCCAGTATTGGCCTTCTTAATGCCAGAATATCATCCTAGTGAGATCGGCAATTGGGGCCGATGGCTTGCTGCTGATTACTGGCGTATGCAGTTGGAGCGAGCTCGTTTCGCTGGCGCGGACGGCATCATCATTTACACGATGACCCATTCTGGTACAGCCGCGCCCTGGTGGCAGGAAACAGTCCGCTTCCGCCGCGAACTGGTAAAACAGCGCGTCCGATTGAATGCGAGATCTTCCACTCGGCCTCTTGCCCGTGACCTCCAGAGGCGATCGCAGCCTGATGCTGCTCCTCGAGACGGCCCCTGACGATCCCGACCTGTCTTGAAGGGCGGCGCGACGGCCGAAGCTCGAGCGTTTAACCCATATTCCCCCTCTTAGGCAGACAATCGATTGAAAGACTCCCACGACGCACGTCCTGAGCTATTTGCGTGACAGTAATTTCGACGCTGCGCGAAAGGACCCAAAAATGCACCAAACAAAAAGGGATTTTTGAGCTGAAGCGCGATAATGCCGGTCGGTAGCCTGCGGCGGCTATGGGCAGATATTGATCTGGGAAATCTCGACTTACAACGGAACTATAGTTCAGCGGGAAGGAACTGAGCGATGCGCTTGCTACGATTGCGCCGCCTGGTAAAGAAGGCTATTATCAGAAGTGGTTTCGCCCCGCTTCGAAGACTTGAGATCATCAGCGCCCTGCTTAGGCTTGGAAGATGGCTCCGAGAGAGCAAGTGCCGCATAATCCTCGACTCGCGGGATGAGTTGTTCAGGTATGTCAACAACAAGGTTCTCCGCAACGAGCCTGTAGACTACCTGGAATTCGGGGTGTTCGAGGGCAAATCGATTCGGGTTTGGGCCGAACTGAACGGTAATCCAGGCTCCCGATTCATTGGCTTCGATTCCTTCGAGGGGTTGCCGGCAGATTGGGAGTTCTTTTCGGGGAAGAGGCCGAAAGGCGACTTCAGCACTGGTGGGAAGGTACCGGAGATCGATGACGAGAGGGTCGAATTCGTGAGGGGGTACTTCCACGATGTGCTGGCTGACTTCCTCCGGACTTTTGAGCGGAGGAACCGCCTGGTCGTCCATTT
>SDBS01002924.1_pt1 | contig 16873 bp, 14 predicted proteins | sample 2277091 | NCBI WGS metagenome assembly SDBS01 (sample SAMN10404972, study PRJNA504765) | marine sediment metagenome | isolation source: marine sediment core GS10_PC15, 163 cmbsf | place: Arctic Ocean: Southern Knipovich Ridge | collected 2010 | reverse complement strand
ATTATAGTTGTAATCTTAAATAATGTCATTGAGCAAAGGAGAAAATGATGGAAAAACCACTTTTATTGAAGGCAACTGATATTCATAAATGGTATGGAAAAATTCATGCAGTAAGAGGTGTAAGTTTTACAATCAATAGAGGTGAGATTTTAGGGCTGATAGGTGATAATGGTGCCGGTAAATCATCACTATTAAAAGTTCTGTCAGGATTCCATTGTCAAGACAAAGGTGAAATCTTTATAGAAGGAGAAAAAGTGAATATAAATTCTCCTGCTGATGCTAGAAAACAAGGGATTGAAACAGTTTATCAAGAACGAGCATTAGTAGGCTCTATGAGCTTGGCGAGAAACTTTTATATGGGAAGAGAACCTGTAGGGCGTACTGGATTCCTAAATAAAAGAAAAATGGCTGAATGTATAGATGTATTGAAAGAAATAGGACTAAAAGTTGATTCACCCGACTATCTTGTCAGCAACCTTTCAGGAGGTCAAAGACAGGGTGTAGCAATTGGAAGGGCTATGTATTTTAAAGCTAAATTAGTTCTTCTAGATGAACCTACAACAGCTTTATCGGTTAAGGAAGTAAATAGGGTCTTAGATTTAGTGACGGAATTCAAGGAGACAAATATTTCAGTGATTTTTATTACACACAACCTTCAACATGTATATGATATAGCAGATAGATTCTTGATTTTGGAGAATGGAAAAAAAGTAAAAGACGTCGAGAAAGAAAATACATCATTAGTAGAACTTGAAAAAGCTGTAATTGGTGATATAAATGTCTAATTATATGCTTGGTGTTGATATAGGTACCGGCAGCTGCAAGGCTACAGTTCTTAGTCATACTGGGGATGTTATTGCTAGCACTTCTGAAAGGTATAAGACTTACTATCCTGAAGTAGGATGGGCTGAACAAAATCCGCAAGATTGGTACGAAGCTTTTAAGTGTGCAATAAAGCATATTCTATCAAAAAAAAATCTTCAAAAAAAAGATATAATCTCAATCGGTATAGATGGGATGCTAAACAGTCCAGTTTTTCTTGATAATAAAGGTAAAGTACTCAGATCAACAATTATCTGGATGGATCAAAGAAGCACTACACAAGTTAAGTGGTTAAAGGAAAAGCTAGAAAATAATAAAGTGCTAAATGGTCCGATTACTGCAACAGCATTACTTAGTAAAATTCTTTGGGTGAAGGAAAATCAACCTGATATTTGGAAAAGAATTTGGAAGATACTTTTACCTAAGGATTTTGTCAGGTTTAAACTTGATAATTCATTTGTAACTGACTGGTCAGATGCATCAGCTACTGCATTATTTGATGTAAGAAAACTTAACTGGTCAGATGAAATCTGTGAATCTGCAGGTATAATGAAGAATAAACTTCCGGAAGTTGTTCCATCAGCTGAAGTTGTTGGCCGATTGTCAAAGAAAGCAGCAATAGAGACAGGACTCCAAGAAGGAATACCGATAATTGCCGGTTGCTCGGATGCAGCATCTGATAATCTTACAGCTGGAGCAATATATCCAAACCAGTGCTTAATTCGGCTTGGCACTTGTGGCGCTTTGTTCATGATAATAGATAAATTACCTTCAAGCCAACCAAAGAGATACTATAATATAGTTCACTGTATGCCTGATCGGTGGATGATACATTTAGCTACACCTGCCGGTCTCGCACTAGAGTGGTTCCAGCAGACTTTTTTCAAAGAGGGTCCTACTATTACAAATAAAATCTTTGATGAACAAGCTGAAAAAATCCCTGCAGGGTCGCAAGGATTAATTTTTCATCCTTATATATCAGGGGAACATACGCCACGTCAAGAGTCTGAGTTGAGAGGAGATTTTGTTGGTATAAATCACGAGCACACAAGAGAGCATTTTAATAGAGCTGTCCTGGAGGGCATTGCATTTTCAATTAAGGAATGTTTTAAAACATATGAAGAAATAAATCCTGAAATCAAATCCATTAAAGCAGTTGGAGGAGGCATGAAGAGCACTCTCTGGAGAGAGATCCTAACAAATATTTTAGGTCTGGAAGTAGAAATCTCTGCTTTTGAGGACCCATCATTTGGAGCTGGATTATTGGGAGGAATCGGAATAGGACTCTTTAATGATTTTGAAGATGCAATTAAAAAATGTGTCAGGATAAAAGATAAAATAATACCTGATAAAAACATCCAAAATAAATATACAGAAATTTTTAATTTATATACTAAAGTACTTGATAAGCATCAGGACCTACCTTGGGTGTAGGTTCATAAATTATTTTATTTCAAAGGGGAAAAATGAATAGCCGGGAAAGAGTACTAGCGACACTGCAACATAATGAGCCTGACAGAATACCTTTTGATATAGGGGGAGCCCCAAACACAGGCATACATATAATCGCTTATCGTAACTTATTAAAGCATTTGGGATATGATAGAGAAGCAAAGCTGGGGGATGCCGTCTTCCAAACAGCATTAATAGATGAGGACATTTTACAATATCTAAAAGTTGATTTGAGGGGATTGGATTTTTCTGTGTTAGGTTCAGAAAAAATAGCAAAAGAGCTAAAAGAAGAAGGTAAATATTTCTCTTTTATAGGCGATTGGGGTATTAAATGGGTGATGCCAAAGTTAAATGGGCTGTATTATGATGTTGGGAAGCGACCTCTGTCTGGAAGAATAGATCCTAAAGAAGTGGATACATTAAGTGTACCGGATATGCCCAGTCAGGAAGAAATTGATTCTTTCAAAAGAAAAGCAAAAATTTACCGGGAAAGAGGGTTTGCAGTGGTATTAGCAGATGCTGATGGAGGTATACTTGAACATGCTTTTGGGGTCAGAGGGCATGAAGATTTTATGATCGACATGGTTTCCGAACCGAGTTTAGCTGAAAGATTATTGGATAAAATTTTAAAATATAAATTGAAATATTGGAAACTCATGCTTGAAGAACTGGGTGATCTAGTAGACATAGTATCAGTGGGTGACGATATGGCTACACAAAAAAGCCTGATAATAAGCCCAAAGCTATACAGAAGCATGCTTAAACCTCTTCACCTTGAATTATGTGGTTTCATTCGCGAGAATGCAAAAACACCCATTTTTATAAATTTCCATTCTTGTGGAGCGGTGAAAGAACTTATCCCTGACTTAATCGAGATAGGAATTAACTCATTACACCCGGTACAAGTAAGTGCAGCTGGAATGGAAACAAAGGAATTGAAAAAGAAGTTTGGCAAGGAGCTGACATTTTGGGGTGGTGTTGACACCCAACATATATTGTCCCGCAGTACTCCAGAAGAAGTAAGAGATGAAGTAAAGAGGAGGATTGATGATTTAGCATCAGGAGGCGGCTTCATCTTTTCTGCTGTACATAATATCCAGGCGGATGTACCACCTAAGAATATTATAGCTATGCTGGAAGCGTTTAATGAATATTCAAAGTATATATAAATATAAGCTCGGAGATACATGCATACGGCTTTTAATAATTTAACATTATGAATAAGAGGAAATGATATGCTACTTGATAAATTTAAACTTGACAAGAAGTTATGTATAGTAACTGGAGCAGCACAGGGTCTTGGCCTTGTTTTTAGTGAAGCTCTTGCAGAAGCAGGAGCAAACTTGATGATTGTGACAGATAAACAAGTTTCAAAACTGCAGGAAGTCGCTGAAGCCATTTCCACAAAAACAGGAAGAGAAGTACTGCCTTTAAAGGTAGATGTAACATCTGAAGATGATGTCAAAAATATGGTAGGCGCAGCAGAAAGTCATTTTGGTCGAATTGATGTGATTATCAACAATGCTGGAATAGTCATCAGTAAGCCTACTATTGATTTAAGCCTTGAAGAGTGGGAAAGAGTGCTGAAGGTAAACCTTACTGGTACCTTCTTATGTTCGAAAGTAGTAGGAAAGCAAATGATAGAAAAGGGTGTAAAAGGAAATATTATTAATATATCTTCTGCTTATGGTGAAGTAGTCGACCTTGTGCCAAACAGCCCATACTACTCAAGCAAAGCTGCAGTAATCCATCTCACAAAGGCACTTGCGTGTGAGTGGGGGCATCTAGGAATTCGGGTAAATGCTTTATGCCCAGGTAGATTTCCAACTCAAATGGGAGAATCCCTGCACAAAAATGAAAAGTGGGTAAAGCATATGTGCAGCAAGATTCCACTCGGAAGGCTGGGAAAATTTGATGATCTGAAACCTATAATTGTTTTTATGGCATCTGATGCTTCTGAATACATCTCTGGTCATATATTTGAAGCCCTTGGTGGTCCTGTAGAAATGGCAGGACCTGTGGGAACTGGTGTTAAATATTTGCAAGATTTATGTGGTGAAGAGTACCTTAAACCATTTAGATTTATTAAGTAAAATGTAAAGGAAGTGATTTGATTGAGTTTGTATATCAAGGGTGGAAAAGTATTTTTACCTGGTAAAAAAGCATCATATAAAACTCTATTAATTGAAGATAAGATTATTTGCGACATTATTCCAGATAATTATAAACTGGGCCATAAGGATAAAGTAATAGATGCGACTGGCAAGATGGTTCTACCGGGTTTTATCGATCTACATACTCATGGAGCTTTTGGCCAGGATGCCGTGAATGCTACTATGGGTGCCATCCATACATTGGGAAGGTTTTTTGCTGCCCATGGAGTAACTTCCTATTTGCCAACATTAGGGACTTTTACACCAGAGTTAATGATGAAAGCTATAAATAATCTGATAACTTGTCCGCAACCTGTAGATGGTGCCAGGCATCTAGGGATTCATGTCGAAGGTCCATACCTGAACATTGAGTATAGAGGGGCACAGCAAAAAGATTTAATCAGAAAACCTGATACAGTTGAATTTAAAAAATGGCTGAATACAGGAATAGTAAAATTGGTTACAATTGCACCGGAGATTGAAAATGCTCTTGAGCTTATTGATTTAGGAGTAGAAAAAAATGTAGAATTTGCAATAGGCCATAGCGGAGCAAGTTATGAACAAGTAGTGGAGGCTGCTGGTCATGGCCTTAAACAGGCTACTCACTTGTATAATGGTATGTTAGGTATCCATCATAGAAATCCCGGAACCGTTGGAGCAATTTTAACAGATGATCGAATCTTTGCTCAGATTATTGCTGATGGGATCCATGTGCATCCAGCAATAGTCAATCTAACTGTTAAGGCGAAGGGCATATCTAGAATCATTCTGATTTCAGATAGTATTTGTGGTGCCGGATTGGATGATGGGGTATACGATTATTATGGGCAAAGATTTAAAGTCACTGATGGAATTGCCAGAACCCCAGATGGAGGATTATCTGGAAGTACACTAACAATTGATCAGGCTTTAAAAAATATGATCAAATTTACTGGTATGTCTCTGGATGAAGTGCTCCCGATGGTAACATCTGTGCCGGCAGAGGCAATGGGGTGGGGTGAGAGGCGCGGAGTATTGAAACCTGGAGCGGATGCTGATGTTATCATAATCAATGATGATTTAATCGTTGAAAAGACATTTGTTATTGGTAAAGAAGTATTTACAAAATAATATGAGAAAGGAGATTGTATTATGTCTAGTTTTACAAAAGTGTATATAGGAAAAATTATCGATCTTTTGGATCGAATCTCTTCAGAAGAGGAAAGTAATTTTAATGCTGCTGCAAAAATATTGGCGGATGCGATTGAAGGGGATGGGCGAATTTTTGCTTATGGCTGCACCCATTCGGCGACTACAATGCAAGATATCTATAAACGTGCAGGAGGGCTTGCAGTAATTAATGCAATTTTTATCCCTGGGTTGGAAGCCTTACATGCACGTCCTTTTGGATTTGACAGCAAGTTAGAGAGGTTGCAGGGCTATGCAGAAATCGCTCTGGATTGCGCTCCAATCAGAAAAGGTGATGTGTTAATTGTCGTATCTGTTTCAGGAAGGAATGCCATTGCTATTGAATTTGCAAAGATTGCTAAAGAACGCATGATTAAAGTGATTGCTGTTACCGGGTTGGAATATAGTAAATCCGTGAAGTCCAGACACCCTGATGGTAAGAATATGTATGAATATGCAGATGTTGTACTTGATAATAAGGCAATTGCTGGAGATGCTATCATGGATGCAAAGGGCATGAAACAAAAGTTTTGTCCAGCATCTGGGATAACTAGCACTGTAGTATTACAATGTATGGTTGCTGCAACTGTAGAAGAACTACTTGCACGAGGAATAACACCACCAGTATTTATGGCGGCAAATGTAGATGGTGGTGAAGAATTTAATGAAAAGATAGTATCAGAAAACAAAAATAGGATTTTTTATTTGAAAGATTGACATTAAATAAATAGTAATAATCTTGAGAAGAAAGGTTGGAAAAACCCTATAAACGGTTAGAAGGTTTAAGTAATGAACTCTAAAAATACAGACAAATCAAAGCCTTCAAAGTTAATAACGGTTACCGGAGAGATTTCCTGTGATGATGTTGATATCATCTCTCCCCATGAGCATGTACTTATCGATATAAGGAATCAATTTACAGGATTTGAAGAAATCACACTGAGGAAACAGTCGGAGCAAAAAGTTACAATTGAAAAACTTGGGGCACTGTCCAGGAATCCATATGCCTTAAGAGATAATCTTGTCATGGATGACGAAGAGCTTGCAGAGCAGGAATTAATGAATTTTAAGAAAGCAGGAGGTGATGCTGTAGCTGATGCCACTAATATCGGTATAGGAAGAGATCCTCTTGCCCTTAAGAGAATTTCAAGGGGTACAGGAATTGCAATTATTGCAGGATGCGGATATTACACTGGGGACACGCATTCAAAAAGACTCCAGAAAATTTCTGTAGAAAAGATTGTAGAAGAGATGATAAAAGAAATAAAAGTAGGGATTGATGATACTGATATCAGGGCAGGTTTAATTGGTGAAATAGGTACCAGTGAACCTATAGGAGAAACAGAAAAAAAAGTCCTAATCGCATCTGCTATTGTCCAGAAAGAAACAGGTTTAGGTGTTTTAGTCCATACACATCCATGGGGACATAGAGCAGCGGAGATATTAAAAATATTCCGGGAAAATAAAGCTGATGTAACAAAAGTATGTATTTGCCATGTAGATGTTGAAATAGATTATGATTATTGCAGATCTATAATGGAAGCTGGAGCATTTATTGAATTTGATGATTTCGGAAAAGAATTTTTTATAGATAAAAAAAGTAGGGGATTTGCTGGAGGTGTTTTTGCCAGGGATATTGAAAGGGTAAGGGCAATAAAAAGATTTATTGATGATGGTTTCATAAATAATATCCTTGCTTCTTGTGATATTTGCTTAAAAACATTACTGCACAGATATGGCGGCTGGGGATATGATCATGTATTGAGTAATATTATAGCAATGATGTCTGAAGAGGGCATAGAGAAAAAAGATATAAATACAATAATCAAGGTAAATCCTAAAAGATTTTTAAGTGTGTAATATCGTTAAATTTGAAAATACAAAAGAACAGCTAGAAATATTGATGATAAATGATATCTTTTGATAGATTGGTTTGGTTAGCTTTGAAAAATTGTTGTATAAAAGTTTAACCTAGCCCAACTTCTTCAGATAAAGAAATTTCTTATAATGTAGTAAAAAGGGATTTTAAGGTGATTAAGATGAAAGATGAAGGGCTTTTTAAAAAAATTAATTCAATCGTTTGTGATTATGAAAAAGAGATTATAAGTCTGGCTAAAGATCTTGTAAAAATACCGTCTGAAAATATTGCGCCTGATGGTTTTGAGAAAAAAGCTCAAGAATTTCTATATGATAAGTTGAAAGATACAAAATATCTAGATCTGGATATATTTACACCATTAGAAGTTAAAGGAACAACAGATCATCCTGCTTATTTTAAAGGAAGAAATTATAAAGATAGGCCAAATTTGGTTGGGAAGATAAAAGGTAAGAGTGATGGTAAATCAATAATTTTTTCAAGCCACATGGATACAGTTACCAGAAACCCTCTCAAATGGAAAGAAGATGATCCATTTAGTGGAAAAATAGAGGATGGAAATCTTTATGGCAGAGGTGCACTAGATATGAAGGGGCAAATAGCTTCAACTTTTATACTTCTTAAAATTATATCAGACTTAAATATTGAACTTGATGGCAGTTTAATTGTGGAAAGTGTGGTTGATGAAGAAAATGCTGGTTCAAATGGTACCCTTGCAAGCAGGTTGAGAGGATATAATGCAGATATTGCAATAGTCCCTGAACCATCGATGCTTAGCATTTGTCCAGCATGCAAGGGTGGAAAGGTTTACAAAGTTGTAACAGAAGGTAAGGCAGGGACAGGCTATGGTGGTGAAGAGTTAATAAATCCGGCGTATGGGCTTGGTGCCTTAATGAGATCTATAAGTGATTATTATGATTATATAAACAATAATGCAAATCCCACCGGGTTTTACTATAAGGGCGAAAAAAAGCCAAGGGAAGTTATTCTTGATAAGGTACAAATAGGGGACCTTAGCCCAGGGGGAAATATTACTATTCCTGACAGAGCTTGGTTTTCTATCTTCATCCAAAGTTTGCCTGGTTTTTCTGAAGAGGATTTAGACAAAGAATTCAGTGATTTTATCTTAAATGTTGCTAAAAATGATAAAAAGAATTTTGTAAATATTCCAGAAATTAAAGGAATTACCAGATATTTATGGCCGTTTGAAACAAACCCAGATCACCCAAGTATTCCTTTAATAAAAGAAAGTTTTGAATGTTTCAGTGGTCAATCTCCAAAAGTAGAAGGTGCTAAGTTTGCTTGTGATGGATTTATTTTCAATAAATATTTTAAGATACCTACAATTATTTTTGGTCCAAGAGGAGGTAATGCGCATGCACAAGATGAGTTTGTCAAAGTTGATGATTTAATATTATTAACCAAAGTTTTTCTTTATCTAATATTGAAATGGTGTGGAGGGAAAATAAATTAATTCATTTAATTTTTAATATCTTATTATACGAGGAGGATGTCATGAGTAATCATTTAAAAATTGAAGAAGCAATATGTTCTCATCCAGTAGCGAAGTTCCCATATTATCATGTAAAAATCAGAATAAGAAACGAAAGTTCTTCGGATTATTTTATTGATAAACTAAAAATAAATAATAAGGGAACTAGGGATTTTCTCATTTTTAATGCAGAAAGTTTTGTTTATGATCCTCGTGTTGATGCTAATTCGGTATCCTGGATTATTGCTAGGGGTGACTGGATTATCAATGATGGATTTGCTGTCAATATGGAGCTGATCTCAGAGGGTGGCAAAGAGAAAGAGACCCTTGATTACGATGGAAGAACGCCTGGCTATGGTGGATATTGGAATAAAGATTGGAAATATTATTTTTCAGTTATATTAACAGAAAGAGATGGGATTGAAAGAAATAATGAACCTATACACATCTCTGCATCAGTTTATGATGATAGGATTAATGATCCCGTGAAGGAAATAAGGGTGGTATCAGTTGATACAGTAAGTGGAAAACAGGAAGAGATTCCCAGCCAGGTAAATTCAGTATCAGAACCGTATAAAGAGGTCAGTGATGATACAATACAGCATTCAATAACTTTTGATGTTGGATTTTATGCAGATGTTTCGGCTAAATCAGGAGCAGTTTATCTTGTATTCTATGGAAATGATAAATCAGATAAACCAAAATACCAATCCGATATGATAGTCAGAGGTAAAGGTGTAGGAATAGATATTGAGAACCTTTATTATTCTATGAAAATGCACCCCCAAAGCGGCTCTATCCATGAAATTGATATAAAAATGGGTAAAAATAAAAGATTAGAGCATAATATAGAGACAAATGGAGCAATACATTGGAATCCCGGAATTTATTCACCCCCAAGAGCCTGGACTCATACTTCTGATTGGGAGTCACCTGAAAAATATTACCAGACTAATGGCCCTATTTTTACTGTTACTCAAAGATATGACCAACTTCCATTATACCCGGAAACAATGGTTTCACAGACTTATATTTATTATTCTAAATGTCCATTTGTAAGAGTAAATTCAATTATAGATATTAAAAAAGACATCAATGTACAAGCTTTAAGAAATGCGGAATTTGTATTTAACCATGATATTGCAAAAGAATTTGCGCTTAGAGATAAATTTGGTGAGGTAAAGAGTTTAAAGATTACAGATTTGCCCAGATTTGAAGAAATAGCACTAAGATATGCTGCTGATACTCCCTGGACAGCCTTTTTTAATTCAGATTATGGTATTGGATTTGCAGTAATAACATTGAATATAGCCAATATGAGAAGAGAAGGTGGATTGGTCAGATTAGAGCATTATGAACAGTATTTAAATTGGGGTCCATGGGTTTACAGTACAAGAGACTTGATATTCCCATATGGTTCCCAAAATCCACAAAGGATGACAATGCTTCCCAAGTCGAGTTCATTTTTTGAAGATATGATCTTTATGCCTTTCGTATTTAAAGATAATGATGATACTGCAAATAAATTTGAAATGGTTGAAAATGTTTATAATAGTTTCTCAAATCCTCTGAATATCCAGATTGAGTGTGATACTGATCACAGAGTTCCTGCTCAATTTGTACTAGGTGACCGGTTGGAAGGTGAGGTTAAGGAGACTGAAGAAAAACCATGGCCTATAAGTCTTAGCCGAGAATTTACCAGATTCAGGCAATCGCCAACATTTTTAAGTGAAATCCATCTAAAGAAAAAAGAAGGAAAATATTACTATATTTAAATTGTTAAAGGTGTATAAGGAAAGATAATTTATTTAGAGGTTTTAGAGCAATTATGACTAAAAAAGAATTAACGATTTGGTCTGAAACGCCAGGTAGATATATAGAGGTTATCAATGCTGCTATTAAAAGGTTCAAGAGGGAATTTAATTATAAAGGAAATATAATTGTTGATTCTTGTGATTGGGAAAACTATATAATTAATATTGAAAGAAAATTTACAGAAGAAAAGGGCCCCGATATTTTCAGTATAGAACCTGGCGGTCCATTAAATCACCTTGTTGGTAATGATTATGTAGAACCTCTAAACGATTATTTCAATGAAGAAATTGAAAAAGGTAAGTTTAGTCCATTGTCGATTTCTTCAGTAAAGGTTAATGAATTATTATACTCATTACCAATATCAATGAATAATATGCAGCTTTTTATTAATAAAAGAATTATTAATAGGTATAGAATAAAATACCCTGATGGCATTGACCAGTTAATAGAAATAGCAAAATTTTTAGAGAAAAAAAATATTACTTATATTGCTACTGGATTTATTGACAAGTGGGCAGCAATAGACACCTTTGTTGTGTTAGCTCAACAATTAGGGAAAAAAAAGAATAAAAATCTGTTAAGAGATGCTGAGAAAGAATTGATTTCCTGTACAAGTGGAGAATTTATTATTGTATTAGAAAATATCAAGATAATGGCCAGTGCAAATATTTTTCCTGCAGGTGTTACTAAAATAAACTTCCACAAAGATGCTTTTAAGATGTGGTGTGAAGACAAAGCTTTGTTTTTATGGCCAGGTAGTAATGCAATAACTGCATCAATACCACAGGACAATGTCTTTGATGCTGTATGGTTTCCTAAAATTAGCGGAGGAGAAAAGGTTTTAACAGGGGGGGTTGCTCTATCTTGGTCAGTTTATTCAAAGTCTATTTTTTTAGAAGAAAGTATAGAAATTTTGAAAGAAATGATAAGTGAGAAAACAAGAAATGATCTACAAATTAAAGGTATAGCTCATTCTGGATTAAACAATAAGGAAGTCATTGGTGAATCTGAAATAAATTCACAGCAAAATCTTACATTAGACAGGAGGATATATGATCCAAAAATGTATAATGCAATAGGTGAAGCAGTTTGTGAAGTAATATCGGGAAACAAAACAGCTTACGAAGCTTTAAAAAAGATTGCATAAGTTTAATTATAATCTCTGAAAGGATGGAAGAATGACAAAAATAAGCAAAGTAGAGTTTAATGACAGAATAGAAAAAGTCAAAGAGAAGATGGATGAGAACAATATTGATTTATTATTAGTGTATGGCGACGAATATCGATGTGAAAACTTAAGATATGTATCAAATTACTGGCCACTTTTTGAAAGAGGTATGCTTGCTATTGGTAAAAAAAGTGATCCCATATTATTAGTTTCCCCTGAATGTGAGCACCTGGCAAGAGAAATGTCAGCTTGGGATGATATAAGATTGATTAGAGAAGTTGGGATGTCTTATGTTCCAGAAGAGGTTGGTTTTACCAATATAGAATTTACTACTATTCCTGAGGTGGCAGACGTGGTAATGGACAATAAGAAAGTTAATAAGTTTTCCATTTGTGGAGTAGATGCTATGTCTGTAATACTACATGATCAAATATTATCTTGTTTTAATGATTCTGAATTTATGAATGGAGATAATTTATTATATGATTTAAGGATTATTAAGAGTCCTAATGAAATTGAGGTATTAAAAAAAGCCTGGGAAATTTGCGATATAGGTTATAAAGCTATCCTTGATGCTGATATAGTAGGTCTTACTGAAATACAAGCTGCTGCAATTGGTGAAAAAGCTGCCAGAGATGCTGGTTCAGAACATATAGTGTTTTCAATCTTTGCTTCAGGTGAAAGAACAAATACTGTCATAGGAAGACCTACTGAAAAAAGAATAGTTAAAGGTGATATGATTATGTCAGCATTGGCTTTAAGATATGAAGGTTATATTGCATCAAATGAGTGGCCTTTCGTTGCAGGCAATAAGCCTTCTTCCAAACAAGGCGAGTTTATCTATCATTTGGTGAAGGCAGAAGATATAGGCATAGAAAGCATTAAAAAAGATTTAAAAGCCGCTGAAGTTGTAAAGAAAATAAGCAAATATTTTAAAGATAACAATTTAGAAAAACATGATCTATACCCCCCTATTCACGGTAATGGTTTAGCAGAAGCTGAATCACCTTACCCTGATGAGAATTCTGAGTATGAATTTATTCCAGGAATGGGTATAAATTTTGATGTCAGTCTTTTCGGGGTTCCCAATATCGGTTCTAATAGAGTGGAAGAAGGTTTTATTATATCTAGTGATGGATTAATCACATTATCAAAATTGATCCCAAATTTAAGAAAAGAATTACTAAAATAGGGTTAATTTTTTAAGACAATTTGATTTATATCATAGATTAAGTAATGAAAATCCTATAAAAAACGTTTAGTGATTCTTTAAGATAGTTCCGATTTGGAAGATTTGTTAAGAGTTACAACGTAAATCAAAAGATATTGAGTTAATTATTAAAAAGGAGTTTCAAAATGCTAGATAAAGATTTAATAAAAATTATTCAAAATAGAAGGTCAATTAGAAGGTTTAAAAGAAAAATTATTGATCCTAAAGATCTAAAAGATATTGTAAAAGCAGGAAGTTTTGCAGCTTCAGCTGGTAATAGGCAATTATGGCATTTTATAATCGTAAATAATGGTAAATTGGTTTCAGAAATTTTTAAGTGCCTTGAATGGTTAAGCGGTGCAGGTACTATAGACGCATCAAAATCCCCAAGTTCATATATAATTGTATTATTAAAAAATCCTAATAATAAATGGCCGATAATTTCTGATGGTGCTGCAGCAATACAAAATATGATGCTAATGAGTTATACAAAAGGTATTGGAAGTTGCTGGATAGGTTCAGTTAGAAAAAATAAAGTGCATGAATTATTAGATATTCCTAAACACCTAACTATTTTTTCCATTTTAGCATTAGGATATCCAGACGAGGATCCAATAGTAGAAGAAGTAGACCTGAAAGAACCAAAAGTTTATATAAATATTTCAGGAAAGATAATGGTACAAAAAAAAGTACAAAAATCTATAATATCAATAAATGAATTCAAGAGTAGCCTGCTTTAGATTAAAGGTTTTTAAACCTATTGCTGATAATTTCTACGAACTATGAAAGGTTTTTTACAAGATAGAAAAACTGCATACTTCTTAGTTTTGGTAGAAAAACGGAAGGAAAAGTTATTGACGTTGTTAAGGGATAATATTATCAATATAGAAGGAGTGATATGCTAAGGTTTACAGACATTATGGACAAAGCCTTTTGTGAGGTATACAAGGAAGCTAAAGATAGAAAAGTAGATATTTAGACTGCTGCTGGGCTAATTGTGGTAGAAAGATTAGCTCATGTTATAAAGTTAAGAGGGATATATATTTAAGCATGATAAGACAAAAGGGAAAACTGATTAATTTATTTCAGAATCTCAAATTGAAACAATCAAAGCTAGTCAATTGATACCTAAAAAGAATCAAATCTTTAAATCTTTTATTGAGTATGGTTAGAAAAGTTTACAAAAAAGCTAAGGAGGATTAAATTGAATGGATACATAGATAAGTTAGCTTTTATAGATTTAACTACAAAAAAAGTAATTATAGAGGCTTTGGGCAACAGTATAGCTCGTAAATTTCTAGGAGGTTATGGAATTGGTTCAAAGATTCTTTATGAAAAGCAAAAATTAAAAGTAGATCCACTTGGAGAATATAATACTTTAGGAATACTTGCAGGTCCATTAACAGGGACGCCACTCCCTTTTGTTTCTAGATATACAGTAGTGTCTAAATCCCCCCTTACTGAAACCTGGGGTGATGCTAATAGCCGTGGTTTTTTTGGACCTTATTTGAAGTTTTCAGGATTTGATGGAATATTTATTAATGGTATCTCAGACAAACCAGTATATATATTATTAGAAAATGGGAAAGTGAGTATTTATGATGCTTTAAGCTTTTGGGGCAAGGACACTTATGAAACTGAAGACTTATTAAAAAGTAAGTATGGAAAAAAAGCTCAAATTGCTTGTATAGGACCTGCTGGAGAAAAACTTTCAAAAATATCTGCTATTATTACCAGTAAGGGTAAAGCTGCAGGTCGCTCAGGTATGGGAGCAGTTATGGGTTCCAAAAAACTTAAAGCTATAGTAGCTCTTGGAGGTAAAAAAGTTCCCATAGCAAATACTGATTTAGTGGAGGAGCTTAATAAGAAATACATAGAGCAATTTAAAAATGGAACTGGCTTTTCAGATTTTTATTCGTCAACTGGTACACCTGGATACACAGAAGCTGGGGCAGAATCCGGAGATTCTCCCATAAAGAACTGGTATGGCACCCCTGAAGATATTAAAGATTTCTCAGGATATAAATATGAAAAAATGGAAAAATATATTGTAAAAAAGGGGAGTTGCTATAAATGTCCTATGGCGGACTGGAAATATGTAATAATTAAAGATGGTCCATACAAAATGACTGAGAAAGCTCATATTCCAGAATATGAATCTGCCTCAGCATTTGGTAGTTTTTGTCTAAACACTAATCCTGAATCCATAATCAGATGTAATGACTTATGTAATAGATATGGTATAGATACTATATCAACTGGAGCTACAATAGCTTTTGCTATGAGCTGTTATCAAGATGGAATCATAAATATAAAAGATACTGATGGAATTAAACTTACTTGGGGAAACCATCAAGCAATAGTAGAAATGACTGAGAAAATAGCAAAAAGAGATGGTTTCGGAGATATACTTGCAGATGGAGTAAGGTTAGCTTCTGAAAAGATCGGGAAGGATTCAGAAAAATATGCAATCCATATTGGAGGACAGGAACTTCCTGCTCATGATCCAAGATTTGAGCCTTCTATGGCTAGTATCTACCTACATGACGCTACTCCTGGTCGTCATGGTCAAGCTTCTCAGTATAGTGTACCCCCTAAATTAGCAGAACTTATGCCAGAAGTTGATTTTAGTTATAGCTTTGGTAATAAAAGAGATATCTATACTGGTAGAGCGAAAGCTCAAAAAGTTTTATCTTCTTTAGCACATTGCGTGAATGCTATGGGTATGTGTCTCTGGGGATACCTTTCCACTGAGGTGACCTTTATGTCTGAATGTTATTCAGCAGTAACTGGTTTTGATGTAGATATGAAAGAGTTATTGATAACAGGCGAGAGAATTGGGACTATGAGACTTGCTTTTGGACTAAGGGAAGGTAAAAGTATAGTAGAAAGAAAAATTCCGGATATAGCTATAGGAAAACCACCACTTAAAAATGGTCCCACAAAGAACATATCTATAGATTTAAAAAAAATCAGAGGAGAATATTTCCAGGAAATGGACTATGATATCAATACTGGCAGACCTTCAAATAAAAAGTTAAAAGAGCTAGGTCTTGGTTGGTTGATAGAAGATTTTAAGTTGGTGCAATAGATTTTTTTCATAGTATATATAATAAAACTGTAAAAATAGATTGGAGTTTAATAAATTAAGAAGAGTAATAATAAATATTGAAAAATAACATCAATAACTAAAAATATATAATTGAAATGGAAATAAAAATACCCAAATATCTAGCCAAATATACCGGAGGATATATTACTCTGCATAGTAAACCCGGGAAAGTTATCAATATCTTTAGTGAAATTCAAGAAAAGTATCCAAGATTAGGAAGTAGAATATTCAATACAAATAATACTATAAATCCATATTTTAAATTATTTCTAATTGATGGAAAAGAAAAGAGATTATTAAATCTATTTGAAAAGGAAAAAGGTATTACAACAGACTATGATTTAAATATAACAGAAAAGCAAGAATTAGAATTAATATCAAATATTGCTGGAGGTTAGGGGGGGATGATAATATTGTGGTAACTAATCAAATGGGAAAAATATATATAATTGATGCACTCAGGACCCCTATTGGAGATTTTGGAGGCTCACTTAAAAATTTAAATGTTGCAGACCTAGGAGTGTTTTTAATAAAAAAACTTATGTCTAAAAATAGTGACCTTTCCCCAATCATAAGTCCAGTTTTTAAGTTAGGATCTAAGCACTG
>SDBS01002923.1_pt1 | contig 16875 bp, 13 predicted proteins | sample 2277091 | NCBI WGS metagenome assembly SDBS01 (sample SAMN10404972, study PRJNA504765) | marine sediment metagenome | isolation source: marine sediment core GS10_PC15, 163 cmbsf | place: Arctic Ocean: Southern Knipovich Ridge | collected 2010 | reverse complement strand
TTATATCAATTGGAAAACTATTATAAAAAGGGAGTGCACTGTGGAAAAAGAATTACACATATTAATTTTAGAAGATCTTCCTTCCGATGCAGAACTTGCTCAAAAGGAGCTGAAAAGAGTTCTGAAAAACTATATGGTAAAAGTGGTGGATACGGAAAAAGGATTTGTTCAAGCGCTGGCAACCTTTAAGCCCGATCTTATCATTTCCGATTATCTATTGCCTTCTTTCGATGGTTTATCCGCTTTAAAGATTACGCAGGATAAATCCCCATTTACCCCTTTTATTATTTTAACCGGTTCCATGAATGAAGATACAGCCGTTGAATGCATAAAAGCCGGAGCCGATGATTATGTGATCAAAGAACATATTAAACGCTTGGGCCCGGCAGTTCTGAATGCGATGGAAAATAAAAAAATAGAACTGGAACGCAAGCAGGCAGAAGAAAAATTGAAGGATTCAGAAGAATATTTAAAAATATTATTCGATTATGCTCCTGATGCCTATTATATAAGTGATTTAAAAGGTAATTTTATCGATGGTAATAAGGCAGCAGAAAAAGTAATTGGTTATAAAAGAGAAGAATTAATTGGAAAGAGTTTATTAAAATTAAAATTACTCTCTCTTGCCGATACAGCTAAAGCAGCTAAACTGTTAGTAAAAAATCTTAGAGGACAACCGACAGGACCAGATGAGATTGTATTAAATCGAAAAGATAACAGTAAGGTGATAGTTGAGATCTCCACTCATCCAGTAAAGATTAAGGGAAGAACTTTAGTATTAGGTATAGCAAGGGATATCACCGAGCGAAAGCAGGCAGAAGAAAGACTTAAAAAAACCATGGATGCAACCATCCAAACCGTGTCCAAGATAATAGAAGCTAAAGATCCCTATACCTCCGGTCACCAGCAGAGGGTCTGCCAATTAACCGTTCCCCTTGCCCAAGAGTTAGGTCTTTCTCAAGATAAGGTTGAAGGGATAAGGATAGCCTCTCTAATTCATGATATTGGAAAGATCGGCATACCTACCGAAATCTTAAGCAAGCCTACTTCATTAACTAATAAAGAATTTAATTTAATTAAAGTACATTCCCAGAAAGGATATGATATCTTGAAACCTATAGATTTTTCCTATCCTATAGCCCAAATTGTCCTTCAACATCACGAAAAGATAAATGGTTCAGGATATCCCAATAATTTAAAAGGTGATGAAATTCTCCTGGAAGCCAAAATTATAGGAGTAGCTGATGTAATGGAAGCCATGTCTTCCTTCCGGCCTTATCGTCCTGCTTTAGGCATAGATGCAGCCTTGGAAGAAATTACCCAAAAAAAAGGCATTCTCTATGACCCGGAAGTAGCAAACGCTTGCCTTAAGCTCTTTAAAGAAAAAGGATTTAAGTTTAAATAAACAAGAGTACCAAAAACATGACAGGGGACGATCCTATGTCAAATGTTGAAATCAGTCCCTCTTGACTTTCATTGATTTTTAGATTATAAAATAAAAAAGGGTAAGCAAAGAAGATGGCTTTCTTTATAACTTACCTTAAATACTAGATCTCTCAAGCACTAATTATCGGAACCGGATGTTATGGTTTAATGAAGGTACCGGAAGAATTAATTAAATATTTAAAATCAAATAATATTGAAGTTATCATTAAAAAAACAAAAGATGCTTGTGATGAATATAATACACTTCACCAAAAGAAAAATATAATTGCTGCTTTTCATTTAACCTGTTAACTGATATTAAAACAAATTTAAATATATTTTTCAAAAAAAGAAGGATTTTTAAAACTTATATCGTATACTTGGTATAATACGCAAAATATTTCACTTAAATAAAATTTTTAGAGTTCTATAATTTTGAATAAACTTAATATTGTAACCTGTATGAAGGTAGCAGGAGAGACCTTTTCTTTCCATCATAAAAGAAAAAGGAGCCGAAGAGGCAAGATACTAAAAGTATCCAAACTTTCAGGCAAAAGGACTGTTACCGGACAGAACTCTGGAGAGCTTTATACCAAAAAGCACCGAAGGGGCAACTCCTAATCATTAGGAAAACCCTTACAGAGTTTACTAAAAGAGCTATTTCCTAATTACATAGGAAGAATCTTTCAGGTAAAAGGACAGAGTGGGAAGATAATATAATTATTTTCTTACTTTGTCCTTTTTATTTAAAAATAAAATATTCGATTAATCAAAAGCTGATAAAGGTAAACTATCCGAAAGGGTAGGGCGCAAAGTCACGGATCTAAAATATTGTCATTCTCAGACAATATTATGACCGCCAGACTGCCGGCTTTTTTGCGCGAGTGATGTAAGGGGCAAGTTTTTAACCAGTAAATCGGATATAAAATATTTTTAAAGAAATACATTACCGAAAGGGCTCTTAGAAAGAATAGTGATTTGGACTGAACCAGAAGGTACTGTAAATCAATGAGAAAATTAATGTAAAGAATATATAAAGAGGATAGCACAATCTAGAAAAAAAAGTGCTTACTAAATCTTTCCATGAAAGGAGTTTAAAATGAATTCAAACTTAAATAAAAAGACCTCTCTATTAATTTTTTCATTTTTTCTTTTTGTAATTTTAATGGTAGGATGTGATTCTTTGGAACCAGTGGGGCCAGGACCCAACAACCAGACTCCTATTATCACTTCCACTCCTATTATCACTTCCAACCAAATTACTTCGGCAACCGTTAATCAGACTTATACCTACAATGTAACTGCCACAGATCCTGATGGGAATACCCTAACTTTTTCTTTAACTATTAGCCCTACCGGTATGACTATTAACTCTTCAACCGGATTAATCAGTTGGACTCCTACAACTTCTGGAGATTATGATGTTATAATAGAAGTATCTGCTGGAGAGCTAACTGTTACTCAGAGTTATACTATTACTGTAGGAGAGAATGGTACTTGTGACATCGGACCTGCGGTAGGATGCATCTTCTACGACAAAGGCAGTTACTCTGATGGTTGGCGGTATCTGGAAGCTGCCCCCAGTGATCAGAGTACGGGGATACAATGGTACAATGGAAGCTATTTGGCAACAGGTGCAGCAGGTACTGCGATAGGAACAGGGCAGGCTAATACGACAACCATTGTAGGAGTACAAGGTGCAGGAAGCTATGCGGCACAACTTTGCGATGCTCTGAATGAAGGGGGCTATAGTGACTGGTTTTTGCCCTCTAAAGATGAATTAAATCTGATGTACGTAAACCTGAATCAACATGGAGTTGGTGGTTTTGCTGATCGCCACTACTGGAGTTCGTCTGAGTGCGATGCTTGGGCCGCTTGGTACCAGATTTTCGACAGTGGCTACCAGGGCAAAGGCAAAAAGGACCTAAACGCCGGTATCATTCGGGTCCGTGCTGTTCGGGCTTTTTAACCATTTATCAATTTAACTATTAAGGGGGAGCAGGGGGCGCAAGCCCCCTGCCAGAGAATTATCTTATGTCAGGGGAAGCAAAGAATATAATAAGCTCTTTAGTGGTTTTTTAAGTAGAAATCTCGATATTAAGAAAAGCATATTCCCCAAAAGAAGAAGATTACCGTAAATTCCTGTAAATTCCATTCTCTAAAAAAATGAAAGTATCAGAAAATTTATTAAAAGATATAAAATCATCAGGCATCGAACAAGTAATTGTAAAAAAACTGGAGATGCATGTAACGAAAACAACAAAATTTATAAAAAGAAAAAATTAATAGCTGCCTTTCATTTAACCTGATAACTATTGCGAAATAATATTAATACAATAAAAATCTTCCCATTATAGTTAATAAATCAGAAAAAATAAAGGAAATACGATAAAATGTATATTACTTTACATAAGATATATTATAGGACGTTGTAAAATTAAAAAAAATAGCTAAAACTCTCCGGATACCTTCTTTTCATTATTCTTTTCTGTCATTGCGAGGAGCGCAGCGACGCGGCAATCCCGTCATTCCACTATGTCCACCGTTACCTTTTTGTCATTCCCACTCTCTTTATGTAATTCCTATTATCTCTCTCTGTCATTCCCGCGCAGGTGGGAATCCATCCTTTGTATTTCTTTTTGTATTTCCTTTTACTTTTTTATTATTTCTTCCCTAGCTTAAAACTCAAATCCTTTATTTCTTTATTAACTAAATACTAAATACCAACGACTAACGACTGATCTTAAATAACTATCTGCTATTCCTATACGCTAATTTGTATTTTTATACTAACTATGTCTTTTTTGTTCCCATTTGTCATTCCCGCTCTCTTTAAGTCATTCCCGCGCAGGCGGGAATCCATCCTTACAATGTTTTTCAACTCAAAAACTATAAAAAAACAATAATTTTTATATATATTACTATATTTATTCTATAAAAAAATTCACCAAAAACATTGTAACACTTATAAACAAAAGGTTTGAGAGTTTTTAGAGGATGTTCCAGAATCGCTTGTATGACAAAATTTTGAGGTGTTGCTTATGATTGTACGTATAGGGGTAAAAGACCCCTTTAAAAACGAAATATGAAGATTTATTTTTAGGTGATTTAACAAAAAACCACCTGCCTTTTAAATGCGAGGAATCCGGAAGGCAGGTCCACTCTTATCGATATTTTATTATTTAACTCATATATTATGTTTATTTAATCAAAATTTCCTAATATAAGAAATTAACTCATAATTGTCTTCTCTATTAATTTTATGATTTATCCCCTGCTAAAAAACTCCTTTCTATTTTCAATAGAATTACGTTTCTCAGGATAAGAAATTTCACCATCACTATTTAAAACAATTTTAAGCATTGTTTTAAAGTAAATATTTAACAGTATTTTAATTTGTTTGTTATTTTCTTTGAATATTTTCTTCCATTTTTTCCTTAATTTTCGGTATTCATTTTTGAAATTTGGAATAACAAAGTCATCTGGTAAATATTTTTGTAATTCATCAAGGTATACTTTATATAAAATTAAACTTATCAATCTTTTAATATCTTTATCTAAATACCGAACTTCATGAATATGACTTCCCCTAAGCTCAATTATATTTTCTAAACTGTCTTCAACTGTATTGATTAATTGATCACATATTTCTCTTATTGAAATATATCTCTTGTCTTCTATATAAGAATCTCTTATTTTTTTTGAATATTTATTTAATCTTTCTTTTAGAAGATACGCTTCATTTAAATAATATTCAATTAGAAAACGCAGATAGTCTATCTTTGCAATCTGAGTTTTTGTATTAGGGAAACGCGAGATAAAAACTTCTAAATCTTTTAATCTTTCAAATGAAATATAAATTTCATTAAATCCATAAAATAGATCACCGAAAAAAATATCCTGAGGAGAAAACTTCTGCTCCATGAATGTTCTATGAACAATAAGTAAATATGTATTTTTCTTTTGCTTTTGTGAAATTATATCTTTAGATTTAATAGCCTTATATAATGAATTGTTAGAAGCAAATTATCAAGAAATTACAAAATATTTATAAATTAAGATATGTTATTAATGCTTAAAAGGATTTCAAATCCCCTAATATATTGGGGGTTTTAAAAGAAAAAAACTGGCTGGATTTCAAAGATAGATTTTCTACCCATAGTTCTAACTAGCTCCCGATATTGGAAATATTTTGAAAGAAATATTAATCATCTCATTCAAAATAATAAAAAAATACTACCTAATAAATATTATTTTCTAACTATAAAACTGTTCTATTATATAGTCTCCTATCGTTTTTATCATCAAATACCCAGTATAAGCTCCTGGATCTATCACACCAATACTTCTTTCCTTAAACCATCTGGCTCTTCCAATCTGGGATTCTAATTCCTTTGTTGATTCTGCACCCTGATATGCTACTTCAATTATCTCTCTAACAATTTTAGGTTCAGCTTTTTTGTTTTCTTGGTTCTCTAAATACTCCAAAACAGGTATCAGTGAATCTAAAATTGTCTTTTGGCCTTTTAAAGCCTTCCCTCTTTTTTTAATTGCTTCAATAGATGCATGAAGCATATTTTGTAGATCTTTTAAGTTTATCTTTTCTTTATCCTTCACTACTAAACCTGCTGCTCTCATGGCAGAAAAAATGAGGATACCAATGGTAGAACCGGTAACCTCATTAAATTGCATACCGCCTTTTGTTAGCATATCAGAAATGGTTAAATCAGGACTTTTTTCTATAGTTTCCATAACTGCATTAAAGCCTCGAGACATCGACAAACCATGATCCCCATCACCAATTTTACTATCTAAATCATTGAGAAAATCTTTTTCCCTATTAAATGTTTCTGTAAGTTGGATAAATAATTTTTTTACATCTTTTTGTTGTAATTGAATAGCCATTCCTAATCTTCCTTAATAAAAGGTGTCCACACAGGATGATCTAAATATTTTTTATATTTTTCATTTAACTTAAATAAGGTGATCGAAAATCCTGCCATTTCCATGGAGGTAGCATACCGCCCAACATATGGTTTATATATTTTAATCGCTTTTTTATTTAGAATCTCGGATACTTTTCTGTAAATGATAAATAACTCTTCCAGAGGTGTTGCTCCCAGACTATTAACCAAGACACTTACTTCTTCCCCTTCGTTAATCAATATATCAGCAAGCAATAAATCTAACATATCCTGGGTTACTTCATCAGCAGACTTTCTTTTTTCTCTTCTTATTCCAGCTTCTCCATGAATACCCATCCCAATTTCCATTTCTTCTTTACCTAACGAAAAAGAGGGTTTACTTGCACCGGGAACTGTACATGGAGAAATTGCCACTCCCAAAGACCGAATTCCTTCTAAAGCACTATGGGTTGTATTATACACTTCATCAAGAGAGGCACCTTCATCAGCACAGGCGCCGGCAATTTTATAAGCATAAAATAATCCTGCTACCCCTCTCCTTGCTGATTCATTCCCCTTTTTTTCTGAGGCAATATCATCTGTAACCAACAAAGACTTTACATTGATCCCATCCTCTTCGGCCATCTCGGCAGCCATATCAAAATTCATGATATCACCACCGTAATTGCCATAAAGATAGAGCACTCCTTTACCACCATGAACTGCTTTAGTTAAGGTCAGCATCTGATTCATGCTGGGTGAGGCAAAGACGTTACCAATGGCTGCTCCATCTAATAGACCTTTCCCTACATATCCCATAAAGACAGGTAAGTGACCAGAACCTCCACCTGTGACAATGCTGACTTTATTTTCAACTGGTGCATCTGTTCGAGCAATTGCTCTAATCTCACCATCTACAATCTTTAACATATCAGGATGGACTGCTAAAATACCTTCAAGCATCTCATTTACATAATTATCATCATTATTGTAAAAAGTTTTCATTCTAAGTACTCCTCACTTATTAGTTTTATAATGGAAAAATCTTATATTAATAAAAATGCCATTACATTTTTAGGGTTTAATAAAAGTCTTTAATGAGTTTTGATTGATTTCATCTTTTTCCTTTTTAAAAACTTGCGAAATCTGTTCTAACGGATAAGTTTCTGAATTCTCAAAAATAACATCAATATTAAAAACACCTCTCTCAATTGCTTTATAAGCTTCACGCATATATTCAATAGAACGCAACTTGTTATAATGTACAGCATTTAGATTATTTACTTTTAAGCCATCTTCATGAAAACGATGAAAACAAAAATCTGTTACTGGTGCATAATTATCACCATAAAGATCAATACTACCATTATGCTTAACAAGCCTTAGAGCTTGCTTTATACCTTCTCCATTACCTCCAACAGCTTCAATGGCAACATCAACGCCTTCATTTTTAGTAATTTCCATTACAGTATTAAAAAGATTATCTTTTTTTGGATTAATTAAAAAATCCGCACCTAATTGTTCTGCAATTTGCAATTTCTTATGTATAATATCTATAGCAATAACTTTTGATGCACCGGCTCGAATAGCTCCTTGCATCAATATATTACCAGCAAAACCCACACCAATTATTGCAACAATATCACCTAATTTAACACTTGTATGCCTTGCAGCCCAAGCAGCACAACCAAGTGGTTCATATAAACAACCTATCTCAAATGACACACTTTCCGGAATAGGTTGTACATTTTTTATATCTGTTACCCAATAGTCTGTAAATGTTGGATACACCAAACTTGCAACTCTTTGACCCTTTTTTACTTTTTCACCTCCAATATATTCATTGACTCCATTGCCTTTCTCTAATATTGTTCCTCCCCCTTCATGTCCTAAAGGTCCCATAGGATAAGAATGTCCTTCTTTTTTATCTTTAGAATCTCCTAATTGGATCTCGGGGCCACCTCTTGCTTCATCTTCTGGTCTGACTGTTATGCCTTTATAAAACCATCTCTCTGAACCACAAATTGATGCTTGATAAGATTTTATGAGTACCTGAGTTGGTTTAACCTCAGATATATTTTCTGATTTAATTTGTATTTTCCCAGGTTTTTCTATGTATACAACACGCGTTTTCAACATTTATCAATTCTGCCTTTCCGTTATTTTTTTTAAAATCAAAATTTGTTAAAATAGCTATATTTAAGAGTATTAACTAAAATATATTCTAAATCAATAAAAATAAAGAATATGTACTATTTTATATTCTATATTCCCATTGCTAAATATCCACCATCTATCCGAATGGTTTCTCCAGTCATAAATGAAGAAGCATCTGAAGCAAGCAATAAAGCAGCACCAAGAAGTTCTGGTAATTCTCCAAAACGTTTCATAGGAGTGCGCTGCAAGATTGCTTCTTTTCTGTCTGCTTTCATTTTATCACGATTTAATGGCGTCATAAATTGCCCTGGAGCAATTGCATTTACACGCACACCTCTAGAAGCCCATTCTGCACCAAGAGTTTGAGTTAAAGATACTACGCCCCATTTACTCATACAATAAACACTACAAGATCTCCATCCTCTAAATGCAGCCATTGAAGCTATATTAATAATTGCTCCTTGCCCATTCTTTAACATATACTTCCCAACTTCTACACAACTAAAAAAAACACTCTTTAAATTGGTACCAATGATAAAATCAAATTCCTCTTCATTAAAATCTTCTGCGGCTTTAATAGCTGTAGTTCCTTGAGAATTTACAAGTATATCAATTTTGCCATAAACCGAGATAATTCTTCTAACCATTTTTCGAAATTCTACTATATCTCTTGCATCAAGAGAAAATCCTATTGATTTAGATCTTTTTTTATTATTAATTTCCTCTACGATTTTATTAACTTTATTTATATCTCTGCTTACTGGAATAACTGTAGCACCAGCGTCAGCAAAACCTAGAGATATTTCTTTTCCAATACCACTTGTGCCACCGACAATTAGAGCTATCTTCCCCTTAATAGAAAACATTTAAAAACCTCCTGTATCGTTATTTTTCTAAAAGAATTTTATATAATAAATAACTAAATATTATAAATAATAACTTTAATTTATAGATTTTTTTCTCGTATATTTTATTACTAAAGCTCGCCTTAGATAAAACCAGCTAATTTAGGAATAAATAATAGTAGATTCGGGAAAAAAGTCAGAAGAAGAATTACAACTATTATTGGCAACATAAATAAAAAGGTTCCTTTAACCATTTCTACATATGGTATTTTAGCTACATCCGAAATAGTAAAAAGTGCTATACCCATTGGTGGAGTAACTAAGCCGAAGGTAGTTAACAATACAATTAATACTCCAAAATGAACTAGATCAATTCCAAGTTCATTTATTAAAGGCAATAAGACGGGTACGGTAATTACTATTATTGACATACCTTCGAGGAAACAACCCATGAAAATAATCAAAGCATCGATGATTAACAGTATTACTATAGGATTAGTAGAAATACTACAAAGAGCTTGTGTAACTTTTTGGGGAATCTGCTCTCTTAGTAAAACCCAACTAAACAAATTGGCTAATGCCATTATAATGCAAATTACAGAAGCGGATATAGCTGTTTCTCTAAAAGCAGTCATTATGCCTTGTAAATCTAATTCCCGATATACAAAAACACCAATAATAATAGCATAAAAAGAGGCTACTCCAGCTGCTTCAGTTGGAGTAAAGACCCCACCCAGAATCCCCCCAATAATAATAAATGGGACCATAAGACCAAAGAATGCATCTCTAAAAGCTATCAAAAATTCAGAGAATTTTGCTTTTTTCTCTTTAGGATATCCTCGTCTTTGGGAAATTAAGGCAACCATAGCCATTAAAGCAAGTGCTAAAAGGATGCCAGGTATAAAGCCTGCTAAAAACAATGCTCCTACAGAAGTACTTGCCATTACCCCATAAACAACCATAGGAATACTTGGTGGTACCAAAGGACCTATTATACATGAAGCTGCCGTAATCCCACCTGAAAAACTATCAGGATATTTTCGCTCTCTCATTGCTTTGATTTCCATTAATCCTAAACCACCAGCATCTGCAATAGCTGAACCAGACATACCTGAGAATATCAAACTTGCAAGTACATTTACATGACCTAATCCACCTCTAAAATGTCCAACAATGGTTGAAGCAAGTCTAAATATACGGTCAGTTATGCCTCCTAAATTCATTACTTTACCTGCAAGAAGAAAAAGTGGAATTGCTAAAAGGGGGAAAGAATCTAGTCCTGAAAAAATTTGTTGAGGGATATTAATCATAGCATTTCCCTGAAATATCAAAAATATTAAAGAGCTAATACCCATACAAAAAAAGATTGGACAACCAAAAGCAAGTAAAAAGATAAATAAAATGATTAGAACATAAATCATGGTCTAACTTCTACCCCCATGAAATTAAAATTGTAATTATTCATTAATTTTAAAGATTATAATAAGAAAAATATTTTCATTATTTTTTTTATGTTCTTTAAAACATATTGTACGCACATTAAAGTTGCAATTAGGGGAATAAATGAATAAATATAAATCCAAGGTATTTCCATTGCTGGAGTAACCATTTTTCTTACTCGATAAGCAAATAGAGTTCCCCAGTAAATTAAATTTAACAAGAAAAAAATAATCAAAATATCAATAAAAAACTCAATAATTTCTTTGTGTTTCTTAGGCAATGATTTTGTAATAAAACTTACCGCAATATGACTTTTGGTTTTTACTGCTGCCGAAGCACCAAACAAAACCATAAATATGAATAGGAATCTTGAAAACTCATCACCGTATATCAGAGGGGCACCAAGAACATATCGTGAAAAAACACTTACGCAAATCACTCCAAAGAAAGCAATTAATGCAGCAATGGAAATATAATTCTCTATATGATTTAATACATAAGCTATATTTTTAATTTTTACACTCTTAAACCAATACTTATTATACAATCATACATCCTCAATAAATAAATTTCTTATATAATATCTATATGTACTTAATCTTAATAATTTTTATTACTTTTTAATATATAATATTCGAATATATACAAATTCCCTAAATATTTTTAAGTAGAAATAATACTATATATACTTAATAATTCCTAATTCTTCTAAAATCTTAGAGATCCTCCATCTTTTATGTAATATATAAGATGGAGGATCTCATCTAGATAAAAACTTATTATTTAAGATTCCTCATAGCTTCATATACACCTTTTCCCCAAACATCTTCAAATTCAGCATACAATGGTTGCGTTGCTTCAACAAATGGCCCTATATCGGGCTTAATAACCTCTATTCCTTCATCCTTCATCTTCTCAAGTAAACTATTTTCAAGTTCTATCATTTTATCATCAGAAAATTTTGCCCCTTCCTCAAATGCAGAGATAAGAATTTCTTGATCTTGAGGCGATAACGATTGCCATGCTGCCTCATTAATATTTACTAGAAGAACTGCAATTACATGACTATCAAGAATAATGTAATCTTGAACTTCATAAAATTTTTGGGACTCAATAGTTACTATCGGATTTTCTTGACCGTCAATTACACCTGTTTGTAAAGCCATATATACTTCTGGGAAAGACATTGGTGTGGGAGTTGCTCCAATTGCTTTTGCCCATTCTACACTAATTTTTTGTTGTGGCACTCTAAGTTTTATACCTTTCATATCAGCCGGAGAATGAATTGGTTGACTGCTAGTTATTTGCCTAGTGCCATAGTACATTGTTCCAATTGTTCGCACTCCGAATTTTGTTAATAATTCTCTTATAATAGTTTGTCCCATTGGGCTTCTGAACATTTTTCGAGCATGTTCTAGATCTCGAGCAACATAAGGAGCTTCAAGAATTGATATTCGAGGAAGTGCTGCTGACCATAATCCGGGTGATTCAATAAGCATTTCTTGGGTGCCCAATATAGTAGATTGCACCATATCCTTAGATCCACCTAGTTGAGATGATGGGAAAATGCTAATTTTAATTCGTCCATTAGTCTTCTCAGAAACGATATCAGCTGCTTTTTCAGCTCCTAAAATAATTGGTGTACCAGGTGGTTGGCTACAACCAAGCTTAAGCTCGATACTCTCTTGTTGTGCTAAACTACCCATACAAAAAACAATAATAAAAAATACTACTAAACAACTAAATAGTAACTTTCTCATTAATTAAACCTCCTGTTTATTTTAAAAATATTACTCACAATTCTATTTTTCTATTACTTTAAATTTCTAATAAATCACCTCCCTTTCTTTCCACCCCAATATTTCTTTTATTGCAATGGCACGACCATATGTTGGCGTTTCTACTCCCAAATATTCATGCTTTAGTTACATATATTTGGTGACATTTTTAAATGTAATCATAAAAATTAAATAAATACCTCAAAAAAGTTTAATGACAATATTGATATTGATTATTCTTAATACGTAGTATCATAGACAATAACAACACCAGTTATAATCAATACAATGTATTATTTCTTTTAATAATTATTAAAATTAGCTCTTAAAAAGTTCTTAATTTATGTCTTAATTTTCTTATAAATAGCTTTGTTCATTTATATTTATGACTGAGTGTTAATTGTTTTTTATTTAAATAAAAAACAATGCTTATTAACTTTGTATATTTTTTACACTATTTCTTACAATTAATTTTCCACCTACAAGCACTTTTTCCGATTGTGTTAAATTATTTTGTTGAATTCTATTTATCATCAAATTCATACTAACTTCACCTATGCGTTTCTTCGATACATTTATAGTGGTAAGTGGCGGATCCATTAACGAACTCATGGGCAAATCATCAAAACCAATTATTGATATATCTTCTGGGATTAAATAGTTTTTTTCTTTTAAAGCTTTTATACAACCATATGCGATAATATCATTGGAAGAAAAAAGGGCAGTAGGTAATTTATCGGTCTTTTGTAAAATTTTTAACATATCATTGTAACTGCCAGTAAAAGTTGAATCAACTGAATATACAAATTCCCTATTATAATTAATATTAAAAAAATCAAACGCTTTTTTTAAAGCAGTTTCTCTTAATCTAAAATTTCTTACTTCAGTATTAGCGTTTATAAAACCAATCTTTTTATGTCCAGATTGAGATAGATGCTTTACAATTTTAAAAACCGCACTCGTGTTATTCATATCTACAAAATCATAACCTATAGATTCATAGTAAGTATCTATAAAACCTAATGGAATATTAACTGATGTAAAAAGTTGTATATCATCGTAATCAAGTTCAGTTCCAAGAATAATTATTCCCCTATTTCTTTTAACGTCAATCGATTTTATGATTTCTTTTACGCTTTTTATTTTCTCCATGTAACTTACTTCCAACACATAATCTCTTCTTCTTGCTTCCTGATTAAGACCAAAAATATAATCTGCTATAAAAACATCGTGATCCCTGTTCACAGTATGTCCATGTTTTGATATTTTGTAGAATTTGATAATGCCTTTTTTAGTAAAATTTATTTTTGCTTCAGTTTTAGATATTTCATATCCAATATCTTTAGCAATTTCTAAAACTTTTTTACGTGTAGTATGACCAACCCCAAGTCTATTGTTTAACACAAGGGAAACAGTCGTATTTGATACATTTGCTTTTCGAGCTATATCACTTATCTTTATTTTCATGCTTAAATTATAAGTGATAATTTTTAGCATGTCAACTTTTTTACTTAATATTTTTGTTTTTTTTAGTTTATTATTTAATATATTTTTATGTTTAAAAAATAATTATACTTTTATTTACTATATATTTCGTGATATTATTTACTAAATATTATTTTTTTATTTCTGCTTAACCTTTCATTACATTTAGAAAGGATAACTATTATTTTACAAGACATTTAAAATCAAAATTCTTTATTAAAATAAATCTATACTTAATAACATTAAGTTTTTATCTATTTAACAAAAATTATAGCCATTTTAATAGCGTCCACCATGCTTTCTTCGTTTGCTCTACCTTCTCCAGCTTTACCAAAGGCAACACCATGATCAACCGAAGTACGAATAATGGGCAAACCAACTGTCACATTGACTCCACTCATGCTCGACCATTTATTTGTAGCTTTGTTATATTTAAATCCAGTAACTTTCATGGGAATATGTCCTTGATCATGGTACATAACTACCGCAATATCATACTGTCCACCAATAACTTTAGAAAAAATAGTATCCGGAGGGACTGGTCCATCGGCGATTATTCCTTCTTTTTTAGCCTGATCTATTGCGGGAATTATTTCTTCAATTTCTTCTTTACCAAAAAGTCCTCCCTCTCCAGCGTGAGGATTTAATCCGGCTACTCCAATTTTTGGATTTTTAATTCCTAAATCTTTCAACGCTTTATCTGCTAAATTAATAACAGTTAATACTCTGTCTTTTTTAACCAAATCACAGGCGTTCTTGAGAGAAACATGTGTTGAAACATGAATAACTCTCATATCCCCATCAGCAAGCATCATAGCATAATCATTAGTATTGGTTTTTTCAGCAAATATTTCCGTATGTCCAGCATATTGATAACCGGCTGCATTAATGGCTTTTTTATGAATCGGTCCGGTAACCACTGCATCAACTTTGCCTTCTTTGGCCAGTTCTATGGCTTTAAAGATGTATTCAATCGAAGCCTTGCCAGCAGCAGCACTGACCATACCATATTTAAAATCACCCAGTGTGATGTTGCCCAAATCAAAAAGGTCAATTATGCCATACTCCCCTTTGACCTGTTTTATATCTTCAATTACATTTAAACTAACATTTGCAGGAATAAAGTTAATTGCATCTTCCATAACCACTTTGCTTCCCATAACCACTGGTATAGCTAGGTTATATATCTCTAGATTACTTAATGCTTTGACTGTAATCTCTGCCCCAATTCCCGCAGGATCTCCCATCGTAATACTAATAATTGGTTTTACCATCTAATTTATAGGTAGGGCTTAAACCCTTACCTCCTCCCATCAGTAAGTTTCTCGATTAATTTTAATAAAGTATCTTTATCACCGAATCCGCCTGCTTTACTAATTACTTTTAAATTAATATTGTTAGAATTAGCCATAGAAAGTGGGATACCGGGCAAGAGTTCATCTATAATATTTAAATATTGAATGCCAAGGGCGGAACAAACCCCTAAAACTATATCTCCTCCAGTTAAAATTAAATTTCTTACGGGGCTATTTCTTACTATTTCTGCAGTGAGTTCTCCCAAAAACTTCCGAATAGTCAATTCTAATTCTCTAAAGCTAAGATTATATTTTTTCATTAGCGTGTTATTTATATTTTCCTTATCATTGTAAATTGAGTCAGTATGAACGACTAAATGTTGCCCATTTTCTATAACGGTAATTGCATTTGTTAGATAGTGTTTTAAAATTGTTTTCCTATTAGAACAAACTTCTTCTATATCAATATTTAGGTCAAATGGTTTTAATTCCTCCTTAAGATAAGTTATCTGTGATTTAGTTATTGGATTTCGTGAACCACTAACTGTTAAAACAGGTCCCTTATTCCTTTCCATATTGAGTGGGAAACTTCTATTTTTATTATCGATTTTGGGGAAATGATTAGCTAGACCAGCTGAACCAGCGTATAAAACTGATCCCTCGAATTTAACAATGCTATCAAAAATATCCTTGAGATGCACTTCTTCGGCAGCATCAACTATTATAATTTTATTCCCCTCCTGATATAATTTGGTTAGCTTTTTAACAATAATCTCTTGGCCTTTAGTAACATCTATAAAATCAATTCTCGCTATAGGAAGGTTAGTTTGCTGTTTTAATAGGGAAGGTATGAAAGAAGCATCCCCCTCCTTCAGGTCACCGTTATAATATCTGCTTAATCCTAAGGATATCCCATTTATAATAAGATATCCTCCAATAGTAATGCGTTGATGAGAAGGAAAGGTAGGGGTAAGAACACAAATATCTTTTTTTAAAAAATTCATCATCTCTTCAAGTTCTGCTCCTATACAACCCCTCAAAGTCGAATCTATTTTTTTGTAGAATATATCTTTATCGCTGAAATTTAACTTTTTTAATAACTTGTTTAATCTTTGGCGAACAATTTTTACATCTACTACTTCCCTCGTTTCAGTATCAATTACTAAGACATCTATTTCGCCTTCGGCAGGAATAATTATATTTCCTGATTCTTCCAATATTGAAACAACTACATTATATCCCTTTTTAGAAAATTGACCCCCCGTATCATTTGCCCCGGTTAAATCATCTGCTATTATATAGATCATATTTTTACCTTATCTTTCTTTAAAAAATTATACTTTAGTGATTATTTTTAATTACTTTTTACTATTTAGTAAAATAAGCAATTATCGTGCCAATCTTTCATCTTTTAAAATAATAATTAATATTTCCTTATATTTAAAGGTAAAAGTGCCAATAAAAAATAATGATTAAAATATAATAAACAATGCTCTTAAATAATACGTTTTATTTTGAAACTATTTGAATATAAAATATTAATAAA
>SDBS01002921.1_pt1 | contig 16881 bp, 16 predicted proteins | sample 2277091 | NCBI WGS metagenome assembly SDBS01 (sample SAMN10404972, study PRJNA504765) | marine sediment metagenome | isolation source: marine sediment core GS10_PC15, 163 cmbsf | place: Arctic Ocean: Southern Knipovich Ridge | collected 2010 | reverse complement strand
GTCATAAGCAGCTTATCTGCGAGCGGGTCAAGGAAGGCTCCTAATTTTGTTACCTGATGCCTGCGACGAGCAAGATAGCCATCGATACCGTCACTGATGGCCATGACAAGAAATATCACGGTAGCTAAGTATCGGAAAAAGTGACGCTGGCTCTGTGCATACTCTGGATTGTTGATGTTGAGCATCAGCATCACGAACGGAGCGATGAGGAATATCCGCATCAATGTGATTCGAGTTGCCCAGGTGAATTTCATGTTCGGCTTAGGGTCCTTACTTTTTTGCGTTTTCTATATTGCCCGGCCGCCGCAGACATTCAGCGTTTGGCCGGTTATATAGTCGTTCTCAAGCAGGAAAATCATCGCAGCGGCTATTTCCTCTTTTTCGGCAAACCGCCTCATAGGAATGAAGGATAACTGTCGTTTTTTCTCTTCGGCGGACATTTCCTCGAGCCGGGTCGTAATACCCGGTGCCAGGGCGTTGACGAGAATATCCGGGGCCAGTTCTTTTGCCAGGGCTTTTGTGGCCCCAACCAGGCCGGCCTTGCTCGCACAGTACAGGCAGTACTCGGCCCATGGCTTTTTAGCGGCTACATCACAAAGATTGATTATCTTCCCCGCCGGTGCGTCTGTATCTGTAGAGCCTTTTGGAATTGCCTGTGCAAAGGCCTTGGCTGTCATGATACTGGCTGTCACATTCAAGTCGAAGACGCGACGGGCCTGGCCGACGCTTATCTCAGATAGTGCTGTCCGCTCGAAAAGCGAGGCCGAGTTGATTAGTATTTGCGGTGGGGCAAGGCGACTTGCCTCGCGGACAAGGGCGTCTATCTGCTTCGGGTCGGTCAGGTCCGCTTTGACTGCAACAGCTTGTCGTGACATAGCTTTGATATCACGGACAAGCTGCTCGGCTTTTTGCTTGTTCTGATGGTAGTGACATACACAATCACAGCCGGCTTTTGCCAAGGCGAGCGTCAGCTCAGAGCCCAGAGCACCCGTGGAACCTGTTATAATTGCAGTCTTGCCTTGAAGCTTCATTAACGGGTATATTAGAGCAGTTCTCTCGGTTTGGCAATAGAAGCGTGTAGTATCCTAACGGAATTGAATGGTCAAAGGTATTGATAAAGTCTATTACCAGATGGCGACGCTGCTCGATGCGGGGCTGCCGATAACACGTTCGTTGCAGACAGTGGCCTCCGGTCTGAAGGGGCGTCTTAAAAAGGTCTTTACCTTTCTGGAAGATCAGGTCTCGTGCGGCTCGCAGATACACGAGGCAATGGAAAAGAAACGCAGAATCTTTGCCCCCCTCGATATCACCATGGTCGCCGCAGCAGAAGAGTCCGGCAATCTGCCTGCCACATTCAAAATGCTCGCCGACTGGTACGAGCTTAATGTCAGGTTCCGCCGAAAACTTATCGGCGGAATGGTATTTCCGGTATTTGTACTGCACCTTGCTGTATTCCTCGGCCCGCTGCCTTCTCTCTTTCTTGGGCGCATAACTCTCGACCATTACTTAGGCGGCTGTTTCAGCATACTTGCCTGGCTGTGGGGCATATTTATTGCTGTCCGCTTATTACTGAAGCTCATACCCAAACGCGGTGTCATCCGGCTGCCGTTCGATTCACTTCTTTTAATTATTCCGCTGTTGCGAAGGCCACTCTTTCATCTTGCCTTGTCGCGCTTCTGTCGTTCATTTTATATGTTATACAGTGCAGGCTTGCCTATCACCAACGCTGCTGAACTGTCCACAAATCTTACCGGAAATACCTTTGTCTCGAAACTCGTCGCAGGTGCTGCCAAAAGTGTGTGTGCCGGAAGACCAATGTATCAGGGATTCAACAGACAGCTTCTGCCGGTAGAACTATTCTCGTTGTGGGAATCAGGTGAAGAATCAGGGATGCTTGACAGAACTGCCGAACATCTTGCAAAGATGTATGAGGAGCGGGCAATCCACGGCTTTGAGGTGTTTGTCTTCTGGCTGCCCAAAATCGCATATGCGCTCGTAGCCTATTACATGCTTAAGCTAATTGGCATAAACCTGAGAATGATTTACCGTTTGTTAGGCGGCATTTAGGTGAAACTTCGGAAGCAGCGGGGCGGAACGGCGGGTTATGGTTCGTACCTATAATAAATCTATTGTCATTACCGTAATCGCGCGGTAAAATCCTTGCTTATGAGGGATATATTCGATACTCGATACTCGATGCTCGATGCTCGCAAGTTGATTGCGCTGGTGCTTGTGGCGATTCTGTTATCGTTCGCTCCGGCTGAGCTGAACGAGCCAAATGAACCAAATCAGCCTGTGGCAGAGGTCAACCAGGCCAAGGCTGCGCGGATTATCTGCACGGGGATGATTGACGACGGTCTGTATAAGTCCATCAAGCGACGCACGGACCTGGCATTAGCCGACGGGGTAGATTATCTTATCTATGAGATAGGTACATACGGCGGTCTCTTGCAATCGGCTGACGACATTGCAAAGTATTTCATCCTGGACGTCGGCAAAAAGGTCAAGACTGTAGCTTATATCCGTACCGAGGCCATCTCGGCAGGGGCCATGATTAGCGTCTCCTGCCAGGATATAATAATGCTCGAAAACACCACCATCGGCGACTGTGCGCCGATAACAATGGGCGGAAAACTCGAAGGAGTAGAGCGAGAAAAGGCCGAGAGCTTCACCCGTGCTGCATTCGACAGGGCGGCAGAAGCAAACAAATATCCGCAGGCCTTGCTGCGGGCCATGGTCTCTATGCAGCTTGAAGTCTGGCAAGTCAAAAATATACAAACAGGTGAATTTGAATTTTTTGAAACAAAACGCCTGCCTAAAGACGTCAATGAATGGGACCTTGACGATAAGGAACTGATTGTCCGTGACGATGAGATACTGACGCTGACGGCGAGCAGGGCGGCTGAGTACGGCATTGCAAGGGACGTGGTGGGCGACGTTAATGAGGCATTGTCCTTTTTTGAGCAGCGTGACGGAGTAAAATTTGTCGGTTCAGCTAAAGTTTACGAGACGAACTGGTCGGAGGAGATGGTACGGCTGGTAAATTCTCCTGCAGTGATGAGCATTCTTGTATTGCTGGCAATGCTCGGCGTATACGTGGAATTCAATACACCGGGCGTCGGATTGCCGGGTTTGGTAGCTGTTATCTGTTTCGCGATTATCATAGGCAGCAAGTACCTGATAGGACTGGCTAATTGGGTTGAAGTGGCCATGTTCGCGGTCGGCATTATACTGCTGCTGGTAGAATTCTTTGTACTGCCCGGTTTTGGCATCGCCGGAATTCTCGGGATTGTCTGTATCATCGGGGGGATGTTAGGGATGCTGGTCAAGAATCCACCCGACGAATGGCCCATCCCGCAGGGCGAGTTCGAGTGGCAGTTATTTACGGAAGGAGCGCTGGGCCTGTTGATTGGGTTCGGACTGTTCCTTGTGGCGGCGTGGCTGTTCGCCAGGCACCTGCCGAAATTAGGCGCATTTGCCGGCTTGACCCTTGTCCCTGCGGCAGCGAAAAAAGGTGATGAATTTGAGGCGAGCATGACAGTCGCCCCCGAGGCCGCCGGACTGAAACTCAATGTAGGCGATACCGGTACGGTGGTGACTAAGCTTCGGCCTGCCGGCAGGGCAAAATTCGGCGAAGCGATAGTAGACGTTGTCTGTGAGGCGGAATTCATTGACAACGACACTATAATTGAGATAATCGAGATTCACGGCAACCGTGTTATTGTTCGCAAGGGCGGCCAATAATGGTTTGTGCCGCACGGTGCTCAGCGTCCTGAAATCTGAGGAAGATTGAATGGTCTGGTGGATTGGTTTTGCGGTTTTTCTGTACTTCGCCTGTGCGGTCCTAATCGTCGCCGAGATTTTCGTTCCCAGTGGCGGGATGATTAGCATTGCTGCTCTTGCCTGCCTGGTAGGGGGCTTGATGATATTTTTCAAACTCCAGGAGGTTCCGCGATGGGTGGGGATAGTGACGGCACTTGTTGAGATTCCGGTTGTATTAGCGGCAACATACAAGATATTTCCGAAGACGCCTTTCGGAAAAAGTGTTACGCTTGCTCCGCCGCAACGGCTTGAAGGTGATGCGGTGCCGGACACTGATGAATTAAAAGAACTGCTGGGAGCGGTAGGGCAGGTGATAAGTCCGCTTCGGCCCGTCGGTATGGTAGATTTTGAGGGTAAGAGATTGGAATGCGTCGCTGAGAGCGGATACGTTGATGAGGGAGCGAAGGTAAAAGTAATTGATGTTGAGAGTACTCAACTTACGGTTAGGGTAATTGATAAAAATTAGTGAAAGGAAAGGGAGATGTTTGAACTGACAGATTTAGTGCTTTTGCAAGCGATGGACCCGGTTCGAGTTATAATGATTGTCCTGGTGATAGCCGCGATTATAGTGGCCCTGGTATTCGGTCTGCTGTTTATCAAGTTTTTCCGGCTGTGGATACAGGCGGTCTTTGCGCGTGCGGATGTGAAGCTGTCCGAGCTTATCGGGATGTGGCTTCGCAAGGTTGACCCGCGGACGATAGTGGTAAGTAAGATTACTGCGATTCAGGCGGGATTGATGGTTACGACGAAGGACCTGGAAAGTCACTACCTTGCGGGGGGGCGGGTTCCGAGCGTGATTCGTGCGTTGATTGCGGCAAACCGTGCCAATATCGCTTTGTCGTTCCAGACGGCAACGGCGATTGACCTGGCATGGCGTGATATTCTGGACGCGGTACAGACCTCCGTTAAGCCCAAGGTTATCGATTGTCCCGACCCGACCCGCGGCAGGGATACCATCGATGCCGTTGCCCAGGACGGTATCCAGATGAAAGCCAAGGCCCGCGTAACGGTCCGAATGAATATCGACCGGCTCATCGGCGGCGCCACCGAAGAAACCATCATAGCCCGTGTGGGCGAGGGCATAGTCACGACTATCGGCTCTGCTATTACCTATAAGAGCGTGCTGGAAAATCCGGACAATATATCCAAGAGTGTGCTTGCCAAGGGACTGGATGCGGGAACTGCGTTCGAGATTCTTTCAATTGATATTGCTGATGTGGATGTAGGTGATAATGTCGGTGCAAAACTGCAGATGGCACAGGCCGATGCGGATTTGCGGCGGGCAAAGGATGAGGCCGAGAAACGTCGAGCAATGGCCATGGCCCGTGAGCAGGAGATGCGGGCACTTGTGGTTGAAAATGAGGCGAAGGTACCGCTGGCAATGGCTGAAGCATTCCAGAAAGGCCACCTGGGCGTGATGGATTATTACAGGATGAAGAATATTACTGCCGATACAAGTATGCGTGAATCGTTGGGTAAACCAAAGAAGAAGGAACAGTAAGACAGACGACAGAAGACGGATGACCCGGCTTCGCTGCGCTACGCCGCGGCAAGCAGATGACGGAATTAAAAGTTCGTGGCATGGATGTTACGATTTAAGAGGATGTAATGAATCTTGCGGTCGCAGAATTCGTTTTGCTTGGGCAGGGGCCGGATGGAGAAGAGAGCAGCGGCTGGATGCAGTTGCTGGTCTTTATCATCTTGGCGGTGTTCTGGGCTATCGGCGGGATAATGAAAGCTCGTGCGGCGAAATCGCAAGAAGAAAAACAAAAACAACAAACACCACCGAGACCACCCCGACAGCACCCGAGCTTAGAGCGGATATTGGATGCTCAACCTGAAAAGAGGCCTATGCAGGCAAAGGCGGTGAAGATGGCCCGGAAACCGGTGCCGGAAAAGGTTTTCGGCCTACAGGTGGAAGAAATCGCTGCAGTCCAGGCCGCTGATTACGCACCAAGCCGCCCTAAAGTGGGTGCTAAGAAGAAGGCTCCTCTGGCTGAGGAAAAGGCCGAAGCAGCCATTATGACCCTGGAAGAGCCACAAATCCAAATAGGAACAACCGACCAGCTTCGGGCGGCGATAATCCATTACGAAATATTCGGCAAGTGCATCGCACTTCGCGGTTCGCAAGAGCAAATCTGGATAAGATAATTACTCATTCTGACCGCAAACTCACTTTAGGACGTGTAAATAAATTATCTTCCATTTTTGGCTGGCTGCGGCTTCTGGCTGGCGGTGTCAGCAAAACTCGACCTACCAACCAGTAGGCCTGCGTTTCGCTTCCTTGCCAGCCTTGTCCTCGCTCAGCCAAAAACAAAACCTAATTTATTTACAAGTCCTTAACAGGATTTCTTCTATTCTTTTAATTCGCTGTAGATAGATTCGATTAGCATGGCGTGGTCTTGGGGGAATTGGGCTTTTACTTTATCCAGAGTCTTATTCTGTTCGATAAGTGATTTGACCTTCTGCTGGAGGTCCTTCATTTGTTTAATATGCTCGGCTATCTGCTCGCGAGTGACCATGTCGCTGTGGCCTGAATAGAATCTCGTAGCGTCGATGGTTTCGAGCATCTTTTCCAAGGCCTTTACGTGGCCGAAGGAATTACCGCCTTTGTATGAATGAATAAGCTGCGGGCGGTTCATGAAAATCTGGTCGCCGATGAATGCGGTTTTCTCGTCAGGGAAGTAAACGACGGTATCACCTGTTGTATGGCCTACGCCAAAGTACAAAAGCTGTACTTTCTTGGGGTTGAGATAAATATCCATTTTATCGCGATATGTAATCGAAGGCAGGTAGGCCGCCAGGTCAGGATTGTTCCAGTCGGAAGCGTTGCCTCGCATATCAGGTTTGTAGAACTCCTTGAGACAATTCTCATGTGCGATGAATATGGCACCTTTGGGAAAGAAACGATTGCCGTATACGTGGTCTGAGTCGCTGTGTGTGTTGATGAGATACTTAATCGGCTGGTCGGTTATTTGTTTGATTTGTTCGATTGTCTGGTCAACAGATTTCTTGTCCATTTTTGCATCGATTGCAAGGACGCCGTCATCACCGATATATACGCCTCCATTAGCGCCGCGTCCGCCAACGATTTCGTACAGCCTTGCGGAGATCATCTTAAGCCCAACAGCATCAGCGTCACTCTTTTGGTCGTAAGAAATAGACGGCAAGACCAGTAGGACGGCTAATAAGCATGCAGCAAGAATGATACGCGTTTTCATTTTCGAACACTTCATTTAAAACATGTTTTTTGTTTTATACCGCTTCGATAGTGGAAGGGGGCTTGGTGACAATATTATAGGTTACGCTGACGACGCCGGGGACGTTGTTGATAATCTCGCGAGCGAGTTTTTCGAGGGTTTCAAAGGGCAGTCGTGTAGGCGTTGCGACACGTGCGTCGAGACTGTCCCAGCAGCGGATTTCGATCTGCCGGCCGAAGTCGCGTTTTCCGTCGCGCATGCCGGTGACCCGGTCTGCGTGCAGAATGGCCATGTACTGGAATGCTCCGGTGTTTTTGAGTATGTTTTCGACAACAACAGTAGCTTTGCGGACGGTTTCGATGCGTTCTGGTGTCACCTCACCTATTACGCGGGCTGACAGTGCAGGGCCGGGGAATGGAATCCTGTTGAACAGCTCATCAGGCAGGCCGAGTGCTTTTCCTATTTTTCTGACGCCATCTTTGCGGAGTTCAATCAGCGGCTCGATGATCTGGTAGCCGAAGGCCTGCTGCGGGTCGATGCCGAACTGCTCAAAGACGTTGTGCTGGCGTTTGATGCCTGCGACGGTCTCGTCGATGTCGGTAAGAATGGTTCCCTGGAGCAGGTGTTTGGCTCCGCTGTCTTTTACGATACGGCCGAAGACGTTTTTGTAGAAGCTCTGAGTGATGGCTTCGCGTTTTTCCTCCGGGTCGGTGACGCCGGCCAGGGCGGAGAAGAATTCTTTACGGGCGTCGATTATTTCGACTTTGACGCCGAGCTTTGCGAAGAGCTCGACGACTTGCTGGGGCTCACCCTCACGCATTAGGCCATTGTCGACAAAGACGGTTCGCAGGTGGTCGCCGAGGGCGCGATGTCCGAGCATTGTGACGGCGGACGAATCGACGCCGCCGGAAAGGGCGTTTATTGCCGTTCCATCAGCGACAGCGTCCTTAATTTGGCTGACCTTTTCGGTGATAAACTGTTCGGCGTTAAGCTGCTCTGTGGTGATCTCGGTAATCATTTTCTAACCTCCTTTTCATGTAGAATCTTGTTTCGCCTCTGGAGTTTAACTTCCGTGTCACAGGGTTGTCAAGGGCAAGAGCACAGATAGTGGTCCGTTGGTTGCAACAAAGTTGATTGCAGGGTGATTAGGATGAAGATGAACCATAAAGATGTAGAATAAAGTAGCAAAACAAAACCCCCTGCCTAAAGTCCCATAATATATGTTATGTTTCATTGGGCTTTAAAGGCCATTCAGGGCCGAAATGCCATTAGAATGCGTTCTGAGGGCCAAACGGGTCGATATAGGCTGCTCGGGCGGCTGTGTCGGTAAGATTCTCCCAGGTAGCTAATGCCCGGTCAAGCAATCCGAGGTTTTGAAGTACCAGAGATATGTTATGTGCGGGCTGGCCAGCGGCCAAATTGCTGTCCATAAAGTTCTGCATGTCGATGAGTGAAGAAGCAAATTTGATTTTATCACAATAAAGCAAGGCAGTCTTATAATGAAGGTCGAGAGTTCGAGTATCAAGTTCTGTAGGCGGCTTTAGCAATTCGAGCGCCTTATTTCTCTGTCGTGTTTCATAAAGGCATACTGCAAGCTTGTTTTTGGCTCGGTCGAATGTCGGATTCAGCTCGAGGGCCTGGTGGAATGCCCTTGCAGCCTCAGGAAGCTCATCAAGGCTCATCAATAACAGGCCAAGCCGATAGTGCAAGTCTGGGTTATGGGGCTCAGTGGCAAGTTCGGTCCTGTGAGCTTCCAGGACGACCGAAAGGTCCTCTACGTCCTCTCGTTCGGTTTCATACGGCAGGGAGTCACACCTGAATCTCAGGGCCGCTGTCTGAGCAAAAAGCAGAGCGCTATTCGGCTGGATTGCTGCCGCCAGAGACAATGTTGCTATAGCCTGTTCCGTATTACCGGCAAGTTTTTGTGCTAAAACCAGCCCCATATAGGCATCGACCACCCTATCGTTCATTTCGAAGGCCTGGTTGAAGTGTAAAGCCGCAAGGTCATCCTGTTGCTGCTGGAGATACTGGGTTCCAAGCTTAACCGTTGCTTCGATTAAATCCGGACACAAACGCAAGGCCTGCTCGTATGAAGCTGTTGCCTCGGCGGTTGCACCGAGCATGGCAAGGATATCGGCTTGCCTCAGTATTAGTTCCGGCCTGTCAGGATGCTCCTGCAATTGCTCCTGAATGTACTCAAGCGCGTCGTGCATGTGGCCTTGACGCAGCATTTCTTCGACTTCCGGGTCAGGACCCATGAAGTTGTCCGGATGCATTAGTATGCCCGTATTGAATGTATCAATGGCCTGCTCGTAGCGCTTTGCGGAAATATAGAGATGGCCGAGAGCAACAAGAGTATAGATGTCATCCGGATATTCGCCCCGCAGCAATTCATATTCACGAATCGTATCGTCGAGCCTGCCGGACTTGAAATATATAGCTGCAAGTCTCTGCCGCGGTAGTTGCAGGAAATTTTTGAACTTCAGACAGTCCTGATAAAACTCAATAGCCTGGGCTTCGGAACCGATTCTTTCGTAGCAGTGGCCCAAAGCGTACAAAGCCATAGTATTGCTCGGCTGACGCATGTAAACGGAATTGAATTCCTCAATTGCTTCCGCGGGCTGATTCAACTGCAGGCACAAGGCCCCTGCCGCCATTCTTCCGAGCACACAGGAGGGATTCTCAAAAAGATACAGACGAAGTTGTTCGCGGGCCTGCTCTATTTTATTGGCGACTGCCAGGTCGATAACTCGCAGAAGCGGCCGCTGTTTGTCTTCCTGAAGAGCAGCAGCGACGGCGGGTGCGACGTCAAACCAGTGCCAGATAAGGGATGGAATTTCAGTAGCTATCCCCCTGCCGATTATTCCTAAAAGTACGCTCATACCACGCGTTCCCAAAAGACTACCAAAACTCTTTACAAATCTCTGTCGGAAGTATCGGCATGTGTGAGGGGGCGGTTAACTCAGGAGTGCAGAGATATTTATGTGAGCCAAGGATTATCGGCGTTTGGCGTGGGGGTTATTCGTTGTGTAGTGATTTTTAAGCTTTTGGGAACCTCTAAAAATTCATTTTTACTGCGAACGGCTGCAATTTTTAGAAGCTCCCTTCTGCAGACAAGTATGGCGGACGTTAATCTATCTGAGCTGCAAGACTGTCACCGTGTCAATCCTTTGATGCGGCGATTCGGGCTTCCTTCTCAATTTCACTCAGATAAGCGAGTGTCCTTTCAAGTTTATCGGAAAGATGTTTTAGTTTCAGCATAGTGCGAACGCGCGTGAGCAATTCGAGCTTATTAACCGGCTTACTGACAAAGTCCTCGCTTCCTGAATCAATGCCTCTTTCTATGTCACCGAGCTCGTTAAGAGCAGTTACCATTATAACGGGAATGTTGGTTGTGGCTGGGTCGTTCTTGATCCTCCGACAAACTTCAAAGCCACTCATTTTCGGCATCATGACATCAAGCAGTATCAAGTCGGGCGGATCCTTGGCAACAATATCAAGGGCCGTCGGACCGTCCACAGCCGGTACAGTAACACACTCCATATCTTCAAGATAAGCCTGAAGCAATTCGAGGTTTTGCTGATTATCGTCTACAACCAGTATTACCGGAGTTCTCTGGTCTATATTTTGAAGGTCTTTTTCTTTCATGGTAAAACCCTCTTTCTATAAGTCAGGTTTTTATAGCAGGACCGCCCTGCTGTTTTGGGACGTCTCGACTCAACAAGACATTATACCTTCGCCAAGGGTACCAGGCAAGTTGCTATTTGTATGCATATACCAGGGCTATTCAGCCGCCAGGGCGTTGATTATAGCTTTGCAGAAAGCAGGCAAATCATCAGGTTTACGTGACGTAATTAAATTTCCATCAACAACGCATTCGGCATCAACATATTCGGCGCCTGCGTTTTCTATATCGTCTTTTATTGCCATGAAACACGTCGCTTTTTTCCCCTTGTAAATGTCTGTACTGCAAAGAAGCCAGCCACCGTGACAGATTGCGGCGATTATTTTGCCGGCCTCGACCATCTTCCCGGCAAAATCTATCATGTCCCGACTTCGGCGCATAAAGTCGGGCGCAAATCCTCCGGGGACAATCATGCAGTCATAGTCATCTGGATTGACCTGACCGGCGGCGAAATGTGAATTACAAGGATAACCCTCCTTTGACGGATAGGTTTTGTTCGCTTCGGCAGCGATGAAGTGTACCTCATAACCTTGTTCTATAAGCCTGTAATACGGATACCATATTTCAAGTGTTTGATACATCTGGTCCAGCATAATTGCGATTTTCTTGTGTTTCATTTTTTATTGTTTCTCCGCCTGAAGGGAATCCTCGATACACTGTCTGATTTCCGGTCTGATATAAATTGACTCGATGTCCACAAGCCGCCCTACCGCCTGGGCACACAGGGCGGTACTTTCGGCGGTCGGAGCCTGTGTGTCGAGAAAAAATATATCTCTGCCTTTAATATTACATAGTCCCCCGCCGCCGCCACCGAGCGGTTCAGTGCGAACCTGCACGCCGTTTTCCTCGAGAAGGGTTACCAGCAACTGCAATATGGCCTGGCTGTTCATTTCGCTAAGTCGGCCTTATAAAAAAGCTTAGATTCAATCCTTTGTTCAAGAAAAAATGGCTCGCAGTCGATATACTTAACGGAGAAGTCATGCGCTGGTATTTTATACAAGGAGCGGTACTTTGACAAGTACCATCGAAAAACGAAAATCGCTGCACGCTGCACTTGGAGCACACAAACAAGAGGTTGATTCTCTTAAGCAGCGGATTAACGCTCTTGAAAGTCAGGCGAATATGGGTACTGCGGCTTCAATGATACTCCACGAGATAAACAATCTTTTGACGCCGGTCGGGACGAGCGCGGACCTGGCACTGCGTTACCCCGAAGACAGGAATCTTGCGGACAAGGCCTTGCACAGAGCAAAAGAAAACTGTGAGCGTGCTGCGATGGTCACCCAAGCTGTTCTGGGCATGACAAACGGAGACTGCCAGGAAAAAGAACAGGTAAATTTAGCCTCACTGGTCGAAGATGTATTTGCGTGTCTATGCAGAGATTTTGCCAAGGATGGAATTCAAATTAAAAAGCTGATTGGCGATAATTTGACAGTTTCTGTGGTGCCGGTTAAATTACAGCAGGTAATTATGAACCTGGTATTGAATGCGCGAGAAGCATTGTTGTCAACCGGCGGCGGAATACTGACTATATCAGGTGAAGATTGCGACGGGTTTGTTAAGATTCAGGTTTCCGACAGCGGCTGCGGCATGGACAAAAAAATAATCAACAAAATATTCGAGCCGTTTTTTACGACAAAGGCGACTAATTCCGAAGGTTCATGTCGGTCAAGGTCGGGGCTTGGATTGGCGTTTTGTAAGGAATGCATTGAATCGCACGGGGGTACGATTTCGGTTGAATCCGAGCCGGGGGCGGGCAGCACGTTTACAATAACACTGCCCCGGTGTTAGCAAGGTAGTGCCGATTAGTGTCCGCACTTTATGAAAACATTGGTCACATACTGTTGATGCTGCTTCTGTTGTGCTTTTCAGCATTTTTCTCCGGAGCGGAAACCGCATTCTTTAATCTATCGCGCAGACAGCTCGAACAACTGAAGCATTCAACACATCACTTAAGTCGCTTGGCTGCGGATATATCCAGCCAGCCTCGCCAACTATTAAGTGCCCTGCTTCTGGGCAATATTACGGTCAATGTGCTTTATTTTGCAACTTCCAGTATTCTTATTCTGCGCATAGAACAACAAGCCGGGGTCGCAGCAGCGGCAGGATTTGCAGCGGTTGCTTTTGCGGCATTGCTGCTTTTGGGCGAGATTTTCCCAAAGACATTTTCCTATGCGAAGTCAAAGTCCGTGAGCATTGTCGCTGCCTTAGGTGTTTATGTGCTTGTTAAAATCCTGAGGCCGGTAATAGCTGTCTTTCAGTTTCTGATAATAACGCCTTCATTGCGATTGTTAATCGGACATGTTAAAGAACCGCAGCCCATGAGCGCCGATGAATTCAGGTCGCTCATGGAGCGGATAAGCAGCAGCGGCTTTATAACAGCGGCGGAACATCGGCTTGCAGGGGAAATCGTCGGTCTTAATCTGCTGAAAGTCAGGCACTGCCTGCGCCCGCGAGTTGATATGGCCGCGGTCGATGTTACCGAATCTCGTGACGCGGTTATCCGCATGATGCGAGACAATAAGCTCATAAAACTACCGGTCTATCACGAACAAATCGACAATATTGTCGGCGTCGTTCACTTGCGTGACCTTCTTACCAAGCCAGATGCCAGGGTAAGCGAAGTTGTTCGGCAAGCTCATTTTGTACCGGAACAGAAAACACTCGAGTCACTGCTTGAATACTTCCGGCACAGCGGTACTGAGACTGCAATTGTAGTTGACGAATACGGTGGTATTGCCGGTACAATCAGCCTGGAAGATGTGGCCGAAGAGATATTCGGCCCTATCGAGGCCCAGGAACAGGCTGAGCCGATAGAGCAACTCGGGCCTCTGAAATATCGACTCTCCGGTGATCTCGCCCTGCACGACTGGGCAAAGAGCTTTGGGATAAACTTTTTAGAGGCCAGGTTTGCGACTATTGGCGGACTTGTCGGCTCACTATTGGGCAGGATTCCCCAGCAGGGAGATACAACCCGGCTGAGGAACCTTACATTCACCGTGGAAAGCGTGAAAAAGAACAGAGTACTGACCGTTATTTTAGCGCTCGAGCAATCAGAGGATAATGATAACTAAGATTATATTTCTGTGTGTTTTTATTGGATGCGTATTCCTGGCGGGATTGTTCGCCGGCGCCGAGACCGGCGTGTATCAGCTCAGCCGGCTGCGGTTGCGGCTCGGAGTAGAACACAAAAAGTTTTCTTACCTGGTGCTTAGCAAAAGTCTGCAGGACAGCGCCGGGCTTTTGATTTCTCTTCTTCTTTGGTCGAACCTGGCTTACTATTTCGCCACAAGCAGTATGACGTATTTTCTGCTGGGGACACTGGAAATCGAACATGGCGCAGAGTTGTTTGCAACAGCTATAAGCGCCCCGATATTTTTTGTTTTCTGTGAACTGATTCCGAAGAACCTTTTCTTTTACCGAGCTGACAACCTAATGCCGGCAGTATCGCCTGTGGTATATCTGTTTGACAAAACTGCGAGATTGTTCGGCATTACCGGCCTGCTCAAAAAGCTCAGCCAGATTCACAGAGTCGGCAAGGGTCCCAATACTGCCTCAAGCGACGCATCACTATCGACATCGCGGGGATACTTCGAAACTGTTCTCATGGAAACACATGAGGAAGGAATGTTAAGTAGTACGCAGTCTGAGATGGTGCTCCGGCTCGGAAGCATATCGGAAACGCCGGTTCGGACCGTTATGACTCCGTTGACAAAAGCCAGAACTGTTGAGGTGAACTCGTCGAAAGCCGACCTGCTCGATGTCTGCAGGAAAAGTGCCTTCACGAATTATCCTGTTTATGACGGCTGGTCCAGTAACATCATCGGCATGATTGATATTTATGAATGTTTGACGGAGAAAATGGGATTTACCAGTCTGCACGGTTTAATGAAGCAGCTTCGCAGTATACCTTCTGATACTCTGGTAATGGATGCGATTGACATGATGCAGAAAGACTCTGAAAAAATGATTCTGGTAATCCGCGCAGGTCACAGTCATAAACCTGTCGGGATAGTAACTATGAAAGACCTGGTTGAGGAACTGCTCGGTGAACTCGCTGAATGGTAACAAAGATACATTGGCATTAGTTTTGAATATTACTCTGGCAGCGGTCGTTGTCGTCCTGTCGCTTTTGCTGTTTGCCAACAGCATGACAAAAGACCTGGGCCATGATGAACAGATGTATTGTACAGCAGGCTATCTGACCGCAAAGGGCGAATTGATTTATCGAGACTTTTCTTATGTGGCACAGTTGCCATACCATCCGCTTGTATTAGCGTTGCTGTATAAAGTTACGGGAACAACTCACTATCTTCTTTTTGGGCGGCTTTTGTCGGTTGTGTGTGAGATAGGGATTCTTATCTGCATCGCGGGCATCTGCAAATCTGTTCTTCGGCGATTTTCAGTGTGGTCAGCAGTCTTTGCCCTGGCTGGAGTTATCATCTACGCGATGAATCCGTTTGTCATATATGCTTCAGGATACGCATGGAACCACAGTATGGTAACCCTGTGTGTACTTGGTAGTCTATGGTTGTTTTTGAGTATGGACTTTGCCAGGCTGAATTTCCGCCGGCTCTGTGCAATTGGTGCGCTTCTGGCAGTTGCGACCTTTACCAGGCCTACAGCGGCACTGGTTTATGTTATTTTTTCTCTGGCGATTATGTTTATCGCGCCGGGACGGCTCAAAAAAGGTAAAGCAACCGCCCTGCCCTTCGTCATCGGGTCACTTGTATTTTCTATCTGGCCGCTCATGGTGATGATGAAAGCCCCGGAAGCTTGTTTTATTAATGTCTTCAGAATCCCGACACTAAACGCAGCTTTTTTAAATGAAACCGGCTGGGTACATAATAAAGCCGAGTTAACTAAAGCAGCCTTGATAAGTCCGGCTTATATCGGGCTAATCATCCTTGCGATTTATTTTGGAACTGTACGGCTGCTTGGCGGCCGAGCAGGCACGCAGCCGGATAAGCGAAAAGAACGATTGTCTGTCGCGATTGCTGGTGCCTTTGTGGTATCGGTTTTCATTCCGCCGACGATGTGGCGTCAGTACTGGGCGATGCCGCTCGTTTTTATAATAGTATGCCTTGCGTATCCATTCGGTCGGTTGTGCGATAACGTGGTGTCGAACAGACTAAAGAAGTCTCACCTAACAGTCGCGCTGAGCATACTTGTTCTGACGGCTGCCGTGAGTCTCTATGCGAGCTTACCATTTGCTCTTGAATCCGCTTCAAACTTATTTGATGATGAGGCATGGGTACCGCTACAGGTCCACAAGATATCCAGGGATATTCGCGAAGGAATTGTTGCCGATGGACCTGTATTGACACTTTCGCCGCTTTATGCAATCGAGGGCGGTTCTGATATATATCGCGAACTCAGCGACGGTCCTTTTGTGTACAGGATTGCAGATGACTTGAGCGACAAGGCCAGGCAATATGTACACGCAGCAGGGATGTCTGATTTAAAGCAGTTAATCGAACGCAGAAAACCTTCAGCGGTGATACTTGGAACCGAACCGCCACTTTTGGAAAATCCAATCTATGAACAGGTGGTTGGTGCGGATTGGGAAAAGAAAGTCTATGGAGAGAACGGGCTGGTAGTATATTTTCGCAAATCAGATGACGACGGACCGGATGTGAAGTGAAAGCTACTCTTCGGCGTTATCAATAATAGCCTTTGCAATATCATTGATTGCCTCGCGGACCTGGCCGTTGGCATTGTTGGCAATAATGCTGAAAATAAACTCGCGGTCATTTGTCATGCAATAACCGGAGAATGACTTGACACCGTTGATGTACCCTGTTTTGCCGATGATTTTACCCTTGTACTGCGGTTCCTTAAAATACCTGCTTATTGTTCCATCCACCCCCCCTACTGCCAGCGATTCCTTATATATTTGCCGATTATTGCCCTTGTGCATAGCGAAAAGAACGGCTGTGATGCAGTCGGCACTGAGTTTATTGTGACGACTCAAACCGCTGCCGTCATCGATATAATATTTGTCCGGACGGATACGCAAAGAGGAAAGATAATCGTTCATAAGTCGTTGACCGGCTGACCAGCTTCCATCCTTGCCGGAATTTGCATGGGCGGCAATAGTTTTCAACAGGACTTCGGCAACCAAACCAAGGCTGTCTTTGTTGGCCCGTGCAAGGCATTGAGTCAGTGGCGTTG
>SDBS01002920.1_pt1 | contig 16883 bp, 17 predicted proteins | sample 2277091 | NCBI WGS metagenome assembly SDBS01 (sample SAMN10404972, study PRJNA504765) | marine sediment metagenome | isolation source: marine sediment core GS10_PC15, 163 cmbsf | place: Arctic Ocean: Southern Knipovich Ridge | collected 2010 | reverse complement strand
CACTAGGTCTATGCTTTGCAGATGCCTTTTTCTTACTCTTTAAGATAGGCATATCTTCGAAGCAGAACTCCTGCTTTTTTGATGTCTTTTTTTTGGTCATTTTTCTTTCCTCCTAATAACAATCTTATGCTAGTTTTTCCTTCCCTGTAAAAATAAACGCGCCAACCATTCTTCCATCTCAACTCAAACAGTGGGTATTCAGAACCCTGCAGAGGCTTTACATCTCCAAAGTGTCCAAAAGCTTCTATTCTGTAGAGCCGAGCTTCTACCTGGGCCTGCTCTTTGATCTGCAGTTTTGTGAGCCACTCGTCAAATTCGGGCGTTTTGGTTATCTTTATCATGAACTAGTCCATAGTGCACAGTATATCATGCGCTCAGTATATTGGCAACTCTCTAAAAAAAGCAATTCATTTTTACATTTAGGGGTATCCGTTTTCCAATAAAAGATATAGAATGATCTTACTAACAATCAGTTGGTTAGGTAAGGTTTGGTAAGCTTCGCTTTTCGGTGAAAGTGGTGGAGTCCAATATTGAAAGTAAAAGCCTTCAGCTGAAGTCAACTGAAAATGCTTTGTGGCTCGTTTCATTAACTCAGCCTTGATTTCCTCTGAAGGCGGGCCGATCGAGTCTTTTTTAGGGCTTATTGCACAGACTCCAGACGGTTGTCCTGCTTTCACATGTTTCATACAATAATTTTTGACTCTTTCAAGAAGTGATGCCAAAGCATGTTCAAGCTCTTCAAATGAATCAGGGGTTCTTTTTTTTCATTCCGCTCCTTTTACTAGTTTTCCGAAGAGTCATCTAATCGTTTACGAGCATGTTCAATGGCTTTAAGCAACTTCTCTCGAAGAATTTCCTTCGAGGGAAGCACTGTGAGGTATTCTGCAACATGGATGCCGGACTGGTCAAGTTCGAGAAGTTCGATACGTTCCTGCTTTTTGCCTGCGCAGAGAATAAGGCCGATAGGAGACTCTTCTCCAGTGCGTCGCTCATGTTTGTCTAGCCATCGTAGGTAGAGTTCCATTTGCCCCTTGTGGTCAGGTTTGAAATCTCCTAGTTTGAGTTCTATTGCAACCAGTCGTTTTAGGTCACGGTGGAAGAAGAGTAGATCAAGATGGAAATTCTCATCGTCGATGGTGATCCTCTTTTGGCGGGCAAGGAAGCTAAATCCCGTTCCTAGCTCAAGAAGGAATTGCTCCAATTCTCGCATAATCGCATCTTCGAGGTCTTTTTCTAGGTAACGATCATTGAGGTTTAAGAACTCTAAGACATAGGGATCACGGAAGACGAGATCAGGAGTGAGACGATCCTCTTTGCGTAAGGTCTCTACCTCATGGCGAGCGACTTCTACTGGTTTTTTTGAGAGAGCTGTGCGCTCAAACAGCATTGAATCAATCTTTTTTTGGAGGGTCCGGACATTCCATCTCTCTATTCGACACATCTCTGCATAAAAATCTCTTTTGATAGTATCTTTAATGGGAATTAGCACGGTGAAATGGGTCCAACTCAATTGTCGCATCAGCGCTGCGACAATTGGTTCCTCGGAGAAAATTTCCCCAAATTGGATCATTCTACGGATGCTTTTCTCCGAGAATCCCTTGCCGTAATCGTTTGTCAATTGTCGCGACACTGTGGCGACAATTGAACGACCATACTCTGCTCGTTCTCCTTTCAAAATTTCCTTTTGGATTCTAGTCCCCACATGCCAATACAACATGGTGAGGGTCGAATTGATCGTAGAAGCGATTGAAGAGCGGGCCTCATCAATCATTCCTCGAAGCTCTCCAACAAGGTTTTCTACCTGTGGCTCAAGGCCGGTTTCCTGATACTGTAGAGTCATACTTTTTCTCCTTTGAGGATCTGTTCTGAGATCTGGTTACTAAACTCTTTAGTGACTTGGACATCCATGTGGGTATAGTGCATTAACATGGCTAAAGTGCGGTGGCCCGTGGCCGTTGCCAACTGAAGATTGGATGCGCCTTTAGCTGCGGCATACGTACAAAAAGTGTGACGCATATCATGGGCACGGCAGTTGTGGATCCCAGCGCGGGCGAGGGCGTTTTGCCATGCTTTCTTAATGTCGATGCGCCCAAAGACTGTTTTGCTCGCAAAGACCAAGGGTTTCTGGGGATTGCGGTTTTGATGGAAGCAGTGAAGCTCTTCAAGCACGGGTTGACAAAGTGCGATACTTCGTGGGTGGCCATTTTTGCTCTCTCGGATAAAGGCGAGCTTATTTTCGAAGTCGATGTCTTTCCAGTCGAGGTTGAGAAGTTCACCTTGTCTAGCTCCAGTTGTTAGGGAGAGCAGAATGATGCAGTAGAGGTAGGGGGATTTACTCTCTTTAGCAGCAGATAGTAGACGGGTGATTTCGTCCTCGGATAAGACTCGATCTCGCCCTCGGTTTTCTTTGAGCTTTTTCAGACGAAGGGCGGGGTTTTCACTGAGCCAATTGAGGTGAGTCGAAGCATAGCTGAGAAGGGAAGAGAGTGAGGACATGTAGCGATTGGTGGTTGCAGTTGCGCGTTTCGTTCCTTTGTCGGTGGGAGTTTCTGAGAGTTGTTGGCGCTCTTTGCTGAGAAGTTCAGTATTGATGTGGATGATCGCATAGGAACCGAGTCGGGACTTCCAATAGTTGAGGTGACGACGGGTGTCATCGGCAGATCGGTGATGATCAAGAATGCTGTCTTGGATATAGCGGTTGACGAGTTCTTCGAAGGTGTGGAGGTTTTTGTATTGGTCGAAGTTGAATTTGCCGAACTTGATTTGCCGTTCGGTCTCTTGGGCCCAGTCTTCTGCTTCTTGCTTGCGGTCACAAGATTTGCAGACTGTGGGGTAGCCTTTGATGCGGATAACGGCGCGCCAGACAGTGGTGCCGTTTTTGTTTTTGCGATTATAAATAGATGCCTTGTTCCAACCTATGGGTTAAGGGTTTGGTTGGATGGCGCTGGCTAGATTGTTTTTCAATGCACCGCCATTGCACCATGGAGGCCAAATTTAAACTTGAACTTGGTTTTTGTGCAAGCTTAAGTTGGTCTATCCATAGATAAATGAGGTGCTTATAGAAATGGGGCAACCTGGACTTGAACCAGGGACCGACGGGTTATGAGTCCGTTGCTCTAACCAACTGAGCTATTGCCCCATGAAGTTTGTCACTTAAAAGCTTATATTCCTCGTTTCTTTAATAGTCCCGTGGTTAGTGCCGGTTCCATGGCCTGCGGCCTATTCCACCTCGATTCCGCCCCCAAACGTCCACCGGACGTTTGATCCTTTTACATGAAAGGCGGGAATCGAGCCAACTGAGCTATTGCCCCATGAAATTTGTCACTTAAAAGCTTATATTCCTCGTATCTTTAACAGTCCCGTGGTTAGTGCCGGCTCCACTGGCTTCGCCATGTTTCGCCTCAAATCTTCGTGCAAATGTCCACTGGACATTTGCTCCTATCACGCCGAAGGCGAGATTTGAGCCAACTGAGCTATTGCCCCATGAAGTTTGTTATTTACACCCGTGACTACTACCTCATTTTTCCTCTATGCTACCTGCGGAACTCATCTACTGCGCTTCTCTCGTCGCCAAGGTGCCAACACCTTGGTTTCCTCGAGAAACTAGTATCTGAGCCCCTCGCTTACGCCTAGATGAAAAGCAGGTAGCAGTCACGGGTTAAAAGCTTATATTCCTCGTATCTTCAACAGTCCCGTGGTTAGTGCCGGCTCCACTGGCTTCGCCATGTTTCGCCTCGCTTTCTCGTGCAAATGTCCACTGGACATTTGCTCCTATCACGCCGAAGGCAGGAATCGAGCCAACTGAGCTATTGCCCCTTTTTGAATATGGAAACATTTTAACGGGGGCCTGTTGGTGAATCAAGTCTTTTCGAAAATTCCCTTCCCATGGTATGGGGGAAATAAGGTGTAGTTTCTATGGTCACGAATCGAAAATTTGCCTCCGTAATGGCGTGCTCGCTCTGCTGCTTCTCGCTTTGCTCTGCTAAAGAAGAAAGCCGTGAGCTTACCGATGCCTCGCACGTCTTCTTCATGAGTCGTGCCGAAAGCATCCCAGATAGCCAAATGGAAGACAACTCCGATCACTATTTGGAAGGATACATCCAGGCCCTCATCGATATGCACTATTTTGAGCATCATGTGGTCGTGATTGTAGAAGGCGATGTGGTCTACCTCTATAACCTGCCCAATAATGCTCTGATCTCTAATTCGATCATTTCTTTTGTTCAAGATTTGCCCTGCGTTTGCGAAGTCAAAATCAAATGTGATTTGAATGAAGAGGAGTGTGAAAGGCGCCGCGGTTATGTGATGCAGCCGTGTATTTCTGGGGTGTGGTTCCCACAATCCACGATTCTTTTTCAACCCTTAATCGCTGATCCTCGCCAAGTGAAGTATTCGGTCGCCTATCGTGCAGGAGATCGAGTTATAGGCGAAAAGGCAATTTGCATTGCGTTGGGTGACAATTTTCCGGTATATCGATGGACGAATATCTTCTACTGGTGTGGAGATTTGCAAATCGGCATTGATGCCGGTATCTGGGCCCCGTTTAATTTCGATGATGTTTCTCACAACGATAAGACTTATTGTGAACTAGTTAACACCGATTACCTTTTGGGGATCCCTCTCGATTATGCCTTTGATCAGTGGGCGTTTCGCATGCGCCTCTATCATATCTCGAGCCACCTTGGAGATGAATTTTTGGTCAATCGACCTGAATTTTTGGATCTACGTGCAAATCCAAGCTTCGAAGCACTTGAGTTTTTTGCCTCTTATCAAGTGACGCGATCACTGAGGTTTTATGCGGGACCGGGATTTATTCTACATAGCGATCAGTCTTTTCCGATGGATTTGTATTATGTCGAATATGGTGCGGAATGGCGGTTTCTATCGAGTCGCTTTTGTTATCAACGCCTCTACGGGACGTTCTTTCTGGCTCTCGATGTGCAAAACTGGCAGGTGCGAGACTGGGACTTCGACTGGACGATCATGGGGGGATACGAAATTAGTAAACTTGCGGGGATCGGCCGCAAGATACGTCTGTTTGCTTCCTATCATCATGGCTTCTCCTATGAAGGGCAATTCTTCTTAGAGAGAACACACTATGGCGAGTTTGGTGTTTATTGGGGATTCTGATCCTTAAGATATTCTATTAAAAGACTGTAATTATAAGTATCTCTTTTTCTGTAAAGTGTTGATAAATCAATATGGTTCAAGATATTTTTTATGACTTTCGTTACTAAAAGGGGTTGATCAGAGAGATAGAACCGAACGGCGAGACCAAAATAGAGGCTCTCTTCGTTCCAAAGTTTTTGATAGGAAAAATCTGAGGCGATTTCACCTACCCAGTTTCTAATGTCAGGATCATTATGCTTCATCATCGCGAGCGCTCCAAAGATGGTAGCTTTGTCCCAGGAGTCCAGGCTCTTGATAGTTCCTTTAATTTTCGAGAGGAGTGTTTCGGGTACGTATTGAGTCGCACAGAAATGTCGGATTGCTTTGGCATAAATGGAAGAAGAGCACTCCTTAGCGCATAGGGCATTTTCTATATAAAGATAGAAATCACGTCGGGGGTTATTTGTAGTGCAGGTTTTGAGAAGATTCACCAACTCAAAGTCTTCATAGCTGGATAGGTTTTCAATAGCTACATTGATGAGAGAATCATAGAGAGTTGGGAAAAAGGAATAGGCATTAAAAAGACCAATAAGCGCATCGATGAGATTGGGCTGAAAATCTTGAAGATTTTTATAGGTAAATGTGTTTTCTAGAAAATCTCTAAGTTTTGGAAGATATCGTTGAAAACACGAAGCATAAGCAGAGGGATTTATCTTCTTTAAGCCGGAGAGTAGAAGGTAAAGCTCTTTTGTGTCTGTAAACTGCTCTAGTGCATTTTCGCATTGAAAAAAGGCCCAGTTCCAAATGGTGTAGTCGTCGATGAAAAATGCGCCGAGGCCACTCACGACCTGCGCTAAATTTCCAGGGGGTAGGGCGGTGTTTTGATCAATAAGAGTTCGAGTGATGTCGATAATAGCATTTTTATCGGAGAGAGAAGGACGTTTTTTCCCAAGAAGTTCTTTAGCACGGGTGAAAAAAATCGACCAATGCACATGGTTAAATTCTTTACATCTATCTATGCCCATTTGAATCAAACCATGAAGAGAATTTTTTTTTTGAAGCAGGCTTGATATGAAACTCTCTTGTTCAGTGAGGGTGGAAACAGGCCTCAACTCTGGGAAAAAATCTATTCTAGCAGTCATTTTACTCTCCTTTTAGAGAGACATTATATTTCTTTTTAGTAATTAAATAATAGTCAAAAATCCCTCATTCGAAGAAGGGAATTGTTTTCCGATAGGGAGGGTTCCTGAAAAAAATTGTTCATAGACTTTGAGCGCTTGCGTGGCACTTTGCACGCAGTAAAAGCAGTTGCTCACCCACTCGGAATCTGTAATGGTCCCATTGTTAAGGTTGTTTTTGAATCGGGGAGTGATCTTTTCTCGCCAATAGTCAACAGAGCCGAGAAGGAGGACGGGTGTGGGGGCTTCGGGGCCTACTTTGCGACGCACTTGTTCGAGAGCAAATTCAAAGTCTGTCCCAAATCCCCCCATGAGAAAAATAGGGAAGTCGAGGTTGAACTCTCCTTGCCGCTCCACGAGTCTGTCGAGGCGGAAGGTCATTTTGGCGTCGATGTAGGGGTTTTGTTGTTGTTCAATTCCTGAAAAATCGACGATGTTTGCACAGGAGAGGATATTGAGTTTTTTCGCGACCCGGTTTCCCACTTCCATGAGTCCTGGGCCGCCACCTGTGATGAGAGCTATGGGAGTCTTGGGATTGAGCAGGGGGTGGTTTTTGATAGAGCGCATGGTGAGAATGCCTTTGAGTATGTTGGAGAGCTCTTCTTCAAATTGAAGTTCAATGAGGTAGGAGCCATAGACACCAAAGACGGTGGAGTGAATGAACGTCTCGACCTCAGGTATGGGAACAAACATCCCGGTGTCTTTTTCTGGCTTGGGAGCGAACTGAAGGACTTTGCCGCATGTTTTATCGACCCAGTAAACGGGAATGGCAAATCTTGCAAGGTCTAGGAGCATGGAGCGGTCTTCGTGTGAGAAGAAATCTCCATAAGCTTTAGAGGCATGTTGGAAATAGATCCCTTTGAGTGAGCTTTGGACGAGATCGCCGAGGAGCATTTTTTTCATGAGAGGTGAGGGGAAATAGCGAGAAAATAGAACGCCTTGTGAGGTGATAAGTCCATTTTCAATGGCTTTGAGAAAGGGGTATGAGGGGTGTTTTTCGATATACTCTTGAACCATCTGCGCTTGTCGCTTTAGATCGAAGAGGCCGGGAAATTTCTGGGGGGATAGGGTGCGTGTGATCCAATCTTTTGGGGTCAGATTGAGCATTTGCTCGCCTTTGACAATGAAGAGGGCGGTGAAAGCTTGGGGATCTTTTGGTGCAGTTTCAAATGCTTGAAAGATGGCGTCGGGATCTTCGAGTGATGTTTGCAGCTGGTCGCGGTCGGCGAAAAAAACGTGTTCGCGGTGCGGTTCAAGGGTATAAAACTCGAGGGGGATGTGGGTGAGCTCTTGGCCTGTTTTTCCATAGAGTTCATAGATGTCTCCAGAAGCTCTTGTGTCGGGCTGCAGAATGCTGGCGGAGGTGTGATGCACGCCTTCTGGGAGCATCTCTTCGATCACCCGTCCAAATGCGGTGCGGATATGTAGCGGAAGGGTACGCACGAGAAGAATGTTATTTTTGGGGATGAGCCGTTTTTGCCCTTCTTTCCATTCTTGGTGGAGGGAGAGGAGCTCGCGGGTATTGAATTTGGGGTATTTTAGAGCGTGTGCGAGCGTTGGCAAAAAGCCATCAATTGCGGAGGCGTATTCGAGAATGCCTTCTCGTAATGATAAATAAGCGACAGTGTGGCCATCGATTTTTTCGAGAGAGAGGTGTTCTTCCTTTCCTCCAAGTGACAAGAGAGGGAGTCCATTTCGGTCAAAACGTCCGAACATTCGGAGCAAATAGTCGGGATTGCGCACGCGGCGATCAGGATCTGCAGCAAAGAGTTTTCCAATGAAACACCCGTTGTCGATCCATTTGAGGAGTTTTGCCCCTAGAGACCCAATGCTAGTGAGCTCGACGAGCACTTCGGCAGAGCAGTTTTCTGGATCTAGGATATAATTTTTGCCTATTCCATTGATTCCAAGCTGAGCGAGGGTGCTTTTGATGTTGAATTGGAGATGCTCATGGTCGATTCTAAATCCGGCAAAAGCGGGAGATATATCCAGAATACGGATCGTGACCTCCAATGAGGTTTCGGTCCGTTTAGAGATCTGTAGAATCGCACCGTCTGGGGTGACGAGGTCGAAATGGCCCGGGGCGAGATAACTTTCCATAGTTTTCTCATACTCGTTAAGTTATTTTTTTAATAGTCGAGAAAGGAATGATCCGGTAATATTTATTCTTTTTTTTGGTGCGATGATTTCTAGAAGTTTAGGAACACATGATGGGAGTTTCCACGCAGATGAAGTGAGCGCTTGCGCTTTGCTTCTCGTCTTTGACTTGATCGATCGCGATCAGATCCATCGAACTCGCGATCCTGAGGTGCTGGGTAATTGCGAATTTGTTTGTGATGTGGGAGGGGTTTATGACCCCAAAAAGAAGCGCTTTGACCACCACCAGCTGGAATATGAGGATGATCTATCTAGTGCGGGGATGATTTGGCAGTATTTGCGAGATCAAAATATTGCCGATCAAGCTCTTTATACCTATATCAATCAGACTATCATCATCGGGATCGACGCCCATGACAATGGCAAAGTACTCCAGGAAGAGGGTGTTTGCACTATTTCCCATGTGATTGCCAATTTCGTTCCGATTCTCTATGAAGCGAGCCCAAAGGAGCAAGATCGCGCTTTTTTTGAAGCTTTGGATTTTGTGATGGGGCATTTCAAACGGATTTTGGGGAAATATCACTATATCCAAGAATGCAAGGGACTCGTAGCGGCGGCCATGGAGCCGAAGGAAAAAGCGCTCATTTTTGACAAAGCGATCCCTTGGCAAGAGAATTTCTTCGAGCTTGGAGGGGAAGATCACCCGGCTCTGTTCATTGTGATGCCCTCGCAAGAACACTGGAAACTGAGGGGTATTCCTCCTGATCGAAAGGACCGGATGGGGGTGCGAGTGCCCCTGCCTGAAAAATGGGCTGGCCTTCGCGATCGCGATCTTCAAGCTGCTTCTGGCATCGAAGGGGCGATTTTCTGCCATAAAGGGCGCTTCATTTCGATTTGGGAGACAAAAGAGGATGCACTAAAAGCCCTCCATCAAGTATTAGAAAAGTGAGGGAGAGATCATGACCACCATTTTTGGAAAAATCATCAAAGGGGAGATTCCCTGTGAGAAAGTCTTTGAAAGTGAGACCATCTTCGCGTTTAAGGACAGCGCACCTGCGGCTCCAATCCATATTTTGATTGTTCCCAAAAAGGAAATTCCCGACCTGCAATCAGTAGTGCCTGAGGATTATCCTTTGATCAACGATGTCATTGACGTGGCTCAAAAATTGGCCAAAGAGTTCGGCATCGAAAAGGGATATCGCTTACTGACCAATAACGGGCCAGGTGCCGGGCAGACGATCTTTCACCTCCATTTTCACTTGATTGGAGGAAAACGGCTATCAGACGATTTGGCCTGAGTATACTCATCCTATTTCAATCTGCATTTGCCCTCGAGCATCAAGAAGCTGCTAAGAGGATTTATACCCATTTGCTCATTGACGATTCCCAATCGGCCATTGAAGAGGCGAAAATCCACCTCAAAACCTATCCCGATTCTAAAAATTTGCGCCTTGCCTTCATCAAAGCCCTTTGCCATGCGGGTAAAGAAATCGAAGCCTTGGAAGAATGGAAAAAACTCACAGCAGAGCATGAAGACTTGCTGCATGATCGAACCGCGCTTGAGATGCTCGCATGGGGCGTTCTCAACAAGGGTGAGACCTCGAATCAGTTGGTTATTCAAGTCAATTCCCTTCTCGGCGCTTCAATGACCCGAGATGCGAAAGCCATCCCCCTCATTTTGGAAGCACTGCGTGGAAGTAATTCAATGCTGCGCGCCCTTGCAGTCAATTTGGCAGCAGCTTATGGAGATTTGCCCTTGCAAGAGGAAATTGCTCGTCTCTTAAAAGAGGAAAAAGTGTGGCAGGTCCGCTTAGAGCTCATCAAAGCTTCTGGACAACTCAGGATGGCAGGGACAAAAGAGCAACTCCTTAAAATCATTGGCAACCCAGAGACACTCGCCGAGGAAAAAGTGGTGGCCATTGTCTCTTACGTCAATATGTATGAATCGGTCGGAGATAAAGAACTCGCAAATCTCGTACGGAGCAATCGCGCGGGCCTTCGCGAGCTTGCCTCTCAGATCATTTCCCATCTGAATCTGACCGATAAAATTGGAATGCTAGTGCCCCTTTTGCAAGATGCTCATCCGAGCGTCCGGATGTCAGCGCTCAATACCCTCGCCCTCATGCGGATTACTAAAATTGACGACAAGCCGTTGATGCAGAACGAAAGTATCACTCGCCTCATGCATGACCACGTTCCAGAAGTGGCGATCACAGCGGGATGGCTGGCTCTCTTGCAAGGAGATAAGAGAGGACAGCGGACGCTAAAGAAGTGGCTCCTAAGAAAAGATGTCAAATATGCCCGTTTAGCTGCAGGCGCACTTGCGATCAGTGGGAAGAAAGGAGTGGCTCTGTCCAAAAGGATGCTCAAAAGAAGCGACGACCCCTACGTACAAATCACATTGGCTTTGGGATTGATTGGGCAACGAGAGGTCGTTGATCTTGCCTGCCGCGTGCTCGACAGACACCTCTCGATGTCGGAAAGATGGATGTGGGATACCACGTTAAATCCTCTTTTTCGCTCGCTTGCTCCTTCAAAAATAGGCCACACACCGCAAATTCCGAATTATCCACAGGTGGTCGATCAGCTCACCCGCATAGAACTCCTGCAGGTGTTATGCATCCTCAAATACCCAAGGGCGGAAGAAACGGTGAAAGGGTATTTGCAAACGCATACCTGGGGTGCTGTAGGCGCTGCTGCTGCGACGCTACTACAAGAGGGAGATAACGAGGCACTTGACATTGTCCGGGCTCTTCTCAAAGACTCGGATGAAAAAGTGCGGCTGCAGGCAGCGCTGATCTTGGCTCTCTTTGGAGGAGACAGGGCAGCTGTCGATGTCCTCAAAGCGGCATACCCGAATGTGAACCGGGAACTCAAGGTTCATATTTTAGAGGCGATTGCAAAAGTGGGAGACCCCACAGCGATTGAATTTTTGCTGGAAAGGCTCAATGAGCCCTTCCAAGTTCTGCGCGTCATTGCCGCAACAGCCATCATTCAGTGTTTATACCATTAGAGACCTTAGCCGAAGAATCCCTTCTTTTTAGGGATAGGGAGTTCAAAGATCTTCTCTGCGAGGGTACGAATCGGTGTGTTGTGAATGTCTTCTACTGTGAATCGTTTTCCCTCAGGAGTCACTAAGAAGTCCTGAGCTTGTGGAAGATAGTTGCCAGCAAATCTTCTTACGAAATCGATTTTGGACTGAGAAAAATAGTCAGAGTAGGACGTTTTTCCATCGCAATCGATCATGAGTTTCAAAAGGAATGCTTGCTTAAGTCTGCAAGTAGCGATGTTTTCATTTAGCTTTTCCAATGTAAGACAGGATGATAAAAACTCTTTAAAAACCCTTTGATATTGAGGGCTGTTGATCGGATGTTTTTTAAGGGGTTCAATTTTTTCTGTCTTTTTTACGTTTTGTGCAGCAATCTGTTTTTTTAAATCAGCTTCAAGATCGTTTAAAAGATCATAACGCGCCAAAAGAGAAAGACGATTTTCATCTGGCTTTGCTATGATACCTAGTTCGCCAGAACTCTCTTCGGGTTTTTTTATGCTCCATAATTCGTTAGAGCTGAGCCCGAGCTTCTTTTGCAATGAATTCCAGTATGTATCGTCCCTTTTATTATTCATTTTCTCAAGGATCTGGCTGGCCAATTTTGCTTGAGCAGCGTAAGCTTTAGACTTAGCTCCCGTCTTGTAGGATAGTGCAACAAATAGTACGATACCAAGAAGGGTAACACCGAGCGTGGCAATGGTAGTCACAGCATAGTGAACAGCAGTAAAATGAATCGCGAGCAATCCAAAAGCGACAATGGCAACAGAACCAGCAGTCTCTGCTACTTTCCAAATGCGGTTCCATTTGGTGTTTAGAGATATTTCCGTTTTTGGATTATAGGTGAAAAGCTTATGTAGACGATGTGTGTCCTGGGCAAAAACGTTCTTGTTATCAAATGCAACAGCACTCATGGCTAACCTCCTAAAAAAATTGCAACACCAGTCTAGCTGAATACAACTTTATCCTCCAAGGCCAAAGAATCCCTTTTTAGGGAGTTCAAATTTAGGGAGCTCAAAGATCTCCTCTGCGAGAGTACGAATCGGTGTGTTGAGAATGTCTTCTACTGTGAATCGTTTTTCCTGTGTTAGTAAGAATATCTGATCTTGTGGAAGATTTCTTCCAAGGTATGTTGTACTGAAATCTTTTTTAGACTGTAAAAAGTAGTCAGAGTAGTCTGGTTTTCCTTCGCAATCGATCATGATTTTCAAAAGGAAAGCTTGCTCAAGTCTAAGATGAGCGAGGCTTTCTTTTAGTTCTTCCACATCCATCGAGTTCTTTGCGCAACCTGAAAAAATCACTTGATGCGGGTGTGTCATGAATGGAATTTGTTTAAGCGCTTCAAGTGTTTTTGTATTTTCTTTATTTTTCTCATCTATGGTTTTTTGTAATCGAGCTTCACTATCGTATAAAATATCATAACGCGCCAAAATAGGAAGGCGGTTTTTTTCCGGATTTTTGATGTTATCTAATTCATCAGAGCTGAAGTTGAGCCGTTTTAACAGTTGACTCCAGTATGAATCGTCTCTTTTACCATTCATTTTCTCAAGCATCTGACTTGCAAATTTCGCTTGTGAAGCGTAATTGTTCACCTTGGGTGACGTCTTGTCGAATAGTATGACGCCAAGAAAGATACCACTGAATGTGACAATAGAAATTATCGCATAGTGAACAGCAGTGAAATGAATCGCGAGTAATCCAAAAGCGACAATGGCAACAGAGCCAGCGATCTCTGCCACTTTCCAAATGCGGTTCCATTTGGTGTTTAGAGATACTTCCGTTTTTGGGTTATAGGTGAAAAGCTTGTGTGGACGATGTGTGTCCTGGGCAAAAACGTTTTTGTTATCAGATGCAACAGCACTCATGGCTAACCTCCTAAAAAAATTGCAACAACAGTTTAGCTGAATATAACTTTATTCTCCAAGGCCAAAGATCTCTTTAGAAAGTGCGGACGCTTCTTTGTTGAGAAGATCCTGTGTGGTGTAATTCTTTTTGGGTGCTTTCACTAAGACTTGCGTCGATTTGTCTCCAGCATCTTGTGAGATGAGAGCCTCTGGATAGGGCGCTTCGACAAGCTCGTAATACTTAGCAAGTTTGCGCTGGTCGTAGGGGCTCTCCATCACTTTTAGTAGATAGGCGGCTTTGAGGTTGAAGATAGCAGCCGATCGACGGAGATCTTGCCCTTCTTCGCGTCTGATTTGGAGAGCGCGGAAAAGAGCGATTTCTGTTGGTTTAGAAAAATTGACTTGGTCAATGGTGTATTTTTTTGGGTCGATTTCATGGATGTGCTCGCCAACCCTTACTTTTACAAGAGCATCGGTGAAGATTTTATTTGCTTTTTCGGCACCTTCTTTTTGAAGGTTTTTGAAATAATGATAGCGAGCAAGTATGGGCTCTAATCGGCTCGCTTTTATGCCTGGTTTGACGTGGAGATTTTGGAGTTGTAGAGAGATATCGGGCTTGTTGGCCTTCTTGTTCGTATTCATTTGGGAGATGAGATCAGAATCGACTTTAGCGTTGTCAAAACACGCTTGAGACTTATCCCACAGCGATTTGAACATACTGAAGGAGGTGGGGAGGCCGGCTGTAACGAAAATGATCGAAACGATGGGGAGATGAATGGGCCAATAGGCTGTGGTTACAAGGATCGCTGCGACGGCAAGGGCTGTAAAAGCAACAGCTGTTGTCAGAGCGGCAAGGGTCCAAGCCTTGCTCCAACGAGAATTGCTCGTTTGGCTCGTGATGGGGTCATAAGTGATAAGGGGATTGATTGCCATTGTGGCCATAGGAAACCTCCGTTGTGAACAAATAGTATACCAAAACGGAGGAAATTATGAAATAGGCACTAAAAAATTGAGAGCATTTTTTTGCATGCGCAAAAACATGCTGGCAAGGCCATTTGAGCGCCCGGGAGAGAGGGAGGTATTGATCTGGAGCTCATTTAAGAAAGTCGGCTTGTTTTTTAGGAGGAATTCGGGGGGATGTCCATTGTAAGCTTTGAGGAGAAGGGCGGCGAGTCCAGAGGAGATCAGAGCGTCGCTTGCTGCTGTAAAAAAAAGTTTACCTTCGAGCATCTGACAGTGGAGGTAAACAATACTTTGACATCCGCTGACAATGTTTTCTGGAATTTTGAGATCGGGGGGCATAGAGGGGAGTGAGCGACCGCATTCAATGATTTTTTGGTATTTTTTTTCGGGGGTATCACACCCTTGAAATAACTCTTTCACAGCTAAAAAATGGTCCATGCTATCGAGTATATGAAAAAAGTCGAGCAAAGTCAAAGTCAGGCCTTGACTTAATCTGAAGAAAAGTGTGTAATTACCTTACTTTACTACTCTTATAGCTATGCCCAAAGAAGATACCATAAAAATTGACGGAACTGTCGAAGACCTTTTGCCCAACATGACCTTTCAAGTAAAGCTTGAAAACGGCATGGAGGTGCTTGCCCATCTTTGTGGAAAAATGCGGATGCGCAATATCCGTGTGCTTGTCGGAGACACGGTGACTGTGGAAATGTCTCCTTATGATTTGTCAAAAGCACGCATCGTTTACCGCCAAAGATAGGACTCTTTGTCGTTGCTATGAGAGTGAAAAAGATTGAAATTTATTGGAATAGGAAAGTAAACTTGCTTTACATGCAGGCCCAAATAGCTCAGAGGTAGAGCACTTGCATGGTAAGCAAGCGGTCGTAGGTTCAATTCCTATTTTGGGCAAAGAAACGCAAAAAAAGCCAACGATATAAGCTACGGAGGAATAAATAATGGCTAAGGAAAAATTTCAACGGACTAAGCCACACGTCAACATCGGGACAATTGGTCACGTTGACCATGGGAAGACATCCCTTACAGCTGCAATCACTAAGACTCTTGCGGAAACTGGGGGAGCTAAATTCCGTGATTATGCATCGATTGATAACTCTCCTGAAGAAAAGTCTCGTGGAATCACGATTAACTCCACTCACGTTGAGTACGAAACAGGCAATCGCCATTATGCGCACGTAGACTGTCCGGGACACGCCGATTACGTCAAAAATATGATTACAGGGGCAGCTCAAATGGATGGAGCTATCCTTGTGGTAGCAGCAACTGATGGTGCAATGCCTCAAACGCGTGAGCACATCCTCCTTGCCCGTCAGGTTGGGGTTCCTTCAATTGTGGTCTTCCTCAACAAAATGGACCAAATCGGAAAAGGAGACGAAGAACTCGTTGAACTCGTCGAAATGGAGCTTGCAGAGCTTCTCGAAAAAGAAGGCTATAAAGATGCGCCGATTATCCGTGGGTCTGCCCTAAAAGCACTAGAAGGCGATGCGGAATACTCTGAAAAAATTAAAGAACTCATGAAAGTTGTAGATGAGAAAATTCCGACGCCGAAGCGTGAAGTCGACAAACCATTTTTGATGCCTGTTGAGGACGTCTTCTCAATTTCTGGTCGCGGTACTGTAGCGACAGGAAGAATTGAGCGCGGAATTCTCAAAGTGAATGATAAAATTCAGATTGTGGGGATCCGTGAAACACGTGAGGCCGTTGCAACTGGAATCGAAATGTTCAATAAGCTTCTCGATGAGGGACGCGCCGGTGAGAACGTAGGTGTTCTCATTCGTGGTATCGACAAAAACGACATCGAACGTGGAATGGTTCTTGCTGCACCTGGAACTTGCAAACCTCACACGAAGTTTAAGGGAACTGTGTACATCTTGAAAAAAGAAGAAGGGGGCCGTCATAAGCCTTTCTTCACAGGATATCGTCCTCAGTTTTACTTCCGCACCACAGACGTTACTGGAACGGTTACACTCCCTGAAGGGACTGAGATGGTTATGCCAGGAGATAATGTCGAGCTAACCGGGCAACTCCTTAGCCCTGTTGCGATGGAAGAAGGCATGCGCTTTGCGATTCGTGAAGGTGGACGTACGATTGGCGCAGGAACTGTCACTCAAATTGTTGAGTAAATAGACCGCAAACTTGTGTGCAGCTAGTAGTTTATCACTCCTAGCTGCTTTGGGTGTGTAGCTTAGTTGGTAGAGCAGCGATCTCCAAAGTCGCAGGTCGGGGGTTCGAATCCCTCCGCACTCGATTCGAGTGGGGGAGAGGCCCCAGAAAAGAATTTAAGGTTATGGAGCAATCTTGAGTACATTAATGGAAGCAAAGTCAAAGAAGAGATCTTCCGATAAAAAAAAGCGAAAAGATCCATTCACTTTTATTAGTGATCTCAAAGAAGAACTCAAGAAAGTCAGCTGGACAACAAAAGCTGAGTTGATCTCAGCAACAAAAACCGTGATTATCGCGACATTTGCCTTTGGAATGGGGATCTATGTAGTGGATCTCGCGATCAAAGGGGTTCTAGGGCTGATTAAGCGCACATTACTTTTCATCTTCGGGTGAAAAAAGAGTTAGGAATACATGCATAAGTGGTACGTCATTCAAGCCGTTTCCGGCCAAGAAAAAAAAGTGAAGAGG
>SDBS01002919.1_pt1 | contig 16894 bp, 19 predicted proteins | sample 2277091 | NCBI WGS metagenome assembly SDBS01 (sample SAMN10404972, study PRJNA504765) | marine sediment metagenome | isolation source: marine sediment core GS10_PC15, 163 cmbsf | place: Arctic Ocean: Southern Knipovich Ridge | collected 2010 | reverse complement strand
CTTCTTCTTCTCTAATGATGATTTCCAGTTTTTCGAGATTGTGCGCTTATGGTTACAAACTTTGGCGGCTTCAAGATTCGCCATCGTAGCCACATACTTCTTAACGTATTCTGGTTCTTCGGGTTTGACGGGAGTCTTGTCTAACTTCGTTTTAACTGCATCCGAAGCGTAAAGAGTGCGGAAAACCTTCGCTGAGAGTCCTGTCATCACTTCATCAAGAAATTCGCTAACTTGGCTTGAGCGCACTCCTTCAAAGAGGGCAGATTCTGAGTTTGAAGAGAATTCCTCAAGATTTTTGATTACTTTGTCGGGAAGTTTTGTGGTGAAAATGTGGGGCACGCTATCTTTTCCCAAGAAGTTAAATGACACTGTTCCGTCGCCGTTGATTTTAATATGCTCCTTTCGAAGTGTTGAAGCACCAACAGTGTCCGCCTCGTCAGGGTCCTTTTCGTCGCCAACCCTGATCTTCAGTTTGTCGATAAGAAAACAAATTGTTGCCGTTTTTCTGCGTTTCAGATCATCAGATTCCAAATTTTTCAGAATATGCCTTTTAACTCTGGGAAGTTTTCGGCGAAACTCTGATGCCTTATCAAACTTTTCGATTTCTTTCTTCTGCTTAAAACTGCATGAATCGGAAAACCAGACGTACTTCATTTTGCCGCTAAGCTTATCCTGCCAACGGGCAATCCATATTGCTTCGGGCTCCCAGCCAATCTCTTTCCAGTTGCCCTCTGGTTTTGGCGCATCAGGAGAAAGATTCAAGATAATATCTTCTTTACTTGGTCCCTGTTTCCAGCTTCCTCGCATGGGATGCTCTCCACGACCCATGAAAATGGAGCTGGGCTCTGCGACGTAGTTGGCTAACTCCATTCGTTCGCCGTCAACCATGGCGTAACCGTAATATTGCTTGTTCTCTTCTCGGACAACTTTTCGTTGAGCCGCCAACCGCTTCTTCTCTTCTTTGGGAAGACTTTTTTTGTATTCTCGCTCCTTTTCGACAAGAGCAATTATTTCTGAGTAATCAACATCTCCCGGTTTAACTTTGATGCCCAGTTTTTCTGAGAAGTCCTTGTGAAAGTTTTTGGCGAAGACTGGGTCCTCGACGTAGGGGGTTCCCGCTTTTTTTGCCCATGCTACTGCCATCTCTTCCTGTTCAGTTGTTAGCCTAGTCTCTTTGCCCTTTACTTTTACTGTGAGGTTTTTTCCTTTGTATCGGGCTGGAACTAGGACGCCGTTGTGGTGAAGCTTTTCCATTTGGGTTCTCCGCCTATAGATTGTTTAATACGGTAAATGAGAAAACATAAAGTTTTTCTTCTTAACTCCAACATTACTGCTCAGAGAACAAGATTTAATGCTTTAGTTTGACGTTAATGGGTAGCTTGTTGATAAGATGATGGACGCGGATGTTCTTAGAAAGATACGTAGTGTAGCTGATTACCAGTTCGGCAAAGGTGTGGGAAACAAATTCTTTCCTGACACAGTTAGAATCGTTTACTCAAAGAATACGGGAAAAATACGGCACATCTACTTGGGGGATGACTTGTTGGCTACTCTTCGGCCTACAACTGGGCTATTTATTTTAACCATTGCTGGAGCCAAACGCTTGGTATCTGAAGTGAATCCTCTACGGATGTGGGTTAAGATTCAAGATTACGCCGAACCCTTCGTAGCAAAGGGAAGAAGCGCTTTTGCAAAACACGTAACCGAAGCTGACGATGAGATAAGACCCAACGAAGAAGTCATAGTGCTTAGCCAAAAGAATGAGGTTTTGGCTGTTGGGCGGGCTCTCCTTTCTGGAACCGAAATGAAAGCCTTCAGCAGGGGAATGGCTGTACGTGTTCGCAGAGGAGTTGCAGAAAAAAGTTAAGAAGACGACTGTAGAAGTATAGATGGGAAGGAAACGGAAATGCGAAGAAGAATGAATCCACGAAACGCGAAAAGGATGATGCAGCGCATGGGCATGAACATGGGAGAAATGCCCGACGTACAGGAAGTCATTTTCAGAACTAGCGACAAAGAGATCGTGGTTGAAAACGCTCAGGTTGCCGTCATTGACATGGGAGGACAAAAAATCTTTCAGGTCACCGGAGACGTAAACGAACGGGCTCTAGAAGGACAGGCAGCAAAGGTAACTATTCCTGAAGAGGACGCGCAGCTTGTTGCAGACCAGACAGGAAAAAGCATAGAAGATGCCAAAAGAGCATTAGAAACAAGCGACGGAGACCTCGCCAAGGCGATACTGCTGCTTCAAACAGGCGGCTAAATAGCCTAGTACTGGATGCCCTTTGTTGTCACCGATTCTTTAGGGTGCTTTATGTCTTTCACTTCGTTGGCAAAGTCAGTTTCGTCTATGGGTTCCGTTGAAGAAAGTTTTAACAATAGTTCAGATAGTATATTTGCTATAACTCTTCTGGGGAAACGGAATGAATGTCAAGATAGAATCTTTTGCTGACGAGTGGGGTCCAGAAAAGATACTGCAGGTCTACGATCCCAATACGGGAATGAAGGGCGTTCTGGTCATAGACAACACAGTTTTGGGTCCGGGAAAGGGCGGAATTCGGATGATGTCCACAGTAACAACTGTGGAAGTTTTCAGGTTAGCCCGAACAATGACGTGGAAGTGTGCTCTTGCAAAAATTCCTTTTGGAGGAGCAAAATCGGGCATAATCGCTGACCCAAAACAGATGACTGAAGAAAAGAAGATGGACTTGATCAGAGCTTTTTCCAGAGCATTGAAGCGGGTGTGTCCAAGCCTCTACGTTGCTGCGCCAGACATTAACACTGGAGAAAAGGAGATGGCTGCCTTTGCAGAAGAGAATGGTTCTATGAAGTCTGCTACTGGAAAGCCTGCGCACTTGTGTGTTAAACCTGGCGTGAAGTGTGGTATTCCTCACGAGTATGGCTCCACAGCCTTGGGGGTGGTGCAGGCTGCGTTTACTGCAGCAAATTATGTAGAAGAGTTGGACATTGACAATGCAACAGCGGCAGTGGAAGGTTTTGGGAACGTTGGCTCTTTCGTAACTGAGTATTTGACGCAGATTGACGTGAAGGTTGTGGCTGTTTCGGATTCTAAAGGTTGCATCTACAACCCTGACGGATTAAACTATGAGAAACTGTTAGATGTCAAGACGGAAACGGGTTCTGTTATACATTATCGTCCAGGCAAAGTATTAGAGAACAAAGAACTTTTCGAGTTGGCTGTGGACATTCTTATTCCAGCTGCCCTACCTGACGTTATCACAAAAGAGAATGTGGAGCGTGTTAAAGCGAAGATGGTGGTTGAGGCGGCTAACCTTCCTGTACACCCAGAAATAGAGAAAGTATTGGTTGATAGGGGAGTGATGATTGTTCCTGACATTTTGGCGAATGCGGGAGGCGTGATTTCTTCTTACGCTGAATACAGGGGATATAATCCTAAGCGGATGCTGGAGATGGTTCAACGAAAAATCAGGCAAAACACGGTAACTGTTATAGAAACTGCTCTAAGTAAAGATGTTGGACTCAGAGACGCGACGATGAACATCGCAAAAGAACGAATACAAAAAGCAAACAAACACTAGGTTTTCTGGATAAAAAGGGCTTATATTCGTAGTTTGTTCAGAGTTTGGTATCGGTTTAATGTTGATAGGATTGTGTTGTTTGGTGTCTTCATCTGGTAAGATTTGTTTGGAGCCTGTGGGTTTCGTTAAAACAGAGGCGGTTGGCAAGGAAGTCAGGGACAAAAACGTAGTTTCAAAGATAGTTTTTCGCGAAGATTTGACTAAGGCTCTGGAGGACATCCAAGAGTTTTCGCATCTGTTTGTGTTGTTTTGGTTACACAAAATAGATGGAAAAGAAAGGGAAATCATGAAGGTTCGTCCCCGAGGAAGAGCTGACATGCCTTTGCTGGGAATCTTTGCAACTCGGACACCTCACCGCCCAAACCCAATCGGGCTCACACGAGTCAAACTCCTGAACATAAAAGGCAACGTGATTACTGTTCAGGGCTTAGACGCCTTCGACGGAACACCAGTACTGGACATAAAACCGTTCGACAGCTGGGACACAACCGAAGACTTCAAAGTCCCTGATTGGTGGACGAAACTGGAAAAAGAAAGAACAGGAAAAAAGGAATAGCCTTTTGGAGCTATTCTGTTGCTTTTATTTTCTTGGCAAACTCTCGTCCATACTCGTAACATTTCTTTAGTTCAGTTTTGTCTGGAACCCACTTAACAGTCATTGCAGGCGCAACCAACTCCATACCAGCACTCTTCAACGCCTTTTCTATAGTGGCGGTTGCTCCTCCTCCCCAACCATACGAACCAAAAGCCGCAGCAAGCTTGTTTCGTGGTCTTAAGCCCTCCATTTCTCTGAGAAACGGAGCTACAGTCGGCAAAACACCATTGTTAATTGTCGCAGACCCAACAAGCAGTCCTTTTGTTTCAAGCAACGCAGCTATAATGTCCCCGTTGTCAGAAACTGGAAGCCTAAACAACGTAGCTTCAACGCCTTCGCTGCTGATGCCATCAAGCATCGCCTTAGCCATCTTTTCTGTGCTCTCCCACATCGTATCGTAAACAATCAACGCCTTCTTTTCTGCTTCGCCCTTAGCCCACCTGAGATAAGCCGTCACTATCTTCATTGGGTCTTTGCGCCAAATTATACCGTGACTGGGCGCAATCATGTCAATCTTCAAGCCAAGCTTCTGAACCTCTTCAATCTTTCTTGTTACCAACGTACTGAAAGGCCACAAAATGTTAGCATAATACTTCGCCGCCTCCTCCATCAGCACATTCTGGTCCACCTCATCGTCGAACCGTTTCGAAGAAGCTAAATGCTGACCAAAACCGTCGTTAGGCAACAACAAAGCATCCTTCTCAATATACGTGAACATGCTGTCAGGCCAATGAAGCATAGGAGCTTCAAGGAAACTAAGAGTTCTCTCGCCCAAGTTCAGGGTGTCACCAGTTTTTACTGTCTGAAACTTCCAGTTTCCGAAATAGTGTTTTTCTAGTCCTGCTTTGCAGTTGGCTGTGCCTACAACAGTTGCGTTGGGTGCAAGTTTCAGGATTTCTTTGATTGATCCTGAGTGGTCTGATTCAATGTGGTTTGCTATAATGTAGTCTATTTTTGAGGGGTCAATTATTTCTTTGATTTTTTCGATCATTCCAGATGCAAAGGGATGATGTACGGTGTCAACTAGGGCAACTTTTTTGTCTACAATCAGGTAGGCGTTATATGTGGTTCCGCGGTGAGTTGAGTACGTGAAGCCGTGGAAATGTCTGATGTTCCAGTCGACTACTCCAACCCAAAAAATGTTTTCTAAAACTTTAACCAGAGGCATCTATCCTCACCTACAAGATAGTTGATTGCTAGAACGTATTAACTTTGCCAAATCTCGCAGCAAGAGCCTATTGAAGCAATCTCCGTAGTGAAAAACTCGACACATTTTTCCTTTTTCAGTTACGTAGTGTTTTCTTCTTTCTGATTGAAGTCGATGCTAATTATGTTGAGCAGAACAAATGCTTTAATGAAATATCTTTTATACTCAAAATGCAGAAATAGGTTTCTGGGATGTAGCAGCCGCCTTCTTATTGAAGGCTCAAAAAAATATTTGGTGAAAAAATGGTTTACTGCACAAAATGCGGAACCAAAAACGAAGAAGACGCGACGCTCTGTGTCAAATGCAAAGAACCACTGAATGTCTACCAAACTGTGAGACGTGAACGGCGACAAAAAGAGAACAAATGCTTTGGGTTACCCAACGGCGGAGCAATCGCAGGCTTAGTTATAGGCCTCATAATTGTCCTGTGGGGAGTCACTTCTTTTCTCGATATGGACTTTGGAAGTTACCTGTGGGCTCTCATAGTAATCATCTTTGGGACATTGATGGTTGCTGGAGCACTATACACCATGAATCGCAGACGCTAAACCTTCTCCTTTTTTATATTCTCTAAAACTACAGTTTTCGGTCTCACAACCAGAACAGATCACTTTCTGGTCCCACTGGGAAAGCGATATTCTAGTGAAGAGCCAAAAAACAATCAAACTAACCGCAAATAGATCGAAAACTAAGTTGCGAACTAACTCGTCGACTCCAATCAAGATAAAAAGAGTTCCAAGAACAAAAATGGCATTCATAAATAAGCGGATCAGATTCTTAAATTTGAACTGGAACAACCCAAAACTTACTCCAACAGTGCCTAACAAAATCATTAATGAACTATGCTCAGCAACATGCCAACCACCAAAAAAGTAGACAGATGCTCCCGCCAAAGCCAAGAGCCCTCCAATTAGCAGACCGATGCATGCTGCACACCATGTTTTGTCTTTTATCCGAAAAATGTGGGCAGCAAACATTCCACAGGTTGGATGATGTCCCTGCAGAACAGTTGATGCTCCGTGAGACACAAGCTTGGCTGAATCTGAGTCCACAGTTTTCTTTTTTTGGTTGATGATTTTTCCGCATTGGTTAGACGAGAAGACCGCCAGAATTCCTAGGACACAAAATATGCTGAAGATTACACCTATTACCGTTTTTCGCCAAGGAAAATCTCCTGTGACTGTTGGAGGAAAAACTGTCAGCACAAAAACAAGAAGTAAGCCTATGACTGATACTAAAATTTGATACTTTATGTCCGATTTGTTTTTATGTTGCTGAAACATTGCTGTTCGCTACTTAGAATAGTGTTTTAACCTGATTCACGATGCCTTGGGAAGCCATGTACCTGTAAAGTTTTCTTTTCAATGCCTTCCTAGAAAACATTCCCCCAAGTCTTCTACTCCATGAGCCAAAGAAACTTCTGTAGCACTTATAGAGCTCCTCCTGAACTTCCTTTATAGACAGGCTCTCAGTGGGCATGACTGCGTGAGCCATGTCATAGTTCGCCCAGTTCCAGTCCTCTATCCACCCGTTCCGTTTAGCCTCTTCATAGACGGCAGTTCCCGGAAAAGGAGTAAGTATCGCAAAGATCGCCAAGTCAGGGTCCAAGTCATTTGCAAACTCCCTCAATCCCGCTATAGACTTAGCTGTGTCCTGTCGCTGCCCAATAATGAACATGCCTTGAGAAAAGATGTCATTCTCCTTCAAAAGCTTCACTGCTTTTCTTGCATCTTCTGGAGTTGTCTCCTTTCTGAAAGAGTCTAGAGTAGACAAATTGTGGCTTTCCACTCCCAAGAGAACCCAGCGCAGTCCCGCCTTACGCATCTTAGACAAAACCTCCGGATTTCTCACAACATCGTCGCATCTAACCTGCATAAACCACATCATATCATCCGAAAATCCTCGGCTTATGAGTTCGTCAGCCAATTCGCTTGCACGTTTGCCCAGACCATAATTGTCGTCGGTTAGCCACAGGAATCTGCTTCCATAGTTTTCGTAACAAAATTCGAACTCGTCCGCAATCCGTTTCGGAGACTTCATTCTCCATTCGTTTCCCCAGTGTCTCCATTGACTACAGAACGTGCATCGGTGAGGACAACCTCTGGAGCCTTCGATTAAAGCGTATCGGGTTTTGTTGCCAGCCATGGCAGTGAAGTGGTATTTCTGGAACAGATTCTCGACAAACTTGTATCCGGGAAAAGGTAGACTGTCAAGGTTTTCGATTAGCGGTCGCGGAGGTTTATGTATGATTTGTCCCTTGTTTCTAAAGGAGATTCCGTTTACAGCCGAAAAAGACCGCCCATCAGCAACTGTTTGTGTCAACTCAGCAAGTGTTTCTTCTCCTTCTCCCCGTACAATCACGTCGATTTCAGGGTATGTTTTCAGGCTCTCTTCAGCCATAATTGTGAAGTGTTGCCCACCAGCAACTGTTACGACGTTAGGGTTCACTTTTTTTGCGATCTCTAGGGTTCTGACGGAAACGTATGTGTTGCATGTGGCAAGAGCACTTGAAGCCACCATATCCGGGTTGAAAGATTCTATCCGCTTTTCTAATCCGTTCCAATCCAAGCCCTCAGCATTGCAATCCACGACTTGAATCTCAGCATCCTTGTGTTTGCGTTCGAGGAATGCTGCGAGTTGAAGAATTCCGTATGGTGGAGGTAAATATTCTCCCATTACAAACCAGTAATCCTTCGGAGGCTCTACAAAAAGAATCTTCACCTGTAGGTCACCTTCTAGGCAACACACTTTCGCTTTCTGTGCTGATTACATTTTCGTATATGCTCACATATCCTAAGACTGGAGTATTTCAGAAAACGTAAATATCGCCGAAACACCTGATCAAGATGGTGAAATCTTAGTTGAAGATTGCTGTTTCTGGAAAAGGTGGAGTGGGAAAAACACTCGTTTCTGGGACCCTTGCTGGATACTTCGCAAAAAAAGGCTTCAAAGTGATGGCTATTGACGCCGACCCATCACCTAACCTAGCCTTAACATTGGGCATACCTATTGAGGATGCAAACAAGATAGTTCCAATTTCAGAGAATGCCGAACTTCTAGAATCGAAGACCCGCACCGACTATCCCGGAGTATACAAACTCCACTTTACAGTGGATGACATAGTTGAAGAGAACGGAATGCAATCACCCTACGGCGTAAACTTGCTTGTCATGGGAACCGTCAAATCAGCTGGTGGAGGATGCGCCTGCTCAGCCAACGCGGTGGTCAGGGAGCTTCTTCGTCACCTGATTGTTGAACGTGACGAGATTGTGATTGTGGACATGGAAGCTGGCGTGGAACACATGGGAAGGGGAACAGCCAGCCATGTGGACATCATGCTTATAGTTGCTGATTCCAGTCGAAAGTCTTTGGAGATCGCCAAGAAAATTTCTGGTTTAGCCCACGAAGCGGGAATCAAAAACGTTTTCATCGTTGGAAACAGGGTTGGGGACCCCGAAGAAAAAGAACTGATCACCGATTTCACCGAAAAAAATGGGCTCCCTTTACTGGCTTTGATTCCCTACGATGACACGGTGATAAAAGCGGACAGGGTGGGAGAGTCGCCTCTCAAGTATGCAGAAACTTCAGAGGGTGTAAAGGCTATTCAGGGAATCGGAGAGAAACTTCTCCAAAACAAGACATAACTTTTTGTAGGTTCTGGAAGGTTTGAGCCGAGAGGAAATCGAATCAGTTCTAGAAAATTACAGAACGGTAGCTATTGTGGGGCTGTCTAGAAACCCTGACAAAGCCAGTTACCGTGTAGCACGGTATTTACAGTCTGTTGGTTACCGTATTATTCCGGTTAATCCTTTTGCTGATGAAATCTTGGGAGAAAAATGTTACAAAAGTCTCCTCGAAGTACCCGACACCATAGACATAGTGGATATCTTCAGACCCTCCGAGGACGTGCCAGCCATCGTAGATGAAGCCATAACCATAAAGAATAGAGTTGGGTCTCCCAAGGTTATCTGGATGCAGCTGGGAATCGTTAACGAAGAGGCGGCTAAGCGGGCGAGAGAAGCCGGATTCACGGTTGTGATGGACAGCTGCATGATGATTGAGCATAGACGCCTCAGCATGGACGGCGTTCTTGACAGTTGAACGGAAATATCTTGAATAACAGTCACAGCGTAATACAATAGAATCAACAGAAAGAAATGTTGTATGAATCTGCCTGAACAAAGAATTCTAGGTTCACTCGTCTTGCTTGCTGGAGTATCATTCTTAGCCGTTGGACTCTACACAGACCAGCTAACAACTGTAATAGAAATTCTGAGTGCTATATTAAAAACGGCAATAGCAGGATAACTCATCGGAGCTCTCAGTTTTTGCGAGATGCCCAGAGACCTACTAACTGGGAAGCTTCCTTGAGAGGATTTTTCAGGAACATTGAAACTCCGACAGTGCATTCAAGCCAGCATCCTCTACAGGAGGAGACTTTATGCCATCCCTCGCTGTCCCTTTTTTTCAAGGCATCATCGACAGAGCCGCTTACTGCATCCCCAAGCACAAGGTCTGACCGAGCAGGACAAGCCAAAAGTTTGCCCTCCGGATTAATTGCAATGTATAGTTCTCCCGCATGACATATCTTCGGCGCTTTTCCATTGAAGAACTGTTCAAAGCCTTTAATGAATTCTGTTGGCACAGCTAGGAAGCTGGGGTCAGAGCGCTTGAGCTTCAGCAGATAGTCTAGAAGACGAGAAACTTGTTCGTTGCTGGGGGTGTTTTCGGGTGATGGTGGGTAAGGATGCATGGGCTGAACCTGAGCAAAGTCAACTAGGCTACGGAGTTCCTCGATGAATTGTGGTAAAACGTCGATGTTCCATGGGGTAGCGACGCTGTTCACTGCAACTCTTACTCCGTGAGCCTTCAGTAGCCGTATGGCTTTAACTGCCTTATCGTAGGTTCCGGCTACGCCCCTTATCTTGTCATGAATCTCTTTTGGTCCGTCAAGGGATACGACAACCGTGTCAAAGATGTCTGCCACCTCAGAAACTCTGCTTTCGTTCAGAAGTGTTCCGTTAGTGTTCATGCTCACCAAGCATCCGTGAGACGTCACTCTCTTGGCGAGGACAATCAAGTCTTTGCGTAGGAGTGGTTCGCCTCCGCTTAGGTCAAAAAAGGGAACACCTAATCTGCAGACCGCATCTATGGCTGCTAAAGCCTTCTTTGTTGGCAGTTCTGGAATGTCATTTTTCCACCATTCACAGAAGACGCATCTCATGTTGCATCTGCCGGTTACATTGTAGGATGCAAAGAGGGGCTTGGGTCGTCCTGCCTTGAACTTGAGGAATCCAGTGATTACCTTGGCGGTTAATTGACTGGTTTTCATGGTTACTCTCCCCAATTTTTGATCCTAGATAAAAGAACTCCGGAAGTCAGAGAATCTTAGATATGAGCTATCTTGGTTAGTTCTTCTGTTTCATTCTTTCATACATTTTTTCTAGGGTCCAGCGGATCGACGACTTTAGTTCCCGTGATCTTTCTGGTCTGAGGTTTCTGATTGTTATCTCCTTGAGTATGTTTCCGTCTCGTTTGATGTTGTAAGATACTGTCTTTTCTGGATCTATCTTGCCTTTGCTGGCGTCTTCTTTGTCTTTCTCCTGCATCTTCGCCAAAACCCGTTCCACAAAAAATGATGTGAATGGCGGAGTGTTGATGTCAAAGTTTTTGTCTTCTGCTAATGTAATCTGCATGATGTCTTTTTCGATATAGAGTTGGGCTAAGAGGTCTCCAGTTACGGTCTTTAGTGGAATACCCTTTTTCTGTGGTTTAATCGGAGACGGCTGTGGAGTCTCCTGTTTTGGTGGGGTCTGAACTGGCTTAGAGATTTCGGCTCTCTTGAAGCCCTCCTTAAGCAGGGTTGTGTCTATTAAACTAAGCAGCGTTTTTAGGCCATCCAGTTCTGTTTCCATATCTTCTACACGTTTTTCTAGGAGAACACGAAGCTTAGCTATCTTCTTAATTTTCTCTTTTTCTACATCTTCACTCATCGTTCATTCCCTTCAAGCAAACCATTCCAAATTTCCGTCCAAGCTTACCTTGACAGATTATTATCCATAAGAGGTATGAAAGAAGTCCTTTTAAGTTTGGTTTATCCCAGAAAATAAACTGCTGAACAAGTTTAAAAGGCGGGAACCTGAGATGCTGCCAAAAACAATTCTGCACAATCCAGTGAGTTTGGATGGTTCACTTACACGTTTTGAGCCAAACATGGGACTGCATTATCAGATTGCAGGAAAGTATAACGCGGATGCTCACTTGATATGCTCAAACACTAAATGGTTGGTATCGAATTGTATGGAGGAAGCGTTCCTCTGGAGGAAAAGAAAGATTTTGAAAAACCCAAAAGAAGTGAAAGTCTTCCTTATTGGGTTATACCTGACACTAAAGCCATTCTAAAAGGGCTACTTCATACCTGTAGAAGATTCAAGTTTTGTAAAGACGTTATCGTGTTGATATCCGAAGAAAACCCTGAATAGCACTGATTGGTTAGCCGTCTATCTTTTTGAGTTGTCTTCTGTACATTTCAACCAGTTCTTGCGTGGTTGTTGCGTCCTCTGCGGATTTGTCTACTCTATATTTTCCTGTGAAACGCGGAAACCTCATGGCAAGTCCGCTTCCTTCTCTTATGACATCCATGGCGCATGTGTGGATTGGGCTAAGCGTTATCTCTGCGCCTCTGGTTTCTATGACAACTACTGGCTCAAACCATACATCCACGTCAAGGGTTGAGTCAACCCGCGGATGTTTATGGCTTATTTTATGTTTGTTCAGCATTTTAGGTAGCTTCTCAAGGTCTGCGTCGGTGAATCCAGTTCCAACCTTTGTTACCGTCTCGAAAACGTCCTTGTCTGGGTCGTAGGCTGCTAGAAGGAAGGCGCCGTATGTTCCTGCGCGTTTTCCTCTTCCGTGGAAGGCTCCCACTACCACCAAGTCTAAGGTGTCGGTCATTTCGCTCCTGTAATCGCGTTTGTATTTTATCCAATTCCAGCCTCTTGTTCCTGCCTGATAAACAGAATCTTCATTCACGGATTTGCACATTATTCCCTCGCTCCCGCTTTCCACTGTTTTTTCAAAGAATTGTTCTAGTTGATCTGGGGTTTCTGCGATTGTAGATTCTGCCACCTTAACGTTGTCTGTTTGTTCAATAATCTTCTCTAGATAATCATGGCGGACATGGTAAGGTTGTAGGGTTAGGTCTTTTCCGTCAACGTATAGAACGTCAAAGATGAAGAGAGTGATGGGATGCTCTTTCATTGCCTCTTTTATTCCATATTTTCGTCTGCGATGCATAAGCTCCTGAAACGGCTTCATCTCACCTGTTTCTGGATCAACGGCAACAGCTTCCGCTTCAACAATAGCCTCCTCAGCCTTAACATGCTTCCGAATATATTCGACTCCGTCTGGATACTGGGCAGTGATGTTTTCCAGACGACGAGAAAAAAGAATAACTTCGTCCTTCTTTTTGTGTGCCTGTATCCGCTCGCCATCATACTTGTATTCTGCTATACATTTTCCTCCAAGTTTCTCAAGAATTTCCGCGGACGAGCTCAGCCGCTCAGCAAGCATTGGCCGAATCGGCTCCCCCGGCAATACCTTAAACTGTTTGATTCGTTCAATTCCCTCTTCGGCAACGATCCTCGCAACTCTACCTAAGTCAGATGAAATGTTGTAGGCGCGCTCCAACTGTTCACGGGTCTCTTTTCCGCCCCCAAAAGCTACTGCCAACGCATCCAACACTGTCATGTCTGCGATTCCCAATCTTAGGCTGCCTGTTACGGTTCGAACTATATATTTTGCCTCGCTTGGCGACGCATCAGACAACAGACCAGCTAACAGGCTTAACTTGAGGTCCACTGATCCTGAGCCGGTGGAGTTTGCCATCTTGTCTAATGTTTCGTAAACTCTCTCAACAGTCAAGGGTACCGAAAAAAATGTTGCTTGCGTCTTCTTTTTCATGAACTTTTGAGTTGTTTCTCCGAGGTCACCAGTTTTTTGCATGTCCTCTTCTATGTCTTTTTCCCTGTGCCCCGCAGACCTTGCAACCGCGCGTACAGCCAGTTTCTCTGCGATGCCTATTTCTATTCCAACAAAGTCGGGATACAATTTTCCTTGCGTCAAATACACAACTTTGTCGATGAGGTTCGTTGGGGTCTCTTTCAAGATTTCGACTAGATAGTCTGTCATTTCGAGCCGTTTTGTTGTTGCCTCAATCTTTTCGTAAGCATCAGCTATACTGGAGTACCTCAACAGGAAACTTCCTCACAACTAGGAAGTCTTGCAGATATATTAAATGTTAAATCTCATTTGTCTTTCTGTGACCCGCAGAATTACTTTTTAGCCAAGAGTAACAGTCCGCAGATGATGTTTAGTGCTCCTACAAGACCTAGGACGCCTACAAAGAGTGGATTCAAGAATATGTTGACGGAAGTTAGGATGCTGTAAGCTGCTAAGACCGCAACAAAGATGCCAACAGCGACCATAACAAAAGACAAAACTCTGCCAACATTCTCAGCCACCTTGAAAACGTCTAAAGCCTCGGTTCCGGTTGTGTCCTTCAGAATCGGCGCTCTTTTAGGTATGTAATCTGGTGCGCTAACCGAAATCTCCCATTCTTTCTTTCGCTTTCTCGGCAACTTTGCCCACCACCATGACCTAAAACAGAATCAGCTAATCAATTTTGCGCGCGGATGCAACAATATTCAGCATACCCGCAATGATAGAGACTAAACCAACGAGAATCATGAGGGTGAACAGAGAAAGCGGCGCAATAATGGGAGTCAACACGATCAGCGTTATTCCCGCACCGAAGCATATTCCTCCCACGGCAACACGTAAACGGTTAAAGTCGATTTCACGCTTCACCATCCTAAGATAGTACGTAACCAACACTATCGCAACCATCCCCAAACTAGACAGCAACGCACTTTCAGCGTTAACGTCCCTCAAAATCACGGGAAACGTGAGCAGCAAGACAGACATGACAATTCCCGCGAGGGGAGTAAGCGGATAGAGCGGAGCCTTGAATGGTCTATCTAACCGCGGCATCTTTCTCCTGAGCTGTATAAGCGACAGGTTAACCAAGGCGAACACCAACAGAGAGCCGAAGCTAGCCGCGTAAACAAGAAACTCTACTGCTCCGCTGGTGCCAAAAAATATCACAAAAAGTGAACTTGCAATGATTGCCACGTAACGCGTGCCAAATCGTTTGTGCGCCTTCCGTAACACGTTGGGCAGATATCCGTCTCTGCTCATTCCTCCAAGTATACTGGATTGAACAGACATGGCTGTGCCCACAGACGAGACACTGGCGATAATTCCAGCTAACGCAAAAAGGATGGCACCAACTGGACCCATAATAGTTGAGGCTGCAAGGTTAAGAAGAGGAAGATTATCGCTAGTTACCGTCGTGTCTACGGGAATTACCCCAACAGCCACATAAGCAACGGCAAAGTAGACTACAGTCAACAAAACCGTTGTTATCATCAAAGCTCTGGGAATATTTTTTCCCGGATTCTTAATCTGTGGAGCCCCCGCCACGAGGGCTCTCATTCCAACAAACATAGGAAAAAGGTATGCTGTGGCTGCAAAAAAGACAACCAAACTGTTGGGTGAAGCGTCAGGTACTATGTTTTGGGGTGTTAACGTGTATCCTATACTCGTGAAAAGAAAAATGATGAATATGGCTAAGAACGCTGCCACTATGAACGTAGTGGCTTCTTTTGATCCTCGAATGGCTAGAACTATTAGAATAACTACTAGGCCAATAATCAGCACAGAAGCATTAACTAAAACAAGGTCTTGAATTGACGGAGCAAACACCGAGAAGAGTACTCCAAGCTGGTCAACGAAAACTACCGCGGCGAGTGCTCCAACGAAGACGCTGGCGAGCCACCTGAGACAGCCAGCCATGAAGGATATGATGCCTCCGAAGGCAACTTTGGTGTAGGTGTATTCGCCTCCAACTTCTGGGAGGGCTGCGCTGAGTTCGCTGTAACTCAACATGGTTACCAGATTAATTATACCACAAAAGAGCAGGGCAGATATCATGCTGGGTCCTGCTAAATCAAAGTAAGCATAATTTAGCAACACAAAAATCTCGAATCCTATTGCGCCGCCTAATCCCATGATTATCGCGCTAAAAAGACCATACTTCTTTTTGTTAGCCAACCAGCATCTTCCTCCTTTTGGTTATACCCACCATTCACGGATCAGAAAGAACCCGCTTATAACTGAGAAAGCGCTGAACAAGCCAAGAATCAGCAGATAGAGCGGCAGAAGTTCAGGGGGCGCATTAAATACTGTTTGAATTTCAAGAATGTTAAGAAAGAGCAGGACTGCCAAGACTATGGATAAAACTCCTATGATGCCCTGAGCTATACCAAATATAGCGGACAGGATTCTTCTTTTGTTCATCCTAATTCACCTTCGCCAGAGTATAATTCCAGCCACTAAATCAACCAAACCGATAGCTAACAACAGACCTAAGAAGAGGCTTTGAAGGTTTTCACTTTCAATGTTACTAAAGACCACAATGTCAAGGAAACCAATGAGGAAGCCCCCTATCACTACAATTCCCACAAATATGAGAAACCCGCCTAAGGCAACCGCAAACATGCTAAACCGCTTTGTAGCCCCCAACATCATTTCACCGACAATCATATTTCCCTCAGAATGTCTCGTAGTGAACAATTTCATTAACAGACCTTTTCTGTGGAGCCACGGGTCTTTCAGCTGGATATCCAACAGGAACAATAGCTACTGGTTTCACGTTCTTTGGCACCTTCACAGCCTTCGCGACTTCCTTCTCCCGAAACGCTCCCACCCAACAAGTTGCCAGTCCCAACTCCTGAGCAGCCAAGAGAATGTTTTCTGTGGCAGCCGCAGTGTCTTGTATGCTGTAGAGTTTTTCGCCTCTGCTGCCGTAGCCCCTGCTTGATCGAGTCACATCCGCACAGACGACAATAACTACCGGAGCTTTTTCGATGAAAGTTTGGTTTAGGGCAGCGTCTGATAACTTCCGTTTTATCTCCATGTCTTTTACGACAACGAACTCGCAAGGTTGACTGTTACCTGCAGACGGAGCCCACCTAGCAGCCTCTATTAGTTGCTCAACATCCTTTTCGGAAACCTTTTCGTCAGTATATGCTCTGATGCTTCTTCTTTCTTTAATAGCTCCAAAGACATCCAAACCGCCATTCATCCGCATCAGTTTTTTTAACCGTTTCGATCAGGTCCCCACACTCCATTCAAGCTGGTTGTCCAGCTCTTAAAGTGCTTCATACGCCTCTCTATCTGAGTCATTTTTAGCTTTTTATCTGTTTTCACATTTAAGCCTTCAAAGAATTCACTTCTGGGAATTCCAGTCTACCCTCAGAAAAACTCTTTTTTCAGCTCTACTCACAATTATCAAGATTATTACAACAAAATTTAAGAGCATAACTCACGTTGAAAAAGGCTGGAGCGATAAAATTGCCCTGCACAGTATTAGTTTGCGGTTTCTTCGGAGACACTGGAAAAGGAAAAATG
>SDBS01002918.1_pt1 | contig 16898 bp, 11 predicted proteins | sample 2277091 | NCBI WGS metagenome assembly SDBS01 (sample SAMN10404972, study PRJNA504765) | marine sediment metagenome | isolation source: marine sediment core GS10_PC15, 163 cmbsf | place: Arctic Ocean: Southern Knipovich Ridge | collected 2010 | reverse complement strand
GAATGATGTTCTTGAAGTATACGAGGAGGTTATTGAAGCTGCCTCTCGAGCTAGAGAAGGTAAAGGGCCGAGCCTTCTTGTTTGCGATAGTTATCGTTGGAAGGGTCATTCCCGCAGTGATGCTGAAAGATATCGAACAAAAAAAGAAGTAATGGAATGGAAAAAGAGGTGCCCTATAGAAAGGTTTAAGAAGTATCTTCTTGACGAAGATATCTTAACCAGAGAGATGACCGAGCAGATTGAGCGGCAGGTTAATTTATCTATTCAAGAAGCAGTGGACTTTGCTCAAAAAAGCCCTTTTCCTTCCCTGAAAACCTTGGAACAAGATGTTTATGCTGGTTAATCAGTTCGTTGTTCGTAGTTCATTGTTCATTGACCTGCTAACCCGTTAGTCAAGATAGCTCATAGTTCATAGCTCATAGCTGATAGGAAAACCAAAACAAAGTTCAAGATAGTTAGTTGGTTAAATGGTTAATTCTTCCCTCACTCCAGAGGGGAAAGAGCACTACTCACCAATTAACCACTCACTACTTACCATCTTATTGTTTTTTGTCGATGAACCATGAACAATGAACCATGAACTAAAGGAGAGAAAATGCCAACTGTTGAACTGACCTATCGTGAAGCTCTTCGCCGAGCTTTAAGAGAAGAGATGGCGAGAGATGAGAATGTATATATGATGGGTGAGGATATAGCGATATATGGAGGAGCTTTTGGGGTTAGCCGGGGTCTTTTAGAAGAGTTTGACCAGGAAAGAATTAAAGACACTCCTCTTTCTGAATCGGTTATAGTAGGAGCTGCTCTAGGTTCAGCTTTAACAGGAATGAGACCGGTAGCAGAGATTATGTTTATGGACTTTATCACTATAGGTATGGACCAATTGATTAATCAGGCAGCTAAGATCCACTATATGTATGGTGGAAAAGCCTGCGTGCCTATGGTACTTAGAACTCCAGGGGGCTCAGGAACAGGAGCTGCTGCTCAACACTCCCAATCCTTAGAGGGTCTTCTCTGTCACATACCAGGATTGAAGGTTGTTATGCCTTCTTGTCCTTACGATGCTCTAGGACTTTTAAAATCCTCTATCCGTGATAATAATCCGGTTGTCTTTGTTGAACATAAACTTCTTTATTCTCAGAAAGGGATTGTGCCTGAGAAAGAATATCTCGTTCCCCTGGGGAAGAGTGAAATAAAGCGGCAAGGGACTGATCTGACTCTGGTAGCTTTCTCTATAATGGTGCCAAGAGCATTGAAAGTTGCGGATAAGCTTGCACAAGAAGGGATAAGCGTAGAGATAATAGATCCAAGGACTCTGGTTCCCCTGGATTCAGAGACTATCATCAATTCCGTGAAGAAGACCCATCGATTATTGATAGTGCATGAGGCGTGTAAAAGAGGGGGATTTGGAGCAGAGATTCTCTCTCAGATTGAGGAGAGCGATGCCTTTGATTATCTTGATGTCCCTATAAGGAGACTAGCCGGTAGTAATATTCCCATTCCTTATTCGCCGGGACTGGAGAAAGGGGCAGTTCCTCAGGAGGATGATATAACAGAGGCAGTCAGAGAACTAGTTGGGTGAAGAGGTATATGGATTTAGTCCATCTATTCTAACCTCGTACGAAAAATGATCCGCGAAGAATCCAACCGAACAAATAGACTTGAAAATACTACTACGAAATCTTGAATAGTTGCCAATCTTAGTTTATTTATTTTTTTTGGGGTTTGACTTAACAAAAAAATCTTGTATAATATTATACAGATTAGTGTAATATTATACAAATCCCAGGAGTGGCAATGCTAGAAAGAAAACTAAGCAAAAACATCGCCTTTCCCCTTAGCCATCAATTAATAGAAATATTGAGAGATTTAATATTAAAGAATAATTACAAAGCCGGCCAGCCCTTTTTTACGGAGAAAGAGCTGGCTGAAAAATATGGCGTGAGCAGAACAACAGTCAGAGAAGCTACCAGTCGTTTGGTTTATGAGGGACTTTTAAGGAGAGAGCGGGGAAAGGGGATATTTGTGACTAAGCCAAGGATACATGAAGAGAGCAGCTCCCTCTTAAGCTACACTGAAGAAATCATAAGTAGAGGTATGAAGGCCGATTCTCGACTTGTAGAAATTCAACTTGAGATCCCACCCTGGAAGATACGAAATATTCTTCAATTAAATAAAGGTGACAAAGTTATACGACTTAAGAGGATTCGCCTAGCTAATGGAGAACCAATGGTTATTCAAATTTCGCACCTTCCCTATACTTTATGTCCGGAAATATATCAAGGCGAGTATGATTGGAATACCCAATCCTTAAGCACGGCTCTGGAAGATTTGGGACTTAAAATGTTAAAAGCAACACAGCAGGTATATAGCAGGGTGGCAAGCAAGGAAAATGCCTCTCTTTTAAATATCGCTCAAGGAGAGCCTTTACTGGTCGTAGAGCGGACGTGTTTTCTCAAAGATAACACACCCATCGAATATGCCATAATTTATAATCGAGGGGATAGGTGGGACTTCATTATGGAGCTTAAGAGAGAATAGAGAAGATCAGAACTTATTGGAAACTTGCTTAAATTAGTGGCATGTTCTTCGTTCTTTTCTTTGCTAGATGCTAATCTAAGCGAGAACTTTTTGTTTTAAATTACATTGGGCCTAAGTAAGTATTTCATTTTGTTAAGGAAAAAGCTAAAAATAGGGCCGGGAGGAGGCGAGAAATAAGAAAGCAAGTAGGCCATTAACTGGGGAAGAAGAGAAAGTTTTCTAAAGGGAGAAATGTTGAAAGAGTGGTTTCTCTTGGGGAGGAGCTCTGCATAGAAAAATAAAGTATGTCAATAGGAGGGACTAGTATGTCTGCATATAAAGGATCCTCAAATGAAAAGCTTCTGCGCGGTATTGATGGTTCTCCAGTTCGGCTACACCCAGAGAATCCCCGTTACTTTTATTATGATGGGAAGCGCATAGTGTTAATTACTGTGACTGAACACTACGGAGCTGTGCTTAATCGAAATTTTGATTTCATCTCTTACCTTGATGAGATGGCTGATAAGAAACTTACTCTTAGTCGTTGTTTTTTACTGTTTCGCGAATTAGAGGGCATTCCCAAGAATCCTCATTCGCCCTGTAAGCCTCTACCTGGTGAATACCTATCCCCTTTTCTGCGTACCGGCCCCGGTTATGCTACTGATGGGTATCCAAAGTTTGATCTGCAAAGGTGGAATCCTGAGTTTTTCCAGCGGTTGCACGCTTTTCTGGATGAATCCTCCCATCGTGGGATCATTATAGAGCTAACCCTGTTTAGCAATACCTACCGTGATCTTGTTTGGAACCTTAACCCCTTTAACGCCAAAAATAATGTGAACGACGTGGGGGATACAATCTGGCAAGAATATATTACCATGCTTGATCCAGACATGTGGAATTTACAGCAAAGGTATGTTAGGAAAGTAGTACAGGAGGTTAACCAGTACGATAATATTTATTTCGAGATCTGTAATGAACCGGTTGCTGATGTTAGTGAGCGAGCAACAATGAGCCAGGTAGAAAAGTGGCAGGTCGCTATCCAAGATTTAATTCGTGAGGAGGAGACAAAATTACCAAAGCAGCACCTCATTTTTCAGGAGCCAATATACCGGGGTTATGGGTGGCACAGGTCCCAGTTGGATCCTTTGTTGGACAATAAGGAGGTTAGCGCAGTCAATATCCATTGTGGTTTTGCTTGGTGTCGTGGAAAGATGTATCCTTTGGGAAGAGGATGGGAGCGTGATGTGGGCCTGCAAGGTCTCCATTATTTATGGACATCCTGGTATGAGGAGGCTTCCAAACCATTAGTTATGGACGAGGATAATGTTGCTAGCGGTTACTTGGATGAGGAGTCTTGGACTATCCATCGTAAAAGAGCATGGACAATTGTTTTTAGTGGTGGACATTACGATATGATCGATTTCTCAATTCAAGTGGGTGGACAAGAGAGGGGAACACCTGAATCGAGAGAGAAGATTCGCTCCTGGATGAAGCACTTATCTGAGTTTATTCACTCTCTTGACTTTGTTCACTCCAGGCCGTTGCGTGATTTTCCGGTAGCAAAACCGGAAGGTACGAACGCGGCAACGCTAGCAATAGGGAAGAAAGAGTGGGTTATCTATCTAGCCGACTCTCGGGAGATCAATGAGTTCGAATATGGTAACCCTCGAAGTGGTAAGCTGGTTCTTCCGTTGCCAGAAGGAAGATATGAAGCTCGCTTGTATTCTCCCGAAAAAGGTGCATACATGGAAGATACAATTCGACTCTCTGGTACGGGAAAGGCTACGCTAATGCTGAAATCATTCACCCACGACATTGTCGTTCATGTAAAGTGCATATAGCCAAGCTGGGTTATACTTGCATAATTTTCATTTAAATCTGGCCAACGGGGAAAAAGATTCTATCGATTTTGTGGTGAGCAGGAACTACCTAAAAGCACCTGGACTATAGCGTGACTTTGTCAGGCAGAAATTAAGATATCACTTAAAGGCTATCGAGGAGGCTAAAAGGTGATCCCTTTTGTCCTAAGGCGAATCCTCTATATGATTCCCATTCTTCTTTTAGTTTCGGTAATTAGTTTTATCATCATCCAACTGCCACCCGGGGACTACTTAACCTCTTATATAGGTAGGCTGGCGCAACTGGGTGAGGTAGTGGATGAGGCAACGATAGCCTCGCTAGAAAAGCGCTATGGCCTGGATAAGCCAGTTTATATGCAGTATTTTAAGTGGATGTGGGGACTCTTTCAGGGAGACTTGGGCCAGTCCTTTGAATGGGAGATGCCAGTGAACAAGTTAATCTGGGGGCGGCTCAGCTTGACCATGATCATCTCTATATCTACCTTGCTTTTTATCTGGGCGGTAGCCATTCCTATTGGGATTTATTCTGCTACCCACCAATATTCAGTGGCGGACCACACCTTTACCTTCTTTGGCTTCATTGGCCTGGCTACTCCTAATTTTCTCCTGGCTCTGATCTTGATGTTCATTGCTTATGTCTGGTTTGGTACCAGTGCGGGAGGTCTTTTCTCTCCTGAGTACATAGAGGCTGCCTGGAGTTGGGCTAGATTCCTGGATATGCTTAAGCATCTCTGGATTCCTGTAATCATTATTGGTACCGCTGGTACGGCCAGCCTCATTCGGGTGATGCGAGGATGTCTCTTAGATGAGCTTCGTAGGCAATACGTGATAACAGCTCGTGCCAAAGGGCTCTCAGAGAGAGGGCTTCTTTTCAAGTATCCGGTGCGGTTAGCCATCAATCCTCTTATCAGTACCATTGGCTGGACACTTCCCACCATTATCTCGGGAGCGACTATTACTTCTATAGTACTCAATCTTCCCACTACTGGACCTCTAATCTATAAGGCCTTGAAGAGTCAGGATATGTTCCTGGCCGGGAGTTCCATTATGATCTTGAGTGTCTTGACGGTAATAGGAACCCTTATCTCAGATATTTTGTTGGCTCTGGTAGATCCCCGTATACGCTATGGGAGGAGGAGTGCGTGAGACTTTTAAGAAAAAGAGCTAGTACAGAGGAAAAAGCTTCTATCTTAGAAGAAAAGTACTACATGGCCTCACAATGGAGTCTTATGTGGAGGAAGTTCAAAAAGCATAAGGTAGCCATAGCTGGCGGTAGCGTACTTATCCTTCTTTACCTTGTAGCTATTTTTTGTGAGTTTTTTGCTCCTTATGAACCGGATAAGCGCTACATTAAGTATATTTATGCTCCAGTGCAGCGGCTTCGTTTTTTTGATGAGGAGGGATTTCACCTTCCTCCTTTCTTCTATTCCCTCAAGCGAGAGATTGATCCGGTGACCTTAAAAAAGAATTATCAGGAAGATAAGAGCAAGAAATCTCCCTTATCCTTTTTCATTCGGAAGAATAATTACAAATTATGGAACCTGTTTGAAGCAGACCTTCACCTTTTCGGGGTGAAGGAGGGGACTGTTTTTCTCTTAGGAACCGATCGGCTGGGGAGAGATATGTTCTCTCGTGTCGTTTATGCCGCTCGTATCTCTTTATCAGTGGGGCTGGTAGGTGTTTTTCTCAGTTTAGTGATAGGAGTAATCCTGGGAGGTATCTCCGGTTTCTATGGGGGAATGGTTGATACCATTATCCAACGAATCATAGAGGTCATACGCTGTTTTCCCACCATTCCTCTATGGATGGGTTTGAGCGCTGCTCTTCCTCCTCACTGGCCAGTACTGAAGGTCTACTTCGGGATTATCATAATTCTCTCTTTCATTGGCTGGACAAATTTAGCTCGTGTGGTTAGAGGAAAACTTTTATCCCTAAGGGAGGAGGATTTTGCCATAGCAGCCAAACTGGCTGGATGTAAAGAGATGAGAATAATTACGCGTCATCTTCTTCCCAATTTCTTAAGTTATATAATTGTTTCAGTAAGCCTGTCTATACCCGGTATAATTATAGGAGAGACCGCTTTGAGTTTTCTCGGTCTGGGACTGCGTCCTCCGGTGATTAGTTGGGGAGTGCTCTTGAAGGAGGCACAGAATATACGCTCGGTAGCTCTTTATCCCTGGCTCCTTATCCCTGGCTTTGCTGTTATTATCACCGTATTGGCTTTCAATTTTTTGGGAGATGGTCTGCGTGACGCTGCTGATCCCTATAAATAATAAAGAGGCCTTAAGTTGAAAGGCAAAGATAACCTCTTATTTAGAAGCAAAGTATCTTTTAGAACTTGCTTTTATTTAGACGAAGTTGTCATAAAAAGGAGGTGATGCTAGGAGAGATAAAAAAATAGGGATTTGCGGACCAGGGTTTATCCCTCTTTAACAAAGAAGATATAAAGGGGGATGGGATTTGAGGATTTTAATAAAAGATTAGCAAAGGAGAATACAGAAATGAAAGGAACAAGAGTAGCATCTGTGTTAACGGTAGCTTTGGTTTTCCTTCTCTTTTCGGGGTTATGCCTGGCTGGAATGGCTTACCAGGAAGCTCCTGAACTTAGAGTAAAAGTTGCCGCAGGAGAACTTCCTCCCGTAGGAGAAAGACTTCCCAAGGAACCCTTGGTAGTGGAGCCAGTGGAGGAGATCGGAAAATACGGAGGAGCCTGGAGATTCTTCATTCCCGCACCTAAGCGCACCTCGTATATAAGTGCCTTTGCCTATGAGAAGCTAGTTCGTTGGGATGAAGAAGCTAAAAACATAGTTCCCAATGTAGCTAAGAGCTGGGATGTTTCTGAAGAAGGAAAAGTTTACACCTTCTCTCTGAGGGAGGGGATGAAATGGTCGGATGGGCAGCCTTTTACCGCTGATGATGTCCTGTTCTGGTATGAGGATGTTGTCTTAAACAAAGAGCTTACCCCCGTTCTTCCTGAGTATCTCATGATAGGCGGAGAGCCGGCGCAGGTGAAAAGGCTGGATGATTACACAGTTGAGTTTCGCTTTGCTGCGTCTGCTGGGGTTTTTCTCAACGCCTTGGCCTACGAGCAGGATGTCTTTCGTCCCAAACACTACCTGCGACAGTTTCATCCTCGCTACACCTCCAAGGATGAATTAGAAAAAATGGCCAAGGAGGAAGGATTCGAGAACTGGTACCAATTGTTTCTCGAAAAAGACCAGTTTTATTGGAACCATGGTCTGGGGTATCCTGTTATCGAACCCTGGGTATTGAAAAGTGCTTATCCGTCTATGCAACCCGTCTTCGAGCGCAATCCCTACTACTGGAAGGTAGATCCGGCTGGTAACCAGCTCCCTTACATCGATAAAGTTGTTAATACCGTGGTGGAGGACCCTGAGGTGACTAATCTCAAAACTATGGCCGGAGAGGCAGACTTTCAACCAGGAGGAATAGGCGCGGGACTGGAATTCGCAAACTACACCCTTTTCATGGAAAGCAGGGAGAAGGGAGACTATCGTGTTTTACTCTGGCCAACAGATATAGGGTCAGAAATCACTCTTTTCCCAAATCAGAATCATCAGGATCCGGTGATGAGAAAACTTATTCAGGATGTAAGATTCCGCCAAGCTCTCTCCGTAGCCATTGACCGGGATGAGATCAATGAATTTTGCTACTTAGGAATAGGTGTGCCTCGTCAGGCAACACTTATGTCCACCTCTCCTTATTTCAAGGAGGAATACGCAAAGGCTTATGCACAATATGATTCAGAAGAAGCTAATTCTCTTCTGGATGAGATGGGGCTTACGGAAAGAGACGGGGAAGGATTTCGTTTGCGCCCTGACGGTAAGACCCTTTCGTTGACCATTATAACGGCCGGTGAGCAGGTGATTGAGGCAGATGTTCTGGGACTGGTGAAGGAGTATTGGCAGGCTATTGGGATTAAGACCGCCTATAGACCTATGGAAAGGGAACTTTTCCGTTCTCGACTGAATGCAGCTGAGTTTGATGTCGGTACCTGGATGCTGCAGTTTATGCAGGATTCGGCTCGCCTTCAAGTGTATCAATACTACTACGCTCCTCTTTGGGACCAATGGTATCTGACACAAGGAGCGAAAGGAGAAGAGCCTTCACCCGACGCAAGAAAGTTTCAGTTGCTATATGATGAGACTAAGATTACCGCTGATCCAGAGAAAAGTAAAGAACTTTACCAGGAGATGTGGGACCTTCATACCAAGAATATCTGGATGATTGGTCTGGTAGGTGAGGTTCCCCAAATTCTTGTGGCTAAGAACAACTTGCGCAATGTCCCCGAAAAATCTATCTTTGCCTGGAGTATGGGACATATGCTCGGACTGGCCCGGATAGAACAGTTCTTCTTTGAGTGATGTTGTCAGGTATCGGTCTTGGCTCCATGGTTAAACAGAACCGAGCTCTAAGAGAATCCCTCGTTCTATTCGGACGGGGGATTCTTCTCTTTGGCGATTCTTAAAGAAGATTTCACTTAAAAGGGAGTAGAAATGAAATTATGTCTTGATGGAAGTTGGGAAGCTGGAACAAATCGAAGCTATGATCGAGTAGTTCAAGTACCTGGGCTGGCCAGCGATCCGGGAAGAATAAACCAGGCAACTTTGTGGTATAAGAAGGAGATCAACTTACCGCCAGGTAAGTGGTCACACGCCACCCTCATTCTTAATGGAGCCAGATTTTGTCCAAGCATATATATTGAGGGAGAAAAGGTCTCAGAGAGTTCTGGTGGAATGACTGTTACTACACATCTTCTGGGCAGTAAGGATGTGGTGCCGGGAAATAGAATTATCCTTGAAATTGCTTTAAAATCATTGAAAGACGTAGATCCTCAGGATGCATCCAAAATTCCATCGGCAAGTCTGTGGAGGTCAAACATATCTTCCTGCCTTTGGGATAACGTGATATTAAGGCTTCATAGGTCGTCTCGTATTACCAGGCTCATTCCATTTCCCGATCTGAAAAAAAATCGGATTTCAGTTTATTGGGAGATAGAGAATTTATTACCGGCTAATGAATCACTGGATATCAATATACAGGTGATAAATCAAGATGGGACGGCTTTAGCATATACAGAAGTGGAAGATATTGATGGCAAAGGAAAAGCCTATGTTTATTTAGATAAGACATATAAGCTGTGGAGCCCAGAAAACCCGTCCTGTTATCGGCTAAAGGCAGTATTGAGGAACAAGGATGAAGAACTTGATTCTTGCGAAATGACACTAGGTCTAAAGGAATTCCGCACAGAGGGGAGAAATTTTGTCCTTAACGATAAGCCTGTGAGCTGGCGGGGTGGTACCGTAGTATGGCATAGATGGCTCAGAGATTCTGAGGCCAGGGAATTGGCCTTTAACGCTGAATGGTTTAAAAAGAACATTATTTTGAGGCTCAAGGATCATGGAGCTAACGCAATACGTTTCCATCTCGGAACTCCTCCGGAGGCCTTCTTAAACTTTTGTGATAAGCATGGCATGATGGTTCAGATTGAGTGGAGTTTCTTCCACGGCATCAAGGCTTCGAAGAAAAGTATTATTCAGCAATGGCGAAATTGGTTGAACCTTTGTATGAAGCATCCATCCATTTGTATCATTCAGGGATGGAATGAAACAGAAGGAGAAGAAATCAAAAAAGGATTCTCTGCCTTAGATGCTCTTGCTCCCGAGTATCCCCCTCTCGTCATAGCACATAGAGATACCCTTCATCTTCATAGATACTGGTGGAGCTTATCTGAAAATTTGGGACTTTATTATGATTCTGCCTGTCAATTTGACCAACCAACTATAGTAGACGAATTTGGTGGAAATTATCTTGATGGCGAGGGAAACCCGGGCGGATATCCACAACTCAGGGAAAGTTTTCTACGGTTCCTTGGCCGTGACCACACGAAGAACCTACGGCTGCAGCTTCATTGCGAGTCCACCACTCAAATAGCAGAGTATTGGAGACGGATGGGAGTCGCCGGTTTCTCACCATTTTGTATACTGGGAAGTCCTGAAGATGGAAACCATCACTTTCTGGGCAAATTAGAGGAGGCAAACCCCAAAGAGGTCTGGGCAGGTTTGACTGCAGCTTACTCACCTCGTAGTTGCAGTCTAGAAGTTTGGGATAGAAACTACGTGCCGGGAGAAAGAGTTACACTTCCACTATGTTTTTTCAATGACACAAACAATGCTGCATCTTTAATAGCTACTGTAAATATTGTCTTAGAAAAAAACCACTCCTCAATATTGACAGAAAAAAAGGTGCGCGGCGAGGTTTCTGCTTATAGTACAGAAAAGAGGGAAATTAGAGTGCAACTTCCCGTAAAAGAAGGTGAATGGCGTTTTCAAGCTATCCTCAATAACCCTTCCAAGACAGTGTTTCATCCAGTTATTTCATCCTGGCGCTTTAGAACAATGAAGATAAAAGTCCCAGCAATACTGCAAGGTATAGAAATTGCGGTTCCTGAATGGGAAAAAGAGCTTGTTGATTTCCTTGAGGAAAATAATTTAGGTGTTGGTGAGGTAGAACACCCTGAAGCAAAAATCTTGGTAACTTCAGCGGCAACATGGACAAAACTTTCCAGAAATTCTCATGTCAAGTATTTGTTAAAAAAAGCAATTGGAAGGGGTTGTTCAGTTGTTATGCTCGATATAGGCCCTATGGACTTAGGGCAAGAATATCTAACCATGAACGATGACCTTAGTTGTTTACCAGGAAGTAAGAGCGTGAAAAATCCTGAGACATTAGAAATAGACCTTTTCTATGGCATTAAGATACTGTTTCATAAATTAGCTGAAGCAGAAAGCTGTATCCATCCCTCAGAATCTGACAACTCCCTTTGGGAAAATCTTGACCAACAGGCTACCTGGCTTTGGAATGGGCTTAGAGGTGGGCTAATTGTTCCTGCCAGAGATATGGAAGTCACAGGACTGGGTCCATCAGCCTTCGTTTCTCTTTGGAGGAGTCGGGGGGCTGATGTCGCTTTAATTAAAGGGAATAGTTATTTTGCCTGTGAACTGGCTGGATTCTATGCTTTCTCTAAAGAGAAGAATGCTGAGAATGAGCTTCGTGCTAAGGTAAAACTCTTAGTGGAAGATGCTCCAGCACTTCAATTAGCAATTGATTCCGATGCTCCAATCAAAGTATTTGATCTTGTTAATTTGTATAAGCAAAGTAAAAAAGGTCAGATTAAAAACTTAATACCTTTGGCAAGTTGTGAAAAAAATCTCACCAGAACTCCTGTTACGCAGATAAATTTTGGCAAAGGGAAAGGGAAACTAATTCTATCTCAACTGATAACAAACGGGCGTTTGGCAAAGGGATATGGCCGAAAGGGTCTCTATGGTATCCGCCCCGACCCGGCTGCGGCGCAATTTGTTCTGAACATGCTGAAAAAGTGCGCTGCGGAATAGACGCCAAAGTCAGAGGTTTTTCCACATTTTCTATAACCTAATGGATTGAGTGCTAAGCCAGAAATTTGCCCAGGCCCTACGGGAAGGACCATCAGAATAGGCTGCAATGAGGAATATCTTCAGAAAGCATAGGTGGAAGGTAAAACAGGATTTATTGGGAACAGGGGAAAGGCAAGGTTATAGAAAGGTTAATTTTGAAAAAAATTACAGAATATTTCGAAAATATGGAAGGTATCCCTTGAAAATATGATCTCATCGAACAAAGAGGTTCATAAAAAATCACCGTTGGATACCCGCCAGTCCTACTGACAGGAGGAAAATGGTAAATTCGCCAGAGATTTCCTCTTCACTTGATCAATCCAGAGGTGCTCATCCAAGGTCCACGAGGGTTGAGAGGCTAAAAAATATAAGGATAGTAAGTTATGACCCAAAAAGAGAGAATAATTGCTGTTTTAAGAAGACAAAAAGTTGACAAAATTCCTTTCGCTCCCCGGATAGATCTTTGGTATAATTATCATAAGAGGAAAGGTACCCTGCCTAAAGAGTATCAAAACTGTAGCATATGGGACATTCTGAGAGAAGTTGGAGGAGTAGTGTGGAATAAAGATGGACAATTTTATTTGGAAAAAATGAGAGACTTTCAGATGGAGGTTCACTTCTGTGATACACGGACAAAAAACGAGGTATTTCCCCGCCATAAAGACGTTTTACTGGGAGGGTATGTTTCTCTTGAGGATATCCCGGTTAGCTTTGTTCAAAATTCAGCCATAAATAAGGGAGACATACTCATAAAATACCTTACTCCAGTGGGTGAAGTCTCCACGAAATTTATTCACTCCTCCAGTCTTCTTGAGGCAGATATAGCACCATACCAAAAAGAGCATTTAATTAAACAAGTGGATGATTATAAGGTGGCTGAGTATATTGTTGAGAATACGGAACTTGTTCCTAATTATAATGACATTCTACGAGCACAGGAGCAAATTGGTGAGGAAGGAATTGTTTCAGGAAGATCTGCTTATTGTCCGATGCATCAAATAATGCGTTATTATCTTGGTTATGAGAAGTTTTGCTATGAATTGTACGATCATCCTAAAGAAATAGAACATTTCTTAGAAGTCTTTACTGAAGAAAGAAGAGAAATTGTGAGGTTAGCTGCAGAGTCTCCTACTGAATTTGTCAGAAGTGGGGGAAATTGGGATTCTTCTATAATTAGTCCCTCCTTGTTTAAGAAATATTTTGCTCCCTATTTTAGAGAATTTTCTGAGGCTCTCCATCCCAAATGTAAAATTCTTGGAGCCCATACCGATGGAGAAATGAAGGGTTTATTGCGAGTTTTTCTTGATTCGGGGATTGATGTAGCCGAAGCTTTTACTCCTTATCCGATGACAGAATGTACTCTAAGTAAGGCCAGAAAAGTATGGCAAGACAAAGTGATAATTTGGGGGGGAATACCTACAACGATTCTATCAAGGGATATATCGGATCGGAAATTTGAAGATTACATGAGAAACCTTTTTAAGGAAATTTCTCCCAGAAACAATTTTATCCTAGGTATGGGAGATAATACTCCTGTAGATGTAAAATTTGAGAGATTATTCCAAATTAAAGAGATGATAGACATTTACGGGGAAATTTAGGCTCCGCTTGTCCTGCAGTTTTTGGATGAAAAGGCTTTAGTTCAGAATTTCAAAGGATAAATGGATTGCTGTAGTAACCTTAGATGTGTATGAGGATGAGTAACATGCCTTTTGAACCAAAGGGAATTATACCCGCGATGGTAACGCCGTTCGATAGTAAAGATCGGCTTAACGAAGCTGTACTGCGAAAGCTGACTAACTACCTTATTGATGGAGGAGTCCATGGTTTGTTTGCCATCGGAAGTCAAGGAGAGTTCTACGCCCTCACAAGGGAAGAGAAAAAGAGAATAACAGAGATCGTTGTTGAAGAAGTAAATGGGAGAATTCCAGTTTATATTGGAACAGGTGCTATGACTACAAGAGAGGCCGTTTTATTAACCCAAATGGCTGAGAGGGCTGGAGCTGGTGCGGTTTCTGTAATAACACCTTGCTTTATTTCCCCGTCAGAAGATGAGCTTTTTGAACATTACGTTACTATTGCTAAATCTACAAAACTGCCGGTGCTTCTTTATAGCAATCCGGGTAGAACAGGAATTAATATGTCGGTAAAATTGGTGGCGAAGTTATCCAGGTTAGATAATATAGTGGGCATTAAAGATAGCAGTGGAGATCTAACCTTGACTATGGAATATATCCGTAATACCGATGCAGATTTTTCAGTTTTAGCCGGAAGGGATACTCTTATTTATGGAACCCTTTTGCATGACGGAAAAGGAGCGATTGCCGCTACAGCAAATGTTGTCCCAAGGTTAGTAGTGGAAATTTACGAAGCATTTGTCAAAGGAGATTTAGAGCGGGCAAAAAAGGCACAATTTCGCCTGGCTCCGCTGAGAATAGGCTTTGGGTTAGGCTCTTTTCCAGTTGTGATTAAGGATGCTTTAAAGTTAATAGGAATAGATGCGGGATCTGCCAGGAAACCCATTAAGTCATTATCAGGAAGTCAAAAAGGGACATTGAAAAAGATATTAGAGGATCTTGGCTTACCAAATGTAGGAGTTAAGTGAGGCTTCAGGAATTGGAAGAAAATAAGGATATGAGCCATAGGAGGGGAGAACAGATGCGAGGAATATTCATAATACCGGTCACTCCATTTGACAAAGAGGGAAAGTTGGATGTAGATAGTTTAAAAAAGGAGGTCGACTTTTGCATACAATCGCGAGTACATGGAATAGTAGTACCAGTTGGGGCAAGCGAGTTCTCATTTCTTTCAGACAACGAGCGCAAAGAAGTTATAGAAACTGTTATACAACAAGTAAATGGTAAAGTTCCTGTAGTTGCTGGAATAGCGGCTCCCTGTAAGGAGCTTGTGGTTCCGTCAGCTAAACATGCTAATGACGCAGGAGCCGATGCAGTTATAGCTCTTCCCCCTTATATTGCTAAGGCAAATTATGCCGAAATGCGAGATTATTACAAAGCTATTGCAGAGGCTGTAGATATTCCCATATTTATCCAAAATGGGTCCCCACCACAAGGATCCGCCCTTACCCCTGACTTTATTTGCAAACTGGCGAGTGAAATTGGGGAAATTGAGTATGTGAAAGAAGAGACTCCCCCTGCTGGCCCTAGGATTGCTAATATAATAAGGAAATGCGGTAGTAACCTCAAAGGTGTTTTCAGTGGATCAGGAGGGCAATGGATGTTAGATGAGAAAGAAAGGGGGGCCTGTGGCTGCATGCCTGCGTGCTTTGTTCCAGACCTTCACGTCAGGGTATGGGAATTTCATGAAGCAGGAAAGAATCAGCAAGCGAGGGATCTTTTTAATATATTGCTCCCAATTTTTAACTTAAGAAGCATACCTCAGTATAGCCTCCCCGTCGCTAAGGAGATTCTGGTAAGAAGAGGTATACTTGCAGCAAGTTATGTGAGACAACCAGGTACTAAGATTTTAGATGAGCTAGATAAGAATGAGTTTGATAAGGTATGGGAGAATATAAGGCCTTTGTGTAAAGTTTAGTCTACACAACTGCTATATCTTACAAGTGGGCAGTTCCAGGTGCTGGGGGAGTCATTTGTTTTTTGCCAGTAGTGGTTATATTTGCATACGTGCAGAAATGGCTCGTTAAAGGGTTTACAGGGGGGGGCAGCCAAAGGATAGGCCCAGGTTAACAAAAAAATACTAAGTAGGAGATTCCGAAATGAAAATTAAAGATGTGAGGCTAATTCCAGTGAAGACAAGAAGAGAAGATGTAGACATAACTAATCAACATGTAATAGTAAGAGTATTTACTGACGAGGGGATAGAGGGAATAGGTGAGATGTCAGACCTATCCCATCTACCTGCGATGGTATTTGATATAGATTCTCTTGAGAAGTTCTTAAAAAAGATTTTGAGAGGTCAAGATCCCTTCAATTTAACAAAACTGGAAATTCTATTGGAGAATCTATACACCACTCAGGCTTATGGATATAGTTATCAGTGTAGCAATATTAGAGCTGGGGTAGATATCGCCTTATACGATTTACTTGGTAAATTTCTAAATAGACCGGTATATGATCTTCTAGGGGGAAAACTCAGAGATAAACTCGAAACCTGTTATCCTATATTCAGGCAGTTTCATACAGAGGAAGTTTCAAGAAATATTCAAATAGTTGAGAGGAGATTCCGGGAAGGTTTTAGCACTATAAGATTTTACTGTGGGGCAAACTTGGAAGCGGATAAATTCTTCCTTCAAACTCTACAAGAGAAATTCGGAGATAAGATAAAAGTGAAGTCCTTTGATCTCAGCAATATACTGGATGCGAAGACAGCGTTACGAGTAATAAAAAGACTTCAAGAATATAAAAGGCCGTCACTGGTGGAAAGTGTTTGTAACATTTATGACTATGAGGGAATGGCTGAGGTAAGAGAGAAAATTGATTTACCAGTTAGCGAACACATACAGAATTGTGCACAAGCCCTAAAGCTTATTAATAACAGATCTGTTGATATATTTAATATTTCTGTGGCTTACACAGGAGGGATTTATTCTGCCAGGGAGATATTTACTCTAGCTAAGGCAGCAGGAATAAAATGCCTAATAGGTACAACTCAGGAGTTAAGCGTGGGAACAGCAGCACAGGCCCATTTGGGTGCTTCATTTGCTGAATTAGATTATTGTTGTGATCCTACCGGTCCTGTTCTTTATACAGACGATGTGGTTAAATCGAGAGTCAAATATGAAAAAGGGCATCTTATTGTGCCCCAAGGACCAGGACTTGGAGTAGAATTGGATGAAGATAAACTTGAAAAACTTAAAACTTCCCTCAGTATAGATCTTATAAACATACCTAGTGCTCTGTAACATTGTTCTTTTGTATCTATTGAGCTGTAGTACATTTATATGTTATTATGGGCATAATACTTAAAAAGTGTTGCTGGTAAAAATTGTAAACATATGATATTACTTGAAATAAAGCTTGTTTTTTAATAGTTCCTTAAACTGCTTTAAGAAAAGGATATCTACAATGCCAAAAAAAGTATTGTC
>SDBS01002917.1_pt1 | contig 16899 bp, 13 predicted proteins | sample 2277091 | NCBI WGS metagenome assembly SDBS01 (sample SAMN10404972, study PRJNA504765) | marine sediment metagenome | isolation source: marine sediment core GS10_PC15, 163 cmbsf | place: Arctic Ocean: Southern Knipovich Ridge | collected 2010 | reverse complement strand
CAATTCGCTACGCATCTCTTTTACTTCTGTACCGTCTGCTTCGCGTTTGGTGTCCCCCGCCAAACGCGCTTTTCCGGCCTCCAGGAATTCCTTCGACCACTTGTAATACAAACTTTGACTAATACCCTCTTTGCGACATAGTTCTGCCACGCTCATCTCCCCCCGCAGCCCTTCGATCACGATCCGTATCCTGTCTTCTGCATTATATTTCTTGCGTGTCTTTCTGCGAATCCTGCGGACGGTTGTTTGTGCACTTTCTGTCTTCTCAGCCATGAGTCGCTCCTTTATCTATTTAACTCGTTTCTGGCTAAAAAGCCTCCATTATTTTCTCACCCTTTCTGTCCAATCAGGTCTGAGGCCGGACACTGTCAACACGCGAGCCCTGGCTCGAATAGATGGGGGTAAGTATTTAGGGTTGCTGTTGGTTAAATAAGAATAAAACCGATTGGAATGGGATAATATTCTATTTAGTTCAACAGATGGGTAAATTGATAACTATCCTAGATTATCCGATCACCTAGTATTTTCGTATATGACTGATAAAACAGAATCGCCTTTTCTTCTTCATGCTTGGTGCAAAACCGGTGCAGTTCTGGTGCAGATGGGGTAGCACAGCATGGAAATAATGGACACAATGGACATCTTTTGAAGCTTTTTGTGGACTATATGGACGCTATAACACAATAAAGTACTACATGGACAGTATTGCGCTTCCCTTACAAGGAAGAGGTCGCAGGTTCGAGTCCTGTTCCGCCCACAAATTAAAAACGAACTTCTAGACAGCCCTATACCAGGGAGCTTGTTGATTGAATCTATTTAGTGACAGGGCGCCATTTCTGTCAGAGCTGAACTGTCATATGCTCTAGGATACGTCTAAATAGCCTTCTAAGCGATTTAATATTTATTTTGATATACAATTACCCAAAAAACCCTTGTTATTAGCGATTATTAAAATGCTGGTATGCACATCAACGTAGACGTAGCACATGTTGTAGTAAAAGCCTCTGGAACAAAACCTGCGTTTAGCTTAGAGAGTCTTTTCAGACTTTACATAATATGATTATACATGGACAGGCTGCAGGTTTTATCTGCGCCTATACTGCATTATCTTACGTTTGATTTCCACCCTATTTTGTCTCACAGGCTTTGACACGGTACAGTATATGGCTTCTTTAATCAAATTAAAGTGATATCGAGCATGACGCTCACAGGCAATCACCTTAGAGTCTTTTTTGTGCTATGTTTCCTTTTCTGAGTGGATAACGACATGATTACCAGTAATTACATTGCTATTTACGATGATTGCACCTGCGACACTACGTTCTCCTATTGCTGAGATACTTGGACTTAATGTGGCGTGAACTTGTGCTTGGATACGAGCAATTTCTAAAAGCTTATTCAGAGCCTGATTCAACATATCCTCGTTAAGTTCAGAAAATCGTTTAGTCTGTAACTCGGTAAGAGTTTCTAAGAATTGGATTCTTAGTATGGCAAATAACTGCCACGCAACTTCACCATATCCAATTATGAGTTCTGTGTCTCTTCTATCCTTGGATACCCAATGCCAGGCTGTACGGATATTTTCTAGATCCGGCTCTAGCTTTGATAAATCATTCTCAAGGACCGCCCTTCGTGCGACTTCAAGGAAATATCGAGCATGACGTACACGGGCTTGATCAAGTTTTAACATCACAAATCCATTAGCTCTAACATCTCACTGGCATAATCTGTTAATAATGCATGCATCCAATAGCGATCACCGCGCCGTTCCACTAATCCCCGTTGAATTAAGCGAGAAGTTGTTGACTCTGCCTCCTTCGGTGTGCATTCCCATACATATGCCGCAGCATGGATTTCCCAGGTAAGTGGCTCCCCACCGAAAACAGATAGCATTGCAAATCGTTCTTGATCAGTTTTGTCCAGCCGATCGACGCTCATTCCGAGGATAGCTTGTAATGAGACAGGCTGATCTTCATCTAATCCTAGACGCCCTTCAGATTGGAGTAGTTTCAGACGAGTGTCTCGATGCTTGATAAGCTCACCGATCAATCTTTGCATCCGGGTTGGTACGTCAGCCTCGTTTGCCAGCAACCGTCCGACCAGGGTTAAGCCTAAAGGTAAATACTCAAGGCGTTCGCAAAGCTGCATTGCATGCTTTTCATCTGTGTTCACGGCTTCAGGAGCTAGCTTGCGTAGCAAGGCCAGGGCGGCCTCAGGCTTGAGAATATTTACGCGTGCTGTGCGATCTCTGGTAACTAGGTCTTGAGCGATGGAAACATCTCGTGTGGTGAAGACCGTCCTACAATAAGGTCCCGCTATCTGGAAGTAACTTCCATGAACAACATCCCAAACATCATCCACGATGAGTAGCACACGGCGGTGATACAGTACCGCCCGGAGACGATCCCGGCAGGCAGCTTCGTCGCGCTCTGGTAATAAATCTACACCTAATGCCCGGCCCCAACTATCAAGATGCAAGCGAACAGTAGGATTTGGACCTAGTGCCGTCCAAAGCACGCCATCCGGGAACAATTTCGGAACTATATTGAGCCGTGCCAATGCAATCGCTAAGGTGGTCTTTCCGACACCTCCCATGCCGAGTAAGGCTACAGGAGCTATTTCTTTGACCTCCATAACATTCAATTGAAGCAAATTGATGAGATTCAATATGTCATCTTCACGCCCGAATATACCTTGTGGAGGAAGTGGAGGAACCTGGTAAACTGCAGAAGTACCAAACTTCGGGTCATAACTATGAAGGCTCACATTACCCTTGGTTGAAATCATAATAACATCTTGCACAATACTGCCGCCTTCAGCATCTATCTTTTGTGATGAGCCTTCACCATTTTCGCTCTCAACTTTGCTGTTCCCTTTTTCATCTTTTAGTTGATCCTCATCCATGATTTTCTCCTACTTCGAGACTCGATTCAGTCAAGACTGTTCTTTCTTAAATTTAATAGAGTCAAACGATCTTTTTCCAGATCAGGATGCTTTATTGTTCTCTCTAGCGCCACAGCCTGTTCCATCAATTGTAAAGCAGAATAATGGTTGCCTTGAGCTTCATAGATTTCCGCAATATTTACCAATGTCGTAGCCTCCTTGATCCTATTACCGGTTTCCTGGAATAGGGATAAGGAAAGTTGGAAGTAATCCAATGCTTTATTATGATCGCCCATTGTTTGGGATACCAATCCTAAACTATTCAAAATCGATGCCTCTCCGGACTTATATTTGATATTTTGACAAATAGATAACGCTTCTTCTAGTAAATCCGATGCCTGTCGTACTTTACCCAAAGATAAGTTTGCCAATCCAAGATTATTTAGCGTAGCTGCCTCACCCACAGGTTCGCCTACATCTCGTCGTAAGGGTAGAGATTGCTCAAAGTAATAAATTGCTTGATCTATCTTCCCCATTTTTCGATAAGCATTTCCAATATTATTGAGGGTTGTTGCCACCATATTTTTATTTTTAATTTCACGACTGATTGTCAGCGCGAGTCGATAGTAAGTGAGAGCTTTATCTTGATCTCCTACATCAGAAAATGATGCTCCAATATTATTGAGTGTCGTTGCTTCCTCTGCTCGATCACCCAACTCTTGACGAAGTGTCAAGGCTTTTTGATAATAAACCAACGCCTTTTCCAGATCGCCCAGCTCATTATGCACTAGACCAATGTTGTTCAAAGTAGCTGCTTGGTTCTCCAAATCACCAATGTCCGTAGAAATAACTAAGGAGGCGTCGTATTGACTTATCGCATCACTATGTTTGCCCAAGGCACGAAATACTACACCTATATTATTTAGCGTCATTGCTTCCATCCGTTTATTCATTGTTTCCCTATGTATAGGCAATGCCAGATCGTAGTATTGCAAGGATTTATCATATTCGCCTAACCTACGATACACTCGCCCAACATTGATAAGTGTTGTACCTTCTCCCTCAAGGTCGCCTGCTTCCTTGCGCACTGTTATTGCATAGGAATAATTATCTAAGGCTTGACGACGTTCACCTAACATTTCTAAGCACCAGCCTATATTGTTTAGAAGAGATCCTTCACGTTTCTTGTCCCCTGCTTTTCGTGCGGTGGTCAATCCCTGCTCGTTCCACTCTATTTCCTCTCTCCATAAGCCGCGCCTGTTTTGGAAAGATCTAAATACTTCCAAGAATTCATATAGCAGTTCGTATTCATGCGCATTTATTATCCACATCCATGCTCGTTGAATTTGTGGCCACTCGATGTCAAACCAAGACCAATCCTCTTGATATGATTTGGCGAAAATCAGGTAATAATTCGCATGTAACCTTCTAGCGCCCACTACTACCTCTCAAACCTATTCATTAATGGGAGTGATCACGAACGGATAATAGGATTCGATATTATCAAGATAATTCGGTCTATATATATTTCATTCACCACATTAACCCAAATTGCCACCTTGGTTAACTGATTGAAAATTCCATATGACTTCTGGTAAAGTTGCAGTTGCTGAATCCACATCGAAACCAAGAGGCCACATGGATAGCCAGATTGTAGCAGTTTTCTGCCTTTATGACGATCTTTTGAAAGCTCTTTACCATAACGAAGATCTCCAGTGCCGGATCAGCGATGCAGAGATTATGACAATTGCACTGGTAGCTGCGCTTCACTTTGGTGGCAGCCAAGCGAAGGCCAGCCGTTTCTTGTATAAGAACTGCTACATAATGCATATGTTGAGTAAAAGTTGCTTCAATCTTCGTTTGCATCGCTTGGCCGATCCTTACTAGGTCTTCCTTCACCTCGTTGGAGAAACCTGGAAAGCGCTCAATGAGCATTCGATCTATATCATCGATAGCTTTCCAGTCGCAGGGTGTGACAACTAATGGATTGGCCACTGCTATATTTATCACGGTGAAGCTTATCAAGGCTATCAATCCAGCAAGAAATGCTACTTCTATGGTCGCAAAATCCATCTAATTATCACGAAAGATCATCAACCAGTCGAATTCTTCTTGACCCCTAGGCAGTTTTAATGATACAGCCACACTCAAAGCCTATTTACTGGACTTGCCCGAAGGAGGACAACTGATAGGCGATAAAGCGTACAACGATTACTAAGGCGAAGACCTTTTGAATGAACTCGGAGCCCGTTATTGATTGCTCCACAAGCAGAACTCAAAACGGCCCCTGCTACCTTGGCTAACTTACTTGATGTTATCCCATCGTAAATGGTTGAAACCACAGGTAGTATGTTCGAGCGAATATTAACTAGACATATTCCTGCGGTTACCGCCGCTGGTTTTGAACTCAAAGTCGTTCTCTTCGTACTTGCCTGTTCGATTAGCTACCTCGGACAACAACTTGGGTACATTATTGTTTCCCATAACAATGGTGATATTACAAATCATGGTGCCAACAATACTTCGTTAACCACTTTTGGACATATTTCTACCGTAGGTGAAAATATAATAGAAAATGCATAACTTCATCAAGTTTTTGGAGCGCGGATTGAATAGATAGTTCTGAGGGATTAATTTGGTGAAGCTCTAAGATTACTTAGCTGAGTCGATCTTCTGTCAAGTCAGTCAACTTCCAAGCTACTTCCTCTTAGGCAATAATCAATTCGGGATCATTTTGTTCAAACACATACACAAGCACAAATCACTCGAATATTTGACAAATTCATTTCTAAGATCTGCGAATCACGATCCGAATTTTCTTTTTGAGTAGTCTGTAGATAATACTTTGTATGCCTTTCTCAGGGGAAATTAATTTTCAACATCACATACCCAATTATTGTCTAGGGCAATCGCTCAAATTCCATGGGAATTGGATGGGGATTTCATAATCTTCCAGAGCTCTGAAGATGCGCAAATAAGTGGTTTCAGTTGATATCGGTTGTTTACACCTATAGAGCATCATAACAATCCATATGAGACAAATAGACTAACTAATCCAAGTATGCGCATTCCGATAAACCTTACTACCGCCAGTTTCTTTCCTCATAAGCCTCTTCGGCTTCTTCTCGTTCTAGATGGCTCTGCAATTGCTGAGTGACCTGCCTTCCAAATCGGCGAACCCCAAAGTCTTCATCATTCAGCCACAGAGTAACCTCTTCAATACGTTGCTTGGTAAAATTCGACATGGGGCCTGAGATAACACCTGGCGTGGTGTACATAACAGCTGAAATAGATCCGAGGATCCCTTTATCATTCGTACGTATAATAATCTCTCGACTCAGATCAAAGAAAGGTTTCCCAGTGTTGAATTCTCTAAGAATTTGAACGATCCCTTGAAGCTTTTCTACCTCTCCCGATTCAACCCACTCCATCAACACTCTATAAAGTGGCGCTCCCAATCCGCCAGTTATATTCTTTAAAACATCTGGAGCAGTCATTCGAAACCAGATATCATCACGAAGCATCCAATCCCTCACCCGGCGTAGAATATCCAAATATTGCGGATTGGCACGAATGTTATCGAAAGCTCTGGATATCGAATGTGGAACGGATCGATAGCTTAAAGCTTCTGCACCCTTCATAGAAGCATTCTTTACTCGCTTTTCAATAAAATCGATCACTAGGTTGGGGTCAAATTCTCCTAATCTTTTCAAGGACTCTTCAGCATCGTAATTAAGAGAGGGAAGCCGACCGAAATTCTGAATGATCTCTAGATAATCTTGTGGATCATCGAATTCAACAGCCCATCCATCCCGATGTTCATTTGGCCAACCCAGATTCTTAGCCACATGGTTCAAGATAGACTCGTCACCTCGCGCTGCCCATTCTTTCAATAGCTTAATTGCCAAATATTTGTTATTTGGCGCAAAGCGCCATGTGTAGATGAGTATTTGATGATCGATCCTATGATCCCCCTTCAGCGCAAGTTCTTCCAGAATGTCCCAATCGTGGGTCTGGAGATCAGACCAATCAGCATCCCGGTAACTTTCAGTTACAGAAAGCCAGAGATTGGGATCATCACTCTCGGTCCAATTTGTAATATACTCATCCGCTATATATGGAGCACCTATGATCAAACCTGGGAGTACATCACCCAGATGGTGTTTTATTGCTAGCTCATCTTTTATTGCTCGGTCAATCAACCGAGAAGCAAGAGCCGATTGCTTTTCACCTAATCCTTTTAGCAAAACACGTAAATATGTGTAACCATTTTCACCAGCTTCTCGCGCCTGATTTACGATTGTTGATAGGCTCTCAACAACCATATCGATTTTTGCTGGGGTGATTGTATCCAAATATTGAAATACCGCTTGTGTGCGCTGTTCTTCTGCGTCTCGCCAATCCGTGAATTTTTCTCTATCCCATGGATGCCATCCAATCAATAATTTATAAAGTTGATATTGTTCATGAAGCTCAATCTGTTCTCGCAATGATACGATTGGAGTAGGTAAAGTCCCACCGAAACGGCGTCTGTTATCCGCCCAATTTGCAATGACATCAATGATAGGTAATTCCCCGCCGGGAATAACAACATCTGAAAAGAATTTCGCTGCTTTTTCCCAATCGTTTGACAACCAAGTAAATATCTCTTGGGGGGCGTTCATATCTGGCATGAAAGCGGGAGCCGCATTTTCCAGGGCGCGAACGATCTTCAAACGAAATGCTAGACTACCAGAGCGGGAAAATATCTCGATGAGCGTATCAATTGATCTCCCTCGAATTTCTCGTAATTGGTCAATTGCAGGCAAAATACCTTGCTTTATCAATACCTTATGGGGTTCGGTTGGATCGGTTTCCGCACCCATATATTCCATTTTTAATAATGCCTGAAGGATATTGACTATCCATTTCAGGTCATTTTCGAGGCATTGTTCTATCCACTTGGTGATTTCATCTAATACCACAATTTGAACACCAAAAGGTTTACGGGGTTTATATTCTGCTAAATCATGTAGCGCCTTTTGTGCTTTCTCACGGATGGGATTGTATACATCATTCTCTGGTTGGTATATCGCAAGCTTGTACAGATAATCGATAGCATTCTTAAGCCCACCACTATAGATAGTATGTTCAAGCAGTTCTATGGTCTTGCTAAGCACCATTTCATGGTTGTATTCAACGCGTCCCCACGTGCTATCCTGATAATTTTCAATGGGTTTCTCAGTACCGTTTATGATGGTTTGGAGAATTGTCAGAATATCGTCGGGGCGAAAATAAGCCACATCTTCTAGCCATTCAAGAATGGTCATTCTGTCCTGATTGTTACCTTCTCTGACAATACGCAGCATCTGTTCCAATTTTTGGCCTAGTAAAGTACCCATTTCAACAGATTCAGATTTAATCTCTGCTCTGGATAGGTTTTCCAAGATCTCTTTCGGTCTGAATTCGAAAAATGGGTCGAGAATCTGTGATTTAAAATCTGCACTACGCGTTTCCGGGTTAAAGAAATGGTGAATCAAGATATGGTCTGCGATAACCTCGGACGTGAGTTTCAATGTCATCCAATAGCGCTCCACTAAACCTGTGTCTTCTAATCGCGCAATCATTCGCTCTTCTTCTATTTGATTGATACCAATCACTTCGCGAATGCGCTCACGCAGTGCCCGGTTATTTAGATCGATCACTCCCAAGGCTGACATTATCTCAATATAAGCTAAATATCGGTCACCATACCCAACCTCTGCCAAATCATGTACGATATCCGAAAGATAACAGATAAGCACCTCATCTCTGCTTAAGCCAACCAGCGATTCACCACGCTGAACTAAATTAGCCGCGATCCCGGCGAATAATGGGTTGCCATCTGCAATTACTAAGATCGCATGGCGTGCAACTTCGTTGGCAATCGAGAAGGGTTTATTACTCAATAGTTCATCGATCTCGGCATTGGATAATGGTTCAACATTGACATCAACCAATTCCACGTTACTTGGAGGAGATAATAAATTTACAACAGTGTCCTTGAAAACACTGCGAGTGGCCAAAACTATTTTTACACGTCCTGAGAGATTTGGATTTATCAGCGTTTCATTCAATTGATGCAATTTTGAGAAACGATGAGCATCATCAACCACAATAATGGACTGACAATCTTGATTTAGGTTGGTTAACTCCCACTCGATGGTCTCTGCCTCTGCTCGGATATACCAAAGGCGTGTCTCTCTGGGAGTTAATGAGGATAATGCTAGCAATAATCGTGTTTTTCCAATTCCACCTGGCCCATGCAATACAATAATACAAGTTTCGCTTTTGAATAGATCTTCAATCTCTGATAATTGCGTTTGACGTCCAACGAGAGGAGCTTGATGACCTATCACGGTACTCTGTTCTGCCCTATCAGCGAAATCGGTGTAAGTGAGTAGAGCTTGAGGTCGGATTGAAGTTAAAACCTCTTCTATCTCTCTTCTAATCGTTTTTGCATATGCTCCCTTATAAACAATATTATTGTCCCCCGTAACAATTATTACATTATTTATATCGCCCGCAATTATTACTGCTCGTTCACCATGAGCAATTTCGAAACGATCTTCAAGCAACAATTCTCTCAGGATTTTCAGATCGTCCTGTGTATGTTCTCTTGTAGCGATCCGATCAAAAAGGGCTGTTAGTTGAGTAAGATCCACTATTCCTTCTTCTCAATATCTTTGGCTTCTTTTGAAATCTGATTTACGCCACTTATTGTGCTTCCATCAGAAGCTCTAATGGATTGGGATATGCCACCAATCAAATTATTATCGCCAGTGATAATGGTGCTTTCTTTCACATCACCACCAATTGCTACACTACGTTGACTAAGAGCCAATACTTGGTTTGTGTCAGCCTGTTTGACGTATTGAATTAACTGTTTCAGGCTTTCAATAAATGAATTATCCTTTCCCATTTTTTCAATGAGAACATCCTGAAGCGCAGCCCTTCGTTCCTCGGATTCGGGGTTCTCAATGGCGCGCTCAAGTGTCTGTTCCGCGAAGGTGTCTCCTTTGAGCTTTTGACGTACGTTCTGAATAGCATCTTCCATTCTTTCAAATAACCGTTCCCCGCCACGTTGAACAAAACCTTCGGTAGCCTGGAGAGTAATAAATATCAAAATTATCGAAGCAATTTCCTGGTAGTCCATGATACACCTCTGAAATCGAAAATATATACAAGTAGGATCATACAGTTCAGAATATATTTCAGTTATCCTAGTTCCTGTCTGGTCAGAATCGCAGATCGGAATCCAAGAAAACAATCATATTCTGGGAAACTATCGCCAATCTATTACTTCTTGATCTGTTTTACTCCTTTAATCACGCTATCATTTTTGGCCTGAACAATTTGCCGACTGCCCTTTCCAGTGGTTTCTTGTTCAATTTCCTCTACCCAACTGCTTTTATCTGCTAATACTTCCTGAATAGCTTCTTGTCCACCTAATAATGCAACTAAGTTATTAGCTAAGTCCGGGGTTTCCTTAAGACGTTTAGTTAAAGCTTTGGCTAATAGAGACTGATAATCTTCATCTTGTGGATCACTTGCTAAAGTTACAGCAGCCAATTCGATGTTTTTATCATCCCCAAATCGTGACTTTATCGATTCCCATATCGATTTGGCTTGTTCATATGAAACTTTCCCAATACCCTCACCAAAACTTTTGGCTACTCCCTTAGTACCTTCTATCAAATAGGGAATAAATGGAGCTATGGTGGTAGTTATTGCCCCGGCTATTTGTGCATAGTTTTGATCCATTTTTGACTCTCCTGAAAATAATCTGATAGGCAACTATCTTCATCGCATTTGGTGCCCTACCAGGTAAAGAAATTACTTAGAATAAAGCTTCGGATTTCAAGTTGCTTAATTGCAAACATAACCAGAACAAGATAAACTTATTGAATATATATTAGAGGAAATCATTATATCCGGGAGTCTAAAAAAGTCTACAATTAAAAAAAGTGCAGCAAATGTATTTGGTATTTAAATCCTAAAAGCCCTTACAGTTTCTCCTTGCCTTATTTTTCGACCAGTTTAGTACTAAAAGTCTACATAGCCTTTGGCTCCTGGGAAATGTAAACATGATTGCAGACTACAAACATTTCCACAAATTACTTGCTAATCCACACATCGCAGATCACAGCAGATTATTACGGGCGTAAAAAATTGTAGAAGTCGGACTTCAATCAGATGAAGAACTGGTGGTTATGCGAATTCTGAGTGGTTAAAGATATAATTTCTTTAGATAATACCCTATTTTCTCCAAGTCAAGCCAGTTTGTGTAACAACACATACAATTGTGAGGTTTATCCTCATTAGGTTATGTAACCATAGCTATTGTGACATCCTTTCATTTGATCTTGACCTAGCAAACCAGTTAATTGTTTAATAATTATGCGATGCATTTGTTAGTCATTCACAAGGAATGTAGGTTATATGAAATTATTTTTGATGATTTCAAGCTTGGATTATGTTGACATATAAGGCCTTTGAAAGAAGAATTTTCCCAAAGAGCTTCCAATCCATTAACTTACAATGAAAAATAGTTGGTCCTTCTTGCAAAGTGAAAGCAGACCTATTATTAAAAATGTGCCCTGCCCTCATTATATGTATCAAATACAATTTGAGGCTAACATGATATGTTTAAGTAGATTGAATCACCACAGCGGTGAGAGCTGGTGAGTTGTACACAGTATTTGAAATTGATAAATCATAATAATCGCATTTCGAAATGCTCTATCAAAATTCGGTCTGCGAACCGCCACCCCATTAATATTTTCTCAACGTGCAATAGACGTGCAATCCCAGTGGAAACAATGCACTGTATGCACACAAAAACCAAGAACCGCCCCCAAATATAGGGTTTTGTACTCTCCATGCACCCACATGCACTGGGTGGACAAAAACATTAGAAACTTAAAATCCGCCGGTTCATTACTGATGTATAATTGTGAGAGTCGTCTTTCCTTCTTCATGCCTGGTGCAGTTCTGGTGCAGATGGGGTACCACAGCATGGAAATAATGGACAGAATGGACATCTTTTGAAGCATTTTGTGGACTATACGGACGTAATACCACGCAAAAACACTGTGTAGACACTGACTTGGATAACTTCGAATCCGTAGGTTGCGCGTTCGAGTCGCGCCGGGAGCGCCTATATCCAGGGGTAAAACACCCTAAAAACCCCCATATCTAGAGGTTTTGAGCCTGCCAAATCGGCAGGTTCGTTTTTTCCGGTGCAAATCGGTGCAATTGGTGGCAGTTCTTTAGCGGGAGATGCGCTCTTTTACCTTGCCGAGTTCCACCTGAATCGGTGTCACAAGGTCATCCATGATTTTGGGGTAAGATCGAAATATCTATCCCGCCGCAAGCAGCGGGGTATTAGACCCATTAGTGAATAAAAAGGGTTGGAAATGTTTACACGAAAATTAAGAAATCCTTTCACTATGTTAAATAGTGTATAATGCTATCGAACATGTGTTCAATTGGTAATGTTTCTTGACTTTTCTCTGATCTTGACTGAGACGATAGAAACATTGATGCGAGGGAGTTGAATATCATGAATGAAATGGATTTACATCCCACAAAATTGCAGAGTCTAATTCTATACATTGTACAAAACCTACACCGGGAGCTAGGAGGGATAGAATTAGCTAAAATCATTTATTTGATTGACGTCGAAATGATGAGAAACGTTGGTAGAACTATTACCGGTGAATCATATTCTCGCGCCCCCAATGGACCATTGGCTCATGATTTTTCGTGTGCGATAAACACAATGCTTGGTTTTGAGATAACAATCCGCGAGGAGCAAAGCAAAGGGTATTCAGGGATTAATAAAAAATGCCACATTTTAGGCGACGATCCAAGATTTAAACCCGAGCTAGACGATTTGGAATTATTATTCGCGCACAAAGTATTGAAAGAAATTGGACAATTATCCCCTATTCAATTGGAGAACCTTGCTTACGAAACAGAACCCATGAAAGCCATTGTTGAAGAAGAAAAAACTACTGGCCAAGAACGAGGCAAAGTGCTGAATCTATCACTAATAAACCAAAATCCTGCATATCGGCGCTGGAGAGAGAACATTTCAAAGCCCCAGAAAAGAGATCCGGAATATGAACAATTTTTGGAGTCTGAAGCATTAGAAATAAACAAATTAATAACAATTGGGGATTAGATTCAGGTGTTGCACGCATTAGGTGGGGCAATTACAAGGCGTGGTTCAATTTATCTAAAGCATAAAGTTGAGTTTGATCAAGTAATAAAAGCAAAATTCTTTGTCGTGCTGGAAGACTATGAAGAGGGAATGGAAAATATTATAGTTGCCTTCACAACTTCCAGAACTGAATTTGCATATAGAGATACTGCTGTTTTGGTTGAAAGAGGAGTTTTCGAGGAATTTTCAGATTCGACTCTCATAGACCTTAATAATTACCGGGAAATATCCATAGAAGATTTATTTTCAAGCGGATGTAAATATATAGGACAATTACCTGAAACCGTAATGCAAGAAGTTGACGAAGCCATTGAACATCTACAAGATGTAGACGAAGTAACTTGGTTCAGAATGATTGGGATTAGTTAGTGCTTTTGAATAGTTATTAATCTCCTTTCTGGTGAAGAGTTATTGTGGCGAATCTTTATCTTCGAAATGGACCAGAGCAGGTGTTTATAGTAATAACCATACACCACAACAAAACGATCACGGTGGCGAGAAGCAATCGACGGAGCGACCGATGGTGACTGAGCGATGCGGGAGGCGGGGCGGCGAGCTTGCTTGCTTTTACATGAATTAGATAAGGGGGGTATTTATGGGGTGTGAGAATGTAAGCCAACAACGCAAATAGCGTAAGCGTTAAATGTTTATCTGCCGCTGGAGATCAACCCCGGTCCCACCCGCACCATGAAATGAGTCTTACCAGATAGCTCCCGCGATGAAACCACAGGTGATCTTATCCACGATAACCTGATTGTTTCTACTGCTCTATGTGTGTTGTTAGATAATCATGAAAGGGATATTGTAAAGACTTCTGTTAGAGAATCTGAGGATCCAATAAAAAGGCTTGGTTGAAGTATTCTAAATGATCTTATTATTCATTTTGATGATCATGTAACCAAATTAACAAATCTTCACGAGTAGCGCCGCCTAAAGCAATTTGGACTGCTAATTCTTCTACAGAACCATCTAAATGTACTGGAATGTGATTGCTCTTGAGAAACTCCCACGCAATATGAATTGCTGTTCGCTTATTACCATCTAAAAACACATGAGATGATATTATTTCGTATGCTAATGCTGACGCTTTTTGTTTTATCGATCCAAACATTTCGAAATCAAAGACTGTAAACTTTATTGCGTGAAGGATGTATTCTAGTGAATCTTGGTTCCTAAGATTATTTGGATGGGTAAAACTACCGCCAGATGATTCTATCATCCGGCGGTTAACATCGATTACTTGATTGAGGCTAGGAAATGCTATTTCTCTGCCAAACTCCTCCATATATCACCGTATTCTTCAATGCTTTGTTCGAGAAGTCGTTCGTGAAGATCTTCACTAATGGAAGTTATCCGGCCACCCTTCACTAAGTTAATCTCTCTGTATTGAATAATCTCATCTGTACTTGTAGGAATTAGATTAGATAGATTTGTTGGTGGTGCGACATTAACATTATAGTAATATGTAGGTGTTATCTTTAGATATTGATGAGAAGTATCAGTATCTAAATCAGTTAAATCCCATCTGTTTTCCATAATTTCATCTTCCAAATATTTAATTATTCAATATATTTACTTTAATCGATTTTCGTTGAATATCTTGGAGACCTTTAGTTCTAGTAATAGTTGCAACATCTATCGGTCCACCGACTCCTCTTACACCTATTGCCAAATTTTGTGCGTTTATTGTGGTCCTAATCAACAATGTTGCAAGATCTACACAATCTTGCAATGGTAATATCTGATATGGAATGGAAAATTCTAACTGCTCCTTCAACTTTCTTAGGAGTTTATTTAGATTTTCGTCTTCTAAATTCAATTCATTTTTTAATATCAATGGGAGCGTTGGATCGTATCCATGAATCATCCTACTCGCGATTTGTAATTGACCACCCCAAGACATTCCAAAATTCGAATCCCCTGGATTTTTTTCAACTGGTTCAGGATTATTTGGGATATCAATAATAAATACCCGACCGTATGCTCCTTTTGGATCAAATCCTCCAACAATGAAAACCATTGGTGGCCCAGAATAATCCTCTGGCATCCCTTTTTTCCATTGCTTGAGAAAAAAAACACTCAATTCTTTGGAAAAATCGGCCACAGTTAGTCTTTCGTTTTCTTTGATGTCAACTTCAAATTCGGGAATGAAACTATGTGCGGTTCTTAATCCAATAACTGCGATGCCATAAGTAACAGCTCCAATGTAATTATGAGGTTTTTCAAAGGTTAATAATTTAGTTGCGTTATCAAAATTTACTGGTAGCGGTGGAGCATTTTTGCGTTCAGCTGTCAGTGTAACACGACTATCAGCTGCTAGTACCACACCTTCAGATCCTTTAATTGCAACTCCCAGGGACATAAAATTTTCCTGTGTTTATCGATTTCTTCTAGTAAATATAATATTACCATAGATTATCCTTCACTAATAAATATACTACCAACGTAAGAGTGAAGTATGTGTATCATTCATTATGTAAATTCTAGTTTTTACCAAAAGTCGTAGGTCTTGGGTACCATTTGAAAGCATCCAACAAACAAAGGAGTAACACCATGACCTACCAGAGTGTTTTTACCTGTTTGTGCCGGCAATCAGTAAACTCTATCATACCTGTCCATATCCCAGCGGGAAAGCAGCATCTCAAAGTGCTTTTCAAGCCTCGATGCTCATCGGATACCAATAAACGAACGGATCGAGGATCCAATCCCCGCTTCGGCAAACTTCGTTTGCTAGCAAATCGGCAAATACCACTCCCCAGGTGACTTTTTCATCGCCAGGAGCCACGTCTACGCTCATGATCTCCCGGTACCCTCCTGCGTTCACACCTTTCACAGTCAGCACACCGTCGCTTTGACCATGGTCATTCTCGCGTACATATTCATAGCGGACATCAATGACCAGGTTGTGCTGCAAATGCTCACTGAGCAATAGAGTACAGCCAAGGCGCAGCCTTACAACCTAACACCCAATCCCCACACCTATTAATTAGCTAGATCTAAATTGGCAACCGAATGGAAAATGTGCTCCCACGACCAATACCTTCACACGCTGCCATGACTTCTCCCCCATGTGCCTCCACAATGGCACGAACAATTGGCAAACCCAGTCCCGTTCTCCCAGCATTCCGGCTGCGGGCGCTATCAGCGCGATAAAATCGATCGAAAATGTGGGACAGATGTTCGGGAGCTATACCTGCCCCCGTGTCCTGGACGCGCTGCCATAGCTCATCCTGACGCTGTTCCACCTGAATGGTGATGATGCCGCCGGTGGGGGTATGCCGAATTGCGTTGTTGAGTAAATTTAGCAAGACCTGAGTGAGCCTGGCCTTGTCCGCCTGGATGTGGGGGTGTTCCCCCAGTATTTCGACTCGCAAGGTGACTCCCTTTTCTTTTGCAATAGGACGAAAGACTGCCTCAGTTTCCCGCACCCAGGTGACGACATCCAGCTCTGTCAAGTTTAGCGCTAACCGCTTTGCCTCTGCTTGGGCAAGATCGCGCAGATCGTCCACTATACGGCTGAGATGGAGAGTCTGTTCGTAGATGTGGGCGACTTCGGCTTTATCCATCTGGAAGACGTCGTCCAGGATGGCGCGCAGGTAGCCCTGGATGACATACAAAGGCGTGCGCAGCTCGTGGGCTACATCGTTTAATAAAGTAGTGCGCAGGGTTTCCGCCTCTTCTAATCCAGCAGCCATATCATTAAAAGCCCGTGCCACTGCAATGATCTCGTCGCTCCCTTTTACCTCCACTCGGCGTTTCAAATCTTGCGA
>SDBS01002916.1_pt1 | contig 16904 bp, 8 predicted proteins | sample 2277091 | NCBI WGS metagenome assembly SDBS01 (sample SAMN10404972, study PRJNA504765) | marine sediment metagenome | isolation source: marine sediment core GS10_PC15, 163 cmbsf | place: Arctic Ocean: Southern Knipovich Ridge | collected 2010 | reverse complement strand
GCAATGTCTGATGAAGCTCGGCCTGCAAACTGGCGCCAATACCGACAAAGCAAACACCTCTGACTCCGTGAGTGATGCTCCTACGAATGTTACACCGCCGGGCGGCTTCGTGCCCCCTAAGCCAGAGGAATTAGCAAGGCAGTTTCCACAGCTTGATATCATCGAGCTCTTGGGCCAGGGCGGTATGGGGGCAGTATATAAGGCCCGACAAAAGCAGCTCGACCGCCTGGTGGCCCTGAAAATCCTGCTGCCGCAGATCGCCCAGACCGAAGCTTTTGCCGAGCGGTTTACCCGCGAGGCACGCTCATTGGCTAAGCTGAATCATCCTCGAATCATCTCGGTTTACGATTTTGGGCATACAGAGGATGGCCTGTACTACTTCATCATGGAGTTTATAGATGGAACGGATTTGCGCCACGTGATTCAGGCCGGAGAAATGTCACCGGCTGAAGCGTTGGCGATTGTGCCGCAGATTTGCGAGGCCCTGCAGTTCGCTCATGAAGAGGGTATCGTACACCGGGACATCAAGCCGGAAAACATTCTGTTAGACAAGAAGGGCCGAGTGAAAATCGCCGACTTCGGCCTGGCAAAGTTGTTGGACCGTCCCGCGAGCCTGTACACGCTGACAGGCGCCGGCCAGAGAATGGGCACACCACATTATATGGCCCCGGAACAAATCGAACATCCCGGCCAGGTGGACCACCGCGCGGACATCTTCTCGTTGGGCGTGGTGTTCTACGAAATGCTCACGGGCGAGTTGCCCCTCGGTCGATTCGCCCCGCCCTCACAAAAGGTGCAGGTGGACGTTCGCCTGGACAAAGTGGTCTTGCATTCTCTGGAGAAAGAGCCGGAACGCCGCTATCAGCATGTTTCCCAGGTGAAAGACGATGTGGAGACGATTTGCTCCGATAGCCCGGCCGGACGGGCCGGGAAGAAGGCGCCCGGGAGCCTGAACGCGGATGATGATACTGAATCCATCCGGCACCGTGTATGGATCCCCGCAGTCGGTTTGCTCATCGCCGGTGCCCTCGATTGTCTGGCCGTTTTCGGGGCATTGGTGGGGGGCATTTTCGTACTTATGCGAAGGAGTTTTTCTGGTCAATTCATCGGGTTCAGTTTTTTACCTGGTTCCGCGCAGGTGGTCATCGTGGCCGTAATGGTGGCCTATGCCGGTCTTGTCGTCTTGGGCGCCTGGAACCTGATGCAATTACGCTCCTATCGCCTGGCCAGGGCGGGCAGTATCCTGGCGTTGTTTCCTTTTTCTCCGGGAGCCGTCGTCGGACTGCCTATGGGCATCTGGGCGCTGGTGGTGATGACTAAAAAAGAAGTAAAAGCAGCCTTCGGTCAGAACAGAACCGATGTCATAATACCTCCCAAAGTCCGCGAGTTTACTGTCTCAGCGGCAAAGGACATGAAGGATGTATTCAGTCGCGGCAGGGCCGAGGTCGAAAAAATATTAAGTGAAAAGACCCCGGACTCAGAGCAGCCTGATGATGGCGCGCCGGTCAAGACCAGGCCTATGGCCGTCGGCTCCTTTGTCCTTGGATTTGTAAGTATTCTGTTCGCCTCTAAGGGCGGTGGGTTCGCCCAAAAGTTTGTGTTCGTCTTTCTGTCTGCTTTCTTCGCCATCTTCCTCGGCGTGATGGCTATGAAGAGGATTAAGTCTTACCGAGACCGTCTTTTGGATACCGCACTTGCAATCACCGGAATTGTCATAGCAGCGATATCCGCTATTGCACTGTTCACTAACCTGTAATGGCTGGATGGAGTAAACAGTGTTGAATAAAGAATTACTTTCCGCGGACAAATTTTTTATTGGTTTGCCTTAGGTATGCAGAAACAACTTGCGAGCGTTTTGAAACTACGGCCACCATGGGAATAGGGAGTTTGGAATTGTAAAGGATATAAAATTGTTCGGGGTGTGGCTGATTGCTCTGGCCACACCCCGTTGTTCGTATTGGTCCTATAGATAGACGCTCGACAAGCGAAGTTATCTTCTAAACTTGGCAAGTTTGTGAGACCAGTTTACCATAGAAGCAGTATGAAGCTGAGTCTGTCTTTCATGCAGTTCAGACAGTTTCAGTTTAGAATCTTCACGAGCGGCCATCGCCTGAGCAAGTGCACTGGCTAAATCCGTTCGTTTTCTGGCCATCGTATTGTACTCACTGGCACTCTCGACTACACGTTCAGCCTTGACTTGCTGTATGCGTGCGAAGAACCTGGCCTTTACAGCATAAAGATAGCCCTGTGCGCTCTGGCGATTGGCAGTGTTGGCAGCCAGTGAAATATTCATGTCAGCTTGAGCGGTCGCATATTTGGCATCAATGTTGGCATTTTCGCACGTTTCGGTTGTATTTGCCTTTGCTACCATACGGTCGCAGGCTGCTTCGCCACGGAGGCTCTGGCTTAATGCCAGTTCTCTGTCTCGTACTATCTCTGCCTTCGTGATCGCGTGTTCCATTGTAAATTGTGCGTTAATGCGGCTGATTTCTGCATCTGTTTTTTGTTGAAGAACGGACGCTTGTGTCAATGCCTGTTGATAATCAGCTTGGGCGATTCTTTCACCGGATTGGATTGAATTTTCAATCTTGGCAAGCCCTGCGTCAAGATATCTGTTGGCTGAATCAATCTGTGCATCAATCTGTAGGGCAAGAGCTTCTTGAGAATCTGAGATACTTTGGGCTTCTGCCATCAGTTTCGAATACTGGGCGTCGCCGCGCTGTTGTGCGGCCCAAAGCACAACTTCTAATTCTTTAACTTCATTTTGGCCGATCTTTGTAACCGCTTCTGATTCGGCAAAAAGTTGTTCTGCCCGAGCGTTCACAATTTGCTCCAGAGCGTTCGCTTGACTCTGATAATCCATCACCTCAGCTTCTTTTTCCTTACGGAAGGATTCCGCTTGCACAATGTGCTGGCGGTATTTTGATTCTACGATATCCATCTCTTTTTCGGTCTTGGTTTCAATTTCGATGAAACGTGAACGAGCCTGGGACTCAAGGGCATCCGCGATGGCTAACTGTTCTGAAGAAATGGCATCTTCCTGTGTTTTTATGGCCATGAGAGTTGTTTTGGCTTCTGCGAATGTCGCTTCTGCGACCATTTCGTGAGCATTAGCTTGTGCCCTGGTTCTCATAACCTCCGCAAAACTTGTGCGATAGTCTGCGACGTGATTCGGTTCTATCCTGACCGCGACAGCCTCGACTTGCGGAACATCCGGTACCCCGTGCAGTTCTTCCTGCTCTTCTTCTCCCGGCTCTGGTACGGCAGTGGTGTTATTGTCGATTTCCACTTTATTGTCCGCTTTTTTAGATGCAATTTCGTCTAAGACTTCCTGTTTGATTCTTGCCGCTTCAGCCTCGGCTTCGGCGATAATATGAAGTTTTTCTGCTTCAGCTACGGCTTCGGCATGGATAGCTGTTTGACGTACCGCCTCGGCGCGAGCGGAGGCTTCTGCCTTAACAAATTCCGAACGAGCAACTTGTTCGGCCCTGTCAGAACTTATCCGGACTTTCTTGACTTCATTGAGTTCATCGTCGATTTTGGCCTGAACTTCGGCAAGCAGAGATCCGTAGTTGGCTGTTGAGCTGTCCTGGTGATGGTTAATCTCCGCCCGGAGACGGTCAATTTCAGCCATGGCCTTGTCAAAGCGGGTAGGAGCATTGGCGGATTTCTCTTGTGTTTTGGCCTGCGCTTCGGCCTTGATAGACGCGGCTTCTGTCAGCTTTAATTGATACTCTTCTCTCGCAAGATTTGACTGAATGGTCGTGGCTTTGGTACGAAGCTCTTTGACGCGTGCATCCGCATCCTTAAGGATTGCTTCGCCCGTGGCATCGAGTTTGTCGGCTTCCGATTGTGTCTGAACAATAGTAGATCTGATTTGCTCAGCAAGTTCATCTACCCGGGCTGACGTCTCCAGTTGAGTCGCGAGAGCTTCCGCCTCAAGTTCTGATACGGTGGCAGCGGCACGTTCACGCGTCGCTTTCGAGGCTTCTGTCATTTCAAGAATTGTAGCATTGCTTTCGACTTCAATCGCGTTGTGAATCTCTCTGAGTTGTTCAATACGAGCAGTTTCGCGATCGAACTTTTCACGTCCGTTGGCGATAATATCGTTGCTTTTGCTTTCGCCTTCTTTGGTTAATGACGAGACGTTTGTGTCTTTCCGTTCGATGAGAGCTTCAAGCTCTGATTCTCTTGCTGCGAGTTCCGCCATAGCCTTACCGTATTCTTTGTTGTACTTCTCGCGAAGAGCTTCGGCTTCAGAGAGGTTTTGGTTGACTTGAGCCTCCACTTCCGTACGGCGGGCACTGAAATCAGCCAACTTTTTATTCAATTCTGCACGAGCCTGTAAATCCAAAGCATCGGCTTCTTCCAGGGCCGCTTCGACTTTGGAAACGCCGATTTTACCTTCACTTACATACATCATCGGCAGATCTGAATTGTTCGCCATGTCGGAAAATTCCGAATGAGTTTCCTTGATTTCGATACGATCGTTTGATGGCTCCAGGATCTTACCATACCTGTCGGCGCATCCTGAGACAAGCAGCATGAGAATCAAGTATGTGCTTACCAAACGTCGAACAACCCACCTCTTTCTTACATTCAACATTTTGTTACCTCCTACCTTAGTAATAAATTTCGATGTGCCTCCCATTGCCATTTAAAGGGTTTGGCTTACGTGGTTTTTTTCGTCATAATGAGAAAACAACTTTAAGAAGAAGATGCAATTTTTGGGATTCTTCCGGGAGATGGATAGGTAGTGGCCAAACAATGCTTTAGAGCAGGGAGAGCACGCCTGTTTAATTCTATAAAAAATGTTCATGAAAAACTTATCGGAGCACAGAGCCTCTTCTACCGTAGTCGTCCTCGTGGCGGTACTGGTCCTCAGCCTTCCACTGGCCAAAGGAAACCACGAGCATGCGAAAGGGCTTGTCCTCCGCCCAAAACCTGTGCTTGACCCCTGGACGAATAAGGAACTCATCGTGGGTATTGGGATGATGGATTTGACCATCTAATTCCAAATGGGCGCCGTCATCAAGGAAATGGAAAAGCTCATATCGGATTTCGTGCGAATGCAGACTGGCACGTTCACCGGGACGAACAAAAGTCAGGTCAACCGAGCACTTCTGGTTGCGAACCACCATATAAACATCGCCCCAGGGACGTTCCGACTTGATTGTCTGTTTTCCCTGCCGAGGGTCGTCATCGGAAGTTTTCATAATATTATTCCATTTGGTCGGAATTTGAGACCGATTGTTTGGCAATATTCAACAATACGCCGACCGCAGCCGCCGAGAGCAGCATACTCGTTCCGCCGGCACTTACGAACGGCAAAGGCAGACCTTTTGTCGGCAGAACAACCGTTACCACCCCGATATTAAGTGCCGCCTGAATCGCGATTGTCAGAACAATTCCGCCGGCCAGAAGCTGGCCGAACCGGTCCCTGCACCGCACGACCACTAAAATCCCCAGCCAGACAAACACGATAAACAATCCAATGACCGCTGCGTTTCCCACAAAGCCGAGCTCTTCGCCGATAATTGCAAAAATAAAATCGGTTGTATCTTCCGGCAGATGTCCGTATTTGCAGATTCCCCTCCCCAATCCTTTGCCCCACAGTCCGCCGGAACCAAGGGCAATCAGCGACTGGCTCGGTTGATAATTAATCGAATCCACCCATTTATCAGGATTCAAAAAAGCTGTAATCCGCTCCATTCGGCCGGGAGAATATTTGATCGCGATATAAAAAGCGATTGCCCCAAGCGGAAGAGGTTGTAAGATGTGCCGCAATCTTACGCCGGCGATGATTAGCATCAAAAAAGCCAGAAGCGATATAAGCGCTGCCGTGCCGAAATCTTCGACGATTATAAGTATGACCACCACGCCGACGACCGAGCAGATGGGAATGAACCTTTTCCAGTATAACCTGATTTTATCGCCGAACTCCTCACATACACCGGCTAAAAAGAATACAATTGCCCATTTCGCCAGCTCAGAAGGCTGAAAGCTAATCGCTATAGGCCCAAGGGGGATTTTTAACCAGCGAAAGTGCCGATTAATCTCAGGAACAAATCGTGGAAACACCGGGTAAAATCGCTGTAAAAAAACAACCGCCAGAAGCACTATACTAAGGACTAATAAGTAGCTGATCGGCGATTTTAACCAGCCATTCACCAGACTAAGCCTGCGATAATTGACCAAAGCCACGGAGTACATAATTAAACAAGCCAAAGGGAAAAACAACAGTTGGCGCAGGCCGGGGTAGTCGTAGAATCTCTGTAAGTCAAGAACTTGGCCGATATTGGCACTCGCCGAAAAAACAAATACCGTACCGATGGCCATCAAAACAACAACAACCATTGCGATGCAGTCGGCGACCGGATTGTCACTTGACGCGGTAATCATTGAATTCCGTTGTGCTCGGAGAAAAACAGTTTTTCCAGCAGCTCAAATCAGCCTGCTTAACTTTATCTTCGGCTTTCTCTGCTCTGTAACAACAAAAATTATTTTGCCCGGAAAAACCGCAAAGAATCCCTAAGTTTGAGAATTTCTTCTATTGACTCGCGGCCGGCTGGGCCCTAATATAGTAATGTTGCTTGCTTGTTTGGCAACCCCATTTGACGAGCACCTGCGGGATTGACGGCAGGGATGGACAAACATCACGAGATGGGGCTTAAGGTAAGCATCAAGCCCGATATGCGTATGAGAGTGCATTGGCCCTGACAACTTGTTGCAACCGTAGGGTGGGGCTTGCCCCACCAATTATTCTTGTTGCTGGAATTTGCGGTAGTGCCTGTTCTGAGGGATACATTATGGCAGGTGAAATCGCTAAAGGCAATATATTCTTCATTAGACCAGTAGCCGGTACGCATCGGCCCGCGGGGCCGTGCAGGCCCGCCCGGCCGGGTACGATAACTCGGCGCTTCCCACCATTCCGTCAATGCCGGGCCTTAACGCCGTTAGAAATAGGAATTCCCAATCGGGACGGAAAGGGATTTTTAACGGCCTTCACACTCATCGAGCTGCTGGTGGTGATTTCCATTATTGTCTTATTGATAGCGATTTTACTGCCCACTCTCCAAAGGGTCAGAAATCAAGCCAGGGCAGTTGTCTGTCGGGCGAACCTCAAGCAGTGGGGAACAATACTGGCCCTGTACACCGAGGATAACCAGGGAAGGCTCCCAAAGAAGAGGGGAGATGCCCTATGGCTTCTCCGCGGCTCAGCCCCCAACGAAGATGACCCGAACAAACTTGCTGTATACCACCACGTTAGCACCGAAGGCATCGCCTGCTGTCCTATGGCTGTGAGAATACGTCGCAAGGCATGGTTAGGTATGGGTGGGGTGAGTGGAACGCCCGGTGCAACATTTGAAGCCTGGGAGATTACAAACCCCGGTCCGCCTTTTCGCTGCAGCTACGGGTTCAACGGCTGGCTAATCAACTACCCATTTCGGCTTTTTAGACGATCCCGAACCAATCCGCTTGGCCAGGATGTTCTCTCCTTCAGGGGAAAAAGCAACATTCCGGCTCTTCTGGATTCCAGAAACCTTTGTCGTTCCCCTGGCCCCTACGATCATCCGCCGCTTAGACCGGATCGCGGCGGCCCCAGCACGATGTGCGAGTTTTGCATAAACCGGCATGACCGGTTTATAAACAGCCTTTTCTTAGATTTGTCGGTCAGAAAGGTCGGGCTTAAAGAGCTGTGGACGTTGAAGTGGCATGACGAGTATGACACGGCCGGCCCCTGGACCAAAGCCGGTGGCGTCCTGCCCCAAGACTGGCCCCAATGGATGAGAAGCTTCAAGGATTACTGATGAAAATGAGAATACACAACGCCTTTACGTTAATAGAGCTTTTGGTGGTTATCGCTGTAATATCACTTTTGATAGCGCTGCTCATTCCAGCGCTGCGCAGCGCCAGAGAACTCAGCCAGCGTGTGGTCTGTCTGAACAATCTCAGGCACCTCACCTTAGCGTGGGTTGCCTATGCCGAACAATACGATAGCAAAATCGTCCTGGGCCGTGCCTTTGGAGCGCAGGGATCGCGTCCCATGCTGAGAGGCTGGGTGGGCCATGACTTTTCCCCTCCGGGAGGAAGCCGCCCACCCTGGATACCGGACCCCGACAAGGGTGCTCTGTGGCCCTACCTCAAAGACATGAAGATTTACCGCTGCCCCCGGGGCCGCCCCGGCCATTTAGTCACATACGCCACAGTTATCGCCGCAAACGGAGACGACGTGGAAGGAACGTTCTTGCCGGATACCGGAGGCTGGGACCTGCCAGAGCTCGGCAAACGAGTCGGACGTACAGTGCTGAAACTGACCAAACTGACGGATATCGTAAGCCCCGGTGCGGCCCATCGCGCGGTCTTTATCGATCAGGACCAGACACCGACCAGCAGTGATTTCTATGTTTATTATCTTTATCCCAAGTGGCATAGGTACAGTCCCCCTCCGATACACCACCGCGATGGTACTACGCTCTCTATGGCAGACGGGCACGTAGAATACTGGAAATGGAAAGGTCGCGAGACCATAGAAATGCCTCGCGAACTGTTTCCTTATCGCAGCCTGTTCAGTGAAATGCTGGAAGGGCCGGAGGACTACGGGCCACGGACCGGGGACTGCTTGTATGACCTGCAAAGGTTGCAAAAGGCGACCTGGGGCAGGCTGGGCTATTAGATCGAGGAAGATTCATAGCACGGAAGATGCTGTGGTCTAATTCAACGTCGCTGTTGGATTGAATGCCGGTTTTTTTGATAACCTGGCCAATTACCTTAGGGGAGGATGCTTAGAACCTCGCATATCTGCTCATGAGAGCTAAAGGATTCATAGAAAGAGACCTTCAAACGTTTGAAATAAATCACTAAGTGACATTGACAGGGTTGACACACATTTGTTATTTACTATTTAGGATTTACGATTTATTATTTACTATAGTCAATAATAAATAATAAAAGGGGAGCTATTATGGGCAAACAAACAAGAAGAGAGTTTCTTAAGATGACAGGCTTTGTGGCCGCTTCAGCGGGAGCGCCTTCGCTGTTGTCGAGCTGCGCCGCTGTAGGCCAAACAACCGGGATAAAAAGAAAACAGCCGAATATCATTTTCATCCTTGCCGATGATTTAGGCTACGGGGACCTGGGCTGCTTCGGGCAGAAGACTATTCAAACGCCGAATATAGACCGGATGGCCCGGGAAGGGATGCGCTTTACCGACCATTACGCCGGCAGCACGGTTTGTGCACCGTCGCGATGTTCGTTGATGACCGGCCTCCATACAGGTCATTGTCTTGTCCGCGGCAATGCGCGAGTACCGCTGAGGCCTTCGGACGTTACCGTTGCCGAGCTGCTCAAGGAAGCTGGGTACACCACAGGTATCGTCGGCAAGTGGGGCCTGGGCGAACCTGACAGCACAGGCATCCCCAACAAGAAGGGCTTCGACTACTGGTTTGGGTATCTCAACCAGAGGCACGCCCATAACTATTACCCCGAATACCTCTGGCGCAACGAACAGAAGGTCGAGCTTGCAAACGAGGTCAATCATATCATCGGCGGACGTGACCGAACGCCGGGCGGGGTCGCGACAAAACGCGTTGATTATTCACACGATTTGGTTGCAGAAGAAGCCTTGGCTTTCGTTGAGAAGAACAAGAACAAACCATTCTTTTTGTATCTGGCTCTTACGATTCCCCATGCCAACAACGAGGCGGGCGACAAAGGTATGGAAACCCCTTCGTTCGAGCCATACGCGGCTAAGGATTGGCCCGAACCGCAGAAAGGCCACGCCGCGATGATAACCCGAATGGACCGTGACATCGGCAGACTGATGGCTAAGCTCAAGACACTTGGACTGGATGAGAATACGTTTGTGTTCTTCTCCAGCGACAACGGTCCGCATAAAGAGGGCGGCGCCGACCCGAATTTCTTTAACAGTTCCGGCCCTCTGCGCGACTACAAGCGCGCCTTATACGAAGGCGGCATTCGCGTCCCGACGATTGCACGCTGGCCCGGCAAAATAAAAGCCGGCTCGGTTAACGACCACATCTCAGCCTTCTGGGACTTCCTGCCGACCTGTTGCGACCTCGCGGGTATTGAGAGTCCACGGGGCATTGACGGTATCTCTATACTTCCAACACTTCTCGGCCGGGACCGGGAACAGAAAAAGCACGAATTTCTTTACTGGGAATTTCACGAGCAGGGCAAAAAACAGGCTGTCCGCATGGGCGACTGGAAAGGCGTCCGCCTGAACGTAGCCAGGAATCCCAACGGCCCGATAGAGCTTTATAATCTCAAAACCGATATCGCCGAAGAGCACAACATAGCCGACCGGCATCCGGATATTGTCGCAAAGATCGAACAGCTTATGAAGTCTGCGCGAACGCCTTCGGAGAATTGGCCCCTGCCGGGATAGTAGTGTCTCCTGGCAGACCGGTAGTGTAGGGCTTGCCCCACCATTGCTCTCTAATTTTTCCAGGCAAAGGAAAATATCATGAAACGACGCGACTTTTTCAAAGGCGTTCTTCTAAGTAGTTCCCTGTCCTTAACCGGGCCGGTCCACACAGCCCGGACTCAGGATTCCCAGCGCCCGAAGGTGATCGACGCCCATTGCCATGCCGGCAGGGGTATTAACTACTCCAAGAATGACCCAACGAGCGACCCGTGGACTACGTACAACGACCCTAAGTGGACACTGAGTCGGGCAAAAGAGGTGGGAATAACTCAGACAATCATCTTCCCAATCAACAACGCAACCTACAAGAAGGCCAATGAGGAGATTGCTTCTTACGTACGGCGATGGCCCGACAAGTTCATTGGTTTCGCCAAGCATGACTCCAGGACCGAAGCAGGCAAAATCCGAAAAATGCTGCTGCGCGAAGTCCGCGAGCTTGGCCTCAGAGGCTTAAAACTCCACGGCATACCAACCAGGGAGATGGTCGAAACGGCAGCCGAGCTGAAAATCCCAATCCTCTTCCACCCGCCGAATGTTAACGACAGCCTTGAGGTAGTTGAGTCTTATCCGCAGGTCTCTTTCATCCTGGCCCATCTCGGAAGCTTCGCCTCACGCAGTTGGACCGAGCATGTTCGTGCCATCGAGGCATCGAAGAAGCTGCCGAACCTTTACCTGGACACCTCCTCCGTGGTCTTCGTCACGTATCTTGAGCGGGCCGCACGCGAGCTACCCCCGGAAAAGCTTATCTTCGGCTCCGATGGCCCGCTCGTAGACTCACGGGTCGAGCTTTATAAAATCCGCCTCCTCAAATTACCAAAGCTCAAAGAGCAGCTGATCCTCGCCGGCAATATCACCCGCCTCCTCAGCAGGTAATATTGAAAACAGAACCCCAAGTGTAAACGCGGGATTTATATCGATATATTTAGCCCTGGGTTTCACCCAGGGTTTTGTTTAGCCCCTAGGCCTGTACTGGGGGTCATATTTAGCCCCGCAATTCATTGCGGGGTTGTTTAGCCGTCGCTGGCACGGCGACGTTGTCATTATGATAATCCTCCACCTTCCAACTTTAGTCACTTTAGGCTCTTTAAATTACTTTAGCTCACTTTAATCTACTATTTTAAAGGCCAGCCGCCGTGGGTGTCGATTACTTCGTCAATCTGTTTCATCAGATGGATAGTTTTCAGCTATTGTTTCTATGTCTTAGCCAATCTGCTAAGTCTCGGCCTTTAAGTTTGCGTGTACCATTGCCATCCCTGATATAGAAATCATTATCATAGGCTACTGGTTCAGAGCTTTTCTCTACGTTTATCTGGCAGACAGTTCCTTCCTGTAAGTCCTCGAATCTTATCTCCACATCTCCAAGTGGCGATGGATCGAAATGGTCATTGATGAGACTACGTAGTTTCTGTTCAAAACCGTCGCGGTTATTCCCTCTAACGAATTGTAAGTCTCTCGTGATGCCTTTCACTTCCCCTGCATCGGAAACGCCAATGAGAAGCGTACCGCCATCAGCATTAAGAAAAGCGGCAATAGTTTTGAGAGACGATTTCGCAAGGCCCGGCGTTCTTTCATTTGTATGTATGTTGTACTCAAGTGTTTCCTTAAACTCCAGTGTGTGGCTTTCGCCTTGGGCGATAAGTTCTAAGACAGGGTTTGAACGCCAGTATGATGGAGGCTTTTCAAGGATTATCTGACAACGAGCCAAATGAGCAGCATACTTTTCCTTCACCTCAGCCATTACACCTTGAGCCTCAGCAAGTCTTTGGTATCGACGACAATACCAAAGTTCAATTTCACGAATATCATCTTCAGAAAGCCCATAGAGTTTGTAAATCAACGCATCAATTTCTTTTTGTTCATTCTCATAATAGGAGTAATTTGGCTCTTTTTTTTGTTTTGATATTATGGCAGTCACTAATTCGGAGACTTTACTTTGTCGTTTTATAGGAATCCTCTTCATTGAATCTACTTCTGCTGAAACAGTGTGTTGGATGTAACTTCTATACATGTATTTAGTGAATTTTGAGGTAAGCTGCCCTATCAATTCGAATCTGTCAAAGTTGCTAAATATGCAAGCACTTTCTTTATCGAAAGGACCTTCTGAGTTCAATCTAAAAGTCGGGGAATACACTCCTCTTGATGAAAAAGTTATGCCCTTTCTGAAATAGTAGTCCGGGTTATCATGTCTATGACCCACAAGGGTTTTCATTGCATCAACGCTCGACCGTCTCCAGTCAATATAATATTCTGTTGGTACATAGTAGTTTGGAAGCCATCCCTCTTCGACGTTTGAAGCTCCACCCTTATCATATGGGACCCAGTATCTGTTGACGAATTTATGATCTGGAAAACCGTTCTTCTTCTCATCTTCGCTCAGTACATTCATCTCATTAGGTTTTAATATGAGACCCTTCTCAACGACGGTATAACTTCCCCTTGCCATTTGTTCTTTGTAGATATAGCTATAATTGTCACCCGTTGTAAGACCATGTTTTACTTCAGCGACGTCACCAAGTGTTTCAAGTGTATTGTTGCTCATTAATAGATACAACCTAGGTGAGCCTATGAAGAAAGATAAGTTGGTATAAGAGGATATTATGATCTGTAGATAAGTGTATCTGGAGCATGTTGTTGTCTGAATATCAGGACCGTGTCCAGAAACAGCAATCAGGTTATCGGAAAGGATTCTCCAGTTACCCTGGACTATTCCAGTGAGATCACCAGCAGTAAGTTTATGATCTTCCTCTGGAGTAGTTTTTTTAAAAGTTACGACACACGTGTTGACAGTTGCATCAAAAATCCAAGGTGGTAAATCCAAGACGTGGAACACAGTAGTTGTTTCAAGTAACCTTTTTCGTAGGGGGCGATGCGTTCTTATGGTACGCCATGTGTCGGAAACAATGTAGGAAAGCGTGCCATTGGACCGGAGCAATTGCAAACCTCGTGCTAAAAATATTCCATAGGAATCTTTCGACTGGCCTTTTTCATTCTCATTTCTTTGGTTGAAGTATTGATTACGTACAGAGTTATCAACTTTAATACCATAAGGCGGGTTTGCTATAACAATATCGAAGCCACCGTCAATGAAAACCTCCAAGAATTCAACCTGCCAATCAAATCCTTCGACTGGGCCTGCTGCATGAAGCCAGCCAACTATGTCCTGTTTCAGTTCCGATATGATTCTGAGGAGTTGTTGTTTGTCAGCAGTTGGTGGTGGATTCAAATACTGCTTCTGTAGCGTGACATATCTTTTCATCAACTCTCTATGTAAACCAGGTTCGATTCCGTCTGAGGGGTCTGGTGCAGTAAGGCTGTTGCCAGTTTCTATTTTGAAGTCGAGATTTGGCAGTGGCTCAGGAATATCACCCTCAAATTCAACCGCTAATGAGAGCCACATTCTCAGCCGGGCAATGTTAACTGCAAACTCATCTATGTCTACGCCGTACAGATTGTTCTGGATGATTTGGAGTTTCCTTTGATAAGCGTCATGCGGGGACTCAGTACCAGCACGAGTATCGAGCAGTTTGGTCATATTGAAGAGTTCCTGCAACATACCAAGCAAATATGCACCACTTCCACAAGCAGGGTCCACAACCTTGACAATATCAAGCCTCGATAGTAACTCTTTGGCTTCTGGGACGGAGATACTTTCCGTCTTATTTTCGTCAATAAGGGGGGCATACTCACTACCAAGATAACCCTTCAAAGTTTCACGACACATAAAGGAAACAACCGTCCTAGGAGTATAGTAACTGCCTTTTTGACGGCGGGCGTTTGTCAACTTTTCAAATACCTTACCCAACATTTCCGGATCGACAGCCACGTCTATATCGAGAGGAGTTGATTCCTCCACAGTGAAGTTGTATCTATAGAATAGGCTATCATCGCCGAGAATGGGGTCAAACGCAGAATCCGGCACATCTGTTATCTGTTCATCTAAAGGAGTTTTTTCAAAAAGGCCTCCATTCAGGTAGGGAACCTGTCCGATGATTTCTTCTTTTTCATGATTAGGAACCGCCATACCTTCAAAGAATAACACTTTCAAACGGCTGTTATACCAAGACGAGTTTCCCGCTGGACCAGCCTCAAAAAGTTCCTTCAGGTAATTTTGTGGGCCTTGTTGAGTGTCCCCGAATCTTAGCCAGCCTTTTCGTTCCACAAATCTGAGGAACATCAGGCGGTTCATTAGTAACTGAGCGAACATCTTCTTGTCTTCAGCTTCTGCCAGCTCTAACTGGTTCTGCAAGTTTGTGAAAACCCGTTCATAATCCTCATAGAATTTTTTCGTGACCTTTTCGATGTCAAAAGCCTGTGACCAACTACACACCCACCTCTCTGGCATTACGTCCGGATCGGGCCATCCCAGATAAGCCAGATTTTCATACGCAGTTCGTGCTGGAATATCAGGTCCCCAGCCGAAAGTAATCAATGGTTCTGCATGGCCTTTTTCAATCGGAGATTTGAAATACGCAAACCGAAAATGACGGTATTGATGAGTGCAAACAAATAAAAGGTGTTCCTTTTCCCATGCTGGCAGATTTGCACCTCTGCGGCGTTTTGGTACAAGTCCACGAAGTACTTTTCGAAGCGGCCCTGTAAGACCTCTGCCCGTGGTAAAAGCATCTTCGTTATTGAACTCAAGGATAAATATCCCCCAAGGCTGATCATCCCTCAATGGTTGGATCTGGAATACACGACCACCCATTACATTGCGATCCAGATCTTCAGCATTTAGTTCCTCAGCAGTCCACTCAAAGGCGATTTCATTAAGGTCTTCGATTTCCTCCTGAATGGGCCAGCCAAGAGCATCCACTAAAAGTTCCTGAATGAAAGACGGCTGATCGCCAATCTTGTTAATAGCTTGCTGAATCTGCTCAGATGTTGGCATCAACTTATCTCCATCCAATCCACTAATTTAGGTTTTGCTCCAATGGGAGCCTGTATGTCTTTGAGATAAGTGTTCTTGATGTGCTTTTCTATAGCCTTTCGGGCCGGTGCCAGCTTCGTAACACCCTGTTTGACAACTCTTTTAGTATCGTCAGAGCATCGCACAGCGGTCCAGGTTTCTTCCAATACTTCACTAATCTTTTCAGTCTCAGCATCACGGAAATACCACTTGACCTCACCCTTTGGGTGAGTTTCCGGGTCATACTTTTCAGTCGTAAGCTCCATAAGATTTTCAGCGGCCTTTCCGACAATTGGAGGCATACGGTAGCAAGCAAACAGGCCGGGCTTGAGATTTGGTTCAAGGCGGTCAATTTCCTCGCCTCTTCTGTTGACGATAGGCCCAAAACCAGCCCCGGCTTTCTTGCCACTGAATAACCGCCTTGGAAGATTTTCCAACGACTGCCAGAGTTCAGGATTCTCCGATTCGATTCTTTGCTTTTCCAGCCGCATCAATTCTTCCGTGGACTCTTTGCCCTCGTAGCGTTCATTGAACAGCTTCATAGCCATATCCGGGTCATCCGGACTTAGCAGAGCACCTTCGATGCCGAGGGTCTTGTTTATTCGCAGAATCTTGCCATCCAGCTTTTTCTTTAGATGCAGCAGGTCTTCAAGCTCTTTCGGCGGCAGGAAATTCCAGAAGTATACCTTGCCTTTCAAGTGTTCCGGGCGGTCGAGTATTTCTTCAATGTCCGGATTAAGGCGTCTATCTACACGGCCAATACGCTGCATAAGTCGTACGGGATTCCAGTGCAAATCATAGTTGATAACTAAACACGCATCCTGAAGGTTCAAACCCTCAGACAGAACATCGGTCGAAATTAGAATGTCGATAGGATTATCAAGACATTTTGACAACTCACTTTCCCCGATAAGGTTCTGTGTAACATCGGCACAGTTATAATAAGGAGCGAAACGCTTTATTACCATTTCCCTGTTGTTAACATTCCTGCCGCTATCGACCTGTTCAACATTTTCAAATTCAGCTTTTTGAAGTTGGTAGGCAAGGTAACGGGCCGTTGCTCTAAATTCACTGAATATCAGAACCTTTTGGTCCTTGAGCAACTCTTCTTTTTGGAGAAGGCTAAGCAGGTTTTGGAGCTTGTCATCTTTCTGAGGGTCTTCCTCAACTCCTTCTTTTCCTTTAACGTAGAAGCGACGATATATCTTGCTCAAAAATCCCGTCATAAGCTTCATATCTTCGAGCACATCTTGAGCAAGACGCTCCATATCGAGCTCGCTCGGTTCAAAATCTTCAGGTGGTTCAAAAAGCCCTTCCTCTTCCTCGTTTTCCGTTTCAGGCTCGTCTTTTTCGAGTCTCTGTAAGATGTGGTCCTGTGTTAGTTTCCACCAGCGTCTATTATTAGTAGTCCATGCTTCAAAAAGGTCAGGTGAATATCTTTTCAGGAAATCTGCCATCTTGGCCAGCAAATTTTCAACACTTGCCTCGAAAGCCTTGAATGAGCTTTCCAGTCTTTTGAGCAGCAAAGTGCGTATCAAACCGACAATCAGC
>SDBS01002915.1_pt1 | contig 16910 bp, 15 predicted proteins | sample 2277091 | NCBI WGS metagenome assembly SDBS01 (sample SAMN10404972, study PRJNA504765) | marine sediment metagenome | isolation source: marine sediment core GS10_PC15, 163 cmbsf | place: Arctic Ocean: Southern Knipovich Ridge | collected 2010 | reverse complement strand
CCAGTCTCAACAAACTCGACACCATCGTTCCCGGCACGCGACTCCGTCTCGTGCTCGACTGCGCTACCGAGCCGCCCGCTGATGTCTCATCCTGATCCTGGGCATGTCAGGAGGTCTGGAGTTAGGGCTGCAGTGGAGAAACCCGCAGACGTCATTACCGAGCCTCTTGCAAAACTCCCATGGTCGTCATCCTGAGCTCACCAGCGGCGAAACTGAAGGTGGGCCAAGGCCCACCCTACGTCGGACCCAAAATTTGCGCGGGCTTGTAGGGTGGGCTTTAGCCCACCTTCAGAGTCGTTCTCGCATCTTCGGTGTTCCGGAAAGACTAAGGGTCAAACGAAGGGTTTTGCAAGAGGCTCAACTCTTAACTCTTTACCCACGATGCCACTAGGCATCGTGTTCGGGCGACCGCTGCTCCCCGTACCAGTACTTATCGGCAAAATCGTTCGTTGCGTTGGGCAACCGCATCACCAGTGGCACCAGGCGGAACAGATCGGTGAAGTAGTGCCAGTCGCCGTGGAGGTCGAACTTGCGGGTCGATGCCAGCGCCTTAAACGGGCGCAGCCGCGTCAGCCGCTGTCCGCGTTTTTGACCAACCCTCCGCAGATCCCACAAAAGCTGGATATCCTCGGCAAAGAAACGCCGCTCGTCGTAACCGCCGATCGTCAGAAAGTCCTCTCGTCTGCAAAAGACCACGCCCGTGTCCATCCGCAGAAACCAGACCATCAGCATGAAAAGAGCGTAGGTCATGGCGATGCCGAGCGACCACCTCTCCATGCGGACACCGGTCGCGCCCGCGACCACGCGGCCGGTCGCCAACGAAGCCTCGATCGCGTTGAAGGTCTCGGGGTGGATCTCCGAATCCGCATCGATAAAGCACAGGACATCGCCCGTGGCGGCCTCGGCGCCGCCGTTGCGCACCGAAGCGATGCGGCGCTCCTCGACCCGCACAACCCGGCAGCCTCGCTCCCTCGCGAGGGCCGCGGTGTCGTCGGTCGACCCGTTGTCGGCCACGATCACCTCGACGGCTTCCGCGCCGTGCAGGCAGCGATAGCGCGCAACATCGACGCTGTCGAGCAGCCGCGGCAGCAGCTCGGCCTCGTTGTAGGCCGGAATCACGAGCGAGATGCGGGGAGTCCCTTTCATCGTGCAGAACACCTATGAATCCATCGTAGCCGAAAATATTCGAGAACAGGTTTGCGATGGAGGGCCGCTGAGGGTACATTGACGATCAGGAGGAGGGGACAATGCTCGACCACATCATCATCACCGTGAGCGATCTCTCCGCCAGCAAGGCGTTTTACGAGCAGGCTCTGGCGCCGCTCGGCTATCACGTGGTCATGGAATTTGGCGAGGGCTGCGGCTTCGGGATTCTCGAAAAACCGGACTTCTTCGTTCAACAGGGAGATCCCGTGAGGCCGGCCATCCACCTCGCGTTCAACAGCCGTGACCGCGAGGCCGTCGATGCCTTCCACGCCGCGGCGCTGGCGGCGGGCGGGGAGGATAACGGCGCCCCTGGCCTGCGGCCGGACTACCACCCCAACTACTACGGCGCGTTTGTCTTCGACCCCGACGGCCACAACATCGAAGCGGTATGCCATCGGCCCCAGTAACCCGTCCGATGCTGACCCGGCAACAGGCGCGGGATTTCTACGACCGTTTTGGCCGCAGACAGGATCGGCAGGCCTTCTACGAGCGTCGGGCCGTCGATCGACTGGTCGAGCTCGGCGACTTCGGTAGCGCGGAGGCCGTCGTCGAGTTCGGGTGCGGAACCGGCGCCTTCGCACAGCGCCTGATGGAATCGGAGCTGCCTGGTAACGCAACCTATGCCGGATTCGACCTCTCCGCAACCATGGCCGACCTGACCCGAGAACGGCTCAACCCGTTCGGGGCGCGGGTCTCGGTGACCCGAACCGACGGCCGGCCGCGAATACCGGTGTCTCCCGACTCGTGCGATCGGTTCGTCAGCAATTACGTCCTCGATCTGCTGCCCAACCAGGACATCACCCGCACCCTCGAACAGGCATGGAAGGCGCTCCGGCACGACGGTCTGCTCTGCCTGACGAGCCTCACATTCGGGACGAACACTCTTTCCAGGTTGACGATTGCCACCTGGCTAGCCGTCCACTCCCTGAGGCCTTCGCTGGTCGGCGGTTGCCGGCCGATCTCGCTCACCGATTATCTCGGGCCCGCGTCATGGAAGGTCCTGCACTCGACCACCATCGTCGCCTTCGGAATCCCCTCCCAGATACTGGTCGCCCGACCCAGAGGCCATGGTCAGGATCAGAGTGGATCCCACACGCGCTTCGTCCCCCGAGACGGCGGGGGACCGGACGATGAAGGTTGAGGACCTCGAGAGCCGCGAGCTGATCACCCACCGTGGCGGTTGCCACTGCGGCAGGGTGCGCTTCGAGGTCGACGCCCCCGCCGAGCTCGAGGTCAAGCTCTGCAACTGCTCGATCTGCTCGATGACCGCCTATCTCCACCTCATCGTGCCCAACTCCCGATTCCGCCTCGTCCAGGGTGAGGAGGTTCTCGCTACCTACACCTTCAACACCGGGGTCGCGCAGCACCGCTTTTGCAGGGTCTGCGGCATCAAGTCCTTCTACATCCCGCGCTCCGACCCCGACGGAGTCAGCGTCAACGTGCGCTGTCTCGACCCGGAAACCGTTGCTCTGGTTCGCATTACCGACTTCGACGGACGCAACTGGGAAGAACACGCCGATGAGCTCAAACACTTTTCTTCGACCTAAGATGAGCGATTCTCACCGGCGATCTGCACCAAGCTCTTGCACTCTGGCCACTTGCGAAAATGCTCCGAATACCGATGGGTATGCGTCCGCTTTTCGCAAGCACCAGAGCATCAAGATCTTGGCCCATCTCTTCCGGCAGAACCGCTCATCTTAGGGCAGTAAGGCGTATAATCCCTGCAGCCTGATCGTGGAGGGGACATGAGGGCACGGTGGTGCGTCATTCTCATTGTCGCAATAATGGTGGTGGTCACGTCCTGCGGTGACGGCGGACCCAACCTCCCGACCCAAAGCAAGGATTGGCTCGCCCTCTTCAAGCGGGTGACGCTGGCCGCGGACGAGCCCGGGCGCGCCGAGATCGAGATCGAGGTGCGGACCGGAGCGGACTTTTCGGAGCCCGCCCCTGACGGCACCAACGTCCGGGTGGAAACGACCCTCGGCACCTTTGTGGGCGGCGGCCGGCAAATCGAGACCGTGACCATCAGCGGTCGCGTCGTCGTCACCCTGGTCCTTCCCGGCGCCGCGCACCTGACGGTCATCGCCCGGACCCACGACGTCGAGGTGCGCCTGCCGATGGTCGTCACTGCCGACGGATCGCTGCAGCTCGGTCCCCCTTGAATCCCAATGAAGATCCTCCTCGCGGTCCTCGCCCTGATCGGGCTGCTCTATGCGCTGCATCGGGTGGCGCTGTGGAGAGCGGTCTCGAGACGTGTCGCGAGGTGGGTGAGCACGTCGTCGTCGTGCTCGGTCACGCCGATTACTACCCGCGATTCGGTTTCCGGTCGGCGGCCGAGTTTGGCCTCCATTACCGGGGAACCGACTTCGACCCATTCTTCTTCGTCGCCGAACTCGAGAACGGCGCACTCGAAGGGATCAGGGGCATGGTCGAGTATCTCCCCGAGTTCGAAACCGCCTAGCCCGGCCTTTCAATAACCTCCCGGTTTTCCCTGTGATAGCTCGAGACAGCCGCGAAGCGGCGGCATATTCATAGCCTGGGGCGTGAGCCCCAGGAACACGATACGGAAAAAATAGCTAGCCGCGAAGCGGCGACAGACAATCAGAAGATAATGCCTGCGGCTCACGCCGCAGCCGAAATCTGTCGCCCCCTCGGGGCTCCTGTTTTGTCGCGCCCGCCACCTGGGGCTCACGCCCCAGGCTATGGATCTATCGCGCCTTCCGGCTTCGCCAGGCGGGCTGTGCCGTGACAAGTCGGCGCTCGATCGCATTTCAAGCCCCCATAGTCAGCAAAAACGAATCTCCGAGCTTCTCAGGAGAGCGGGCTTTCGTTTCGACAATTCACGGCGAGGTGGTAGGGTCGGATGAATCTGATGTCGGCTCTTGTCTTGTCGACCGTTGCGGCGTTATCCGTCACGCCGTCGGCCGAAGACCTCGGCCGGCTGCTGGTCTGGGTCGCCGTGCCGGCAGCCGTCCTCGGCGCCGCCGCGGCTGCCCTCATCAAACGCGCCATCCTTTCCAAACCCAGATTCCGAAACCGGCGGCCAATGGCCCGGACCTTCGTCTGGATAGCTATCGCCGACATGGTGGCCTGGGGCGTTCTGTGGCCGGCGTTGCTCGTGGTCAGGATCCAGGGCGTGGTGGGCCAACGCGGTCTGTGGCTGATCGCTCTCCTGCTGGTGGTCGCCCTCGGCTACATCGCCAACCGCTACGGCTTCGGCAAGGCCTTCGACCCCGCAGTCGCCGGCAGCCTGCGCGGCACCCTGCTGGCGGAGCTCTTCACTATCCTGATGCCGGTGCTGAGCGTCGGTTTCGGGTTCCTGATCTTCTGGTTTCTCGGCGTCCTCGATATCTAACCATGACCAGGAATCAGGAATAGATTCAGGCTCGAGTTTGTCTCAACTCGTGACGGGTGGCGAGAGGTGGTATAAAGCCTCCGCCGAGCGAAACGGGGGAGTGACTTCATTGAATAGAAAAAAGGACAGCCAAGCCGGTGTCGACCGGCGCGATTTCATGCGAATGCTGGCCGGGAGCGCCGCAGCAGCCGGTGTAACCCTGCCCCTGGCATCCTGCAGCGGCGGTTCGTCCACCGACAAGAAGGTCATCGTCCTGGGTCTCGACGGCCTCGACCCGAAGATCCTCGGCGCGCTCATGGAGATGGGCCGGCTGCCCAACTTCAAGAAGCTCGCCGAGATGGGCTCGCTCAAGCCACTCGGCACCACAATGCCGGCCCTGAGTCCGGTCGCGTGGTCGAGCTTTATCACCGGCATGACCCCAGGTGGCCACGGTATCGCCGACTTCATCGCCCGCGATCCCGCGACCTACACACCCTTCTTCGCCATCTATGAAAATACCGAACCCGACATCAGCTTCAAAATAGGTGACGTCAACCTGCCCATCAAGGGCGGCGGCCCCAAGAACCTCCGCCGCGGCAAGCCGTTCTGGGCCTATCTCACCGAGCGCGACATCCCGGCCTGGATCTCGAAGATCCCGACCAATTTCCCGGTCGAGGAGACCGCCACCAAGGCCATCGCCGGCATGGGCACCCCGGACCTTGTCGACTCGTACGGGGTCTTCTCCTACTACACCTCGGACCCGTTCGAGGACTACCCGAACCTCGAGGGCGGCGAGGTGCTCTACGTCGACGTCAACAAGAACATCGTGCGCTCGAATCTGCTCGGGCCGGTCAACTCGTTGCGGACCCCCAAGGACACCAGCCGCGACCCCTACGCCAACACCACCAAGATCCCGTTCACCGTTTACCTCGACCCCAAGGCCGACGGCGCGCGACTCGACATCCAGGGCCAGAGCATTCTCTTGAAGCGCGGCGAGTACTCACCCTGGGTCAAGGTATCCTTCGACCTGCTGCCGGTGATCGGTTCCGTCTCGGGCATCGCGCGCTTCCTTTTGAAGGGAATCGCACCGCACTTCCAGCTCTACGTGACCCCCATCAACATCGACCCCTCGGCGCAGGCCGCACCGGTCACCTACCCGGCGGAGTTCGGGGCCGAGATCGCCCGCGATATCGGCGCCTTCTGGACCAAAGGCCTGCCGTCGGACATGAAGGCCTTCGACCACAAGGTCATCAACGACGAGGAGTACGTCGGCCAGGCCGAGCTCATTCTCAAGGAGCGCATGGCGCTTTTCGACCACCAGTGGTCGCGCTTCGAAAGCGGCCTCTTCTACTTCTACGTCTCATCCACCGACCAGGACGTCCACATGCTGTGGCGCAACATGGATACAACCCACCCCAAGCACCACGAGGCGGATATCCGCTTTGCGGGTTGGATCCCACATCTCTATGAGGAGATGGACAAGCTCGTCGGCAAGGTGCTGCCGGCGGTCGACGACAAGACCCTTGTCCTGATCTGTTCCGACCACGGCTTCGCCCAGTTCGCGCGCCAGTTCCACCTCAACACCTGGCTCCGCAACAACGGCTATCTGACCATCAAGCCCGAGGCGCTGAAGAAGGAGGAGACCTCCATCTTCGACGTCGACTGGAGCCAGACCGTCGCCTACGGAGTCGGTTTCAATGGCCTCTACATCAACCTGAAGGGCCGCGAGGGCCAGGGCATCGTGCCGCCGGAGAAGGTCGAAGAGATCACCGCTCGCCTCATCCGCGAGCTCGAAGCGATCAACGATCCCGAAACCGGGCAGCGCCCGATCGCCAAGGTCTACCGGCGCGAGGACATGTATGTTGGCCCGGCGACGCCGATGATGCCCGAGCTCCTGGTCGGCTACACGCCCGGTTACCGCAGCGCCTCGACCTCGGTGCTCGGCTCCACCGGCAAGCCCACCATCAACCTCAACCCGTGGGCGTGGTCGGGCGACCACTCCATGGCCCGCGACCTCGTGCCCGGCACCCTGCTCTCATCCCGCAAGGTCGGCAAGGCGAACCCCAACATCCTCGACCTGCCGGTGACGATCCTCGAGTTCTTCGGAGTGGAGAAGCCGGAGCAGATGGTGGGCAGCTCGATCTTCCGCGCCGTGTGACGGCGCGGAAGATCGAGCTGAATTCGGAATTCTGAATTCGGAATTCGGAATTGCCGCCCACCCATCCGGCAGGCGAGACGCCTGCCCCACAAACCTCACACATCATCCGTGGAACGATTGTGGGGCAGGCGTCTCGCCTGCCTCCTTCACACCAAGCGCTGATCGATATCAAAGCCCATCGGATCGCCGATCTCGACGGTCGCAAAGTCGCGGTGTTTGGGATTCAAAACGAAATTCGATTCGTGGGGTACGATCACGCTGGGGACCTCGAGGATGCAGGATCGCCCTGAGGCCAACCACTGATCACCAATCTCTTGAGTGCCCCGCAGCAACGGATGCGATCTCCAATCCTTTGGGAGCTGCGCGCGATCAACTCTTTCAACACGTCGTTCATCAAAGACGACAGGTATCACCAGGTAGAAGGGAAGCAGGCGCGTCATGGACGAGTGCACGAGCAACTCCAGCAGGCCAAGCGAGGTGGTTGCAGCCATGTACACGACGGGGTTTCCGACACTGTTCCATCTGCCACCTGCGATGCGTGCACCTTCACCGTCAAACGCCGCTTCTTCGAATCTTCGATTGACCACCCTCCACGAAGTGACCATCAGATGACGACACCATGTTCAAGTTGGGTGATCAGTCTCTCGACTTCGCCTGCACCGACCTCCGTCTTGAGCATTCCGAACGGGACCGCCCCACCCAGGGCCAATACCGGACGCATCAACCATGACCTCGCAGCCTCTGCATCCCCCCCGAAGAGCTCGATCGCTCGCGAAAATACACGCGACACTCTCACGAGCCGGTCAGATTCGTCCGGATTGAGCCGGCCTGCCTTCTTCCTTCGGGCGAGCGTGCGTTGGGTGATCAGGGCCGCGTCCCCGAGCTCTTTCGACGATACGCCCAGCTTCCGCTTGAGCCGTTCGAACGCCGCGTACGAAATTCCATCGTCGAGTCGTTTCATGAGCGCTGCGGTGTCGCACGACCGCAGGCCGAGCAGAGACAGGTACTCGTGTTGGCCGGACGTGGCGGTCGGCACCGTCGCTCCAAAGTCCACAGCGGCCTCGGACACGCGACGCTTCTTGGTTTCTCGTGAGTATGGCACGATCGCACCTCCTGCCATTTGTCATTAATCTATGTGCCAAATGGCAGGTTGTCAAGAGTACTGAAAAATCAGGGCGGCCGACATTCCGAATTCCGAATTCCGAATTCCTAATTTTATTGGATGTAGCCGAGGCTCTTCAGCTGCTTCAGCGTATCCTCGTCGAGGTCTTCCTCGGCCCGGAGTTCGGGATCGAGCGATGACACGGCGACCATCTTCTCCCATGCTTCGATGTGCCGGATCATGACTCCGAGTCGGTCGGCCTCGGTCCCCGCCAGGTTTTCGAGCTCGAGCGGATCGAGGTTGAGGTCATAGAGCTCGGCGTCCTCACCGCCGATGCCACTGATCATCCCCAGGCCGCCGAAAGCCGCAAAGCGCTGGCCACCGAACTGCGGTGACTCGCCGAAGGCCACGTAGGGTGGTTGGCCTGCGCCCTCGAGGATCGGCACCACGCTCGAGCCCTGGACACCGGCCGGGATGGGCTGGCCCGTGAGTTCCAGAATCGTCGGCATCAGGTCCACCACCTCGACGACCTTGGGCACCGAGCGAACGTCGGCGCCGGCCGCGAAGCGAATGAAGACCGGCACGTGGCTCACCGGGGTGTAGAGCGATTCACCGAAGAGGTCGCCGTGCTCCTGGAGGGCGAAGCCGTTGCTGCCGAGAACGACCAGGGTGGCGCGGTTGTCGAGGCCGAGGCTGCGAATTTCGGCGAGGAATCCCTCGAGCAGCGAATCGATGACCTGGATTCGGGCCGCGTACCAGGCGCGGGCCCAGTCGAGATCCTCCTCGTCGAAATCGACCGGCTGATCGGTGGCGCGTGACGCCAGGACCTCGGCTACCCGTTGGGCCATGCCCTCGGGTTGGCCGGAGCCTTCGAGCAAGGCGTTCACCTTTTCGAGGGCGACATTGGACCAGCCGGCCAAGACGAGCAGGAAGTTCTCGTTGGCATGCGCACGCATCCACTCGGTGGCCGCGGTACCCGGAGTGGCCGTCGTCTGATACGAGTCAAAGCCCTGCGCCAGACCGTAGTCGCTGCCGCCGGGAAGACCCTCGACAAAAGCGGCTGTAGAGTAGCCGGCGGCACCGAGCACCTCGGCCAATGTTGTGGCCTCGTCGGCCATCGAGTCTCCCGGCATCCGCAGCCCGTTGGTGGTCGGGTAGAGGCCGCTGAAAAGAGTAGCCAGCGACGGTTGGGACTGTGGGGCCTGTGCGAACGCCCACTCGAAGCGCACCGACTCGGCAGCAAGGGCGTCGAAGGCCGGCGTCCTGACCGGGGCTCCATAGCTGCCGAGAGCATCGGCCCGCAGCCCATCGAGGGCGACGATGATGACCGGGTGGGCGCCGGCGACAACAGCCCCCTCCTTGGCCTTCTCACCGCCACAGGACATCAACATTACGATCGCCAGACTGCAGACCGCGGCGGTGGCTGCGAAGCTCTTCAAGAAGCTCTTCTGTCTCATTATTGCAACACCCTCCCGGGCCGCGGATTTTAACACGAGGCCTCAGTTTTGAGTGTTGATTTTTGAGTTATGAGTTTTGAGTTTTGAGTTACCGGCGATTCAGCTGCGTGGAGGGCTGGAACTCAAAACTCAAAACTAAGAACTCAAAACTTGAAATGCGCTACCATGCCGCCCAACTCGCGAGCTCCGCGGGCCACATCGACTCTCGACGAACGGAGAAAACAATGCATCGACTCCTATCCCTTGTCCTGCTTCTTCCCATGATCGCGACCCTTGTTGGATGCGCCAAAGCCCCGGCCAGGGAGCCTCTCGCCAACGGCCTCCTCCTGAGCCTCGCGGTGCTCGAGAGCGGACCCTCCGGCCCGGTTCCGCAGCCGGCACAGCTCGGCATCTTGACCAACGACGGCAACGGCTGGACCTACCGCTCGATCGATGATGACGACAGCAACGTCTTCCACAAAGCCATGTCCTTCACCCCGACCGGGGGCGAGCCCGGCATCCTCACCGCTGCGGGCACCATGGCGATGGTCAAGATATGGCATCCCGACGGCTCTTCGGAGACCCTGTGGGAGAAGGACTTCGGCGGCAAGTTCAGCCGCATGCGCGACATGGAGACGGCCGACGTCAACGGTGACGGCACTGCCGACATCGTCGTCGCCACCCACGACCAGGGAGTGGTGGCGGTGCTCTACGGAGACCCGAGCGGCGGTTTTGTCGTCGAAGAGCTCGACGCCGAGCCCAACACATTCGTCCACGAGATCGAGGTCGGCGACCTGAACGGCGACGGGGTTCCCGAGATCTACGCCACACCGAGCCTGCCCAACAAGCTCGACGGCACCCCCCAGCCGGGATTGGTCACCCGCTACGTGCCCGGGCTCGACGAGGAACGCACCGTGGTCGCCGACCTCGGTGACCGCCACGCCAAAGAGATCCTGGTTGAGGACGTGGATGGCGACGGCATCGACGAGCTCTACGTATCGGTCGAGGCGGTGGCCGGCGGCCGGGTCGAGATCCTGCGCTTCGACGCCGACACCGACCCGACCCAGGGCATGCTCATCACCAGCCTCGATGATTCGCTGACTCGCTTCCTCACCGCGGGCGACGTGGACGGCGACGGCATCAAGGAGATGGTCGCGGCAGCCAGCAAAAGCGGGCTATGGCTGCTGCGTCCCGGTGACGACCCGCGTAGCGAATGGTCGATCGAGTCGATCGACCGCTACTCGGGAGGATTCGAGCACGCGGCCATCCTGACCGATCTCGACGGCGACGGCGTCGACGAGCTCTACGTCGCCAACGACGACGAGGGTGAGGTCAACCGCTACATCTGGGTCGACGGCGAGCCGGTGCGCGAGCTGCTCTACACCCACCCCGAGGGGTTGTCGGGCTTCACGTGGAATATCATGCCGTGTCCTACGACGCTGATACCAGCGCCGTAGGTAGATGCTCGATACTCGATACTCGATTCTCGATGCAACAGTGATACGTCCCAGAAGGGCGGGTGGGTGGATCGAGTATCGAGGATCCAGTATCGAGTATCGGCCTACTGGCCCTCTTCCTCGCCGAGGGTGACGGTGATGGTGAAGCGCTCGCCTTCGGGGGCGGCGCCGTCGCTCATCGTCAAGCCGCCGTCGGCGACGTTTCCGGCACGGAGGATGTCGTCGATGACCGGGGTGAGTGCGGCGCGGGCGGCCTCCGGTCCCGTGATCTCGAGCGAGACCACCGGCCAGCGGAGATTTTTCTGGGCCAGAGTCTTGGTGCCTCGGATCTTGGCCATGACCTCGACCGCGGCCTCGAGAGTGTTCTCGTGCTCCGGCCGCGGCACGATCTCGAGCTCGCCCGCCTTCGGCCACGGCGAGGTGTGGACGCTCTGCTCTCGTCCCTCACCCGCAAACCTCCACGACCACACCTCCTCGGTGACGTACGGGATGAAGGGCGCGAGCAACCGCAGATAGACGTTGATCCCGAGCCCGAGGGCGGCCAGCGCCGAGCGTCTTCCCGGTGTGTCCTCTTCGGCGTACGAACGGAGCTTGACCAGCTCCAGGTAGTGATCGGTGAACTGCCAGAAGCTCTCCTCCGCAACCTGCAGGGCCGATGCGTAGTCAAATGCCTCGAAGGCGCGGGTCGATTGCTCGACGACCTTGCGCAGCCGCTCGACCAGAGCGAGATCAAGGGGCTCGGCAATGTGCTCCGGCCCCGGCACGCCGCCGCCCGCGCTCTCGAGCTGCATGAAGACGAAGCGGCTGGCGTTGAAAACCTTCATGGCCAGCCGTTTGCCGACCTTGAAGACACCGGGATCATAAGCCGTATCGGTGCCGAGACGCGCCCTCGCCGCCCAGTAGCGAACTGCGTCCGACGACCACTCGACCAGCAGATCGTCGGGCGTCACCACGTTGCCCTTGGACTTGGACATCTTCTTGCGGTCGGGATCGAGGATCCAGCCCGAAAGCACCACGTGGTACCACGGGATCTCGCCGGAGTGCATCCACGCCTTGACGATGGTGGAGAAGGCCCAGGTGCGGATAATGTCGTGCGCCTGGGGGCGGATGTCCATGGGGAAGAGGCTCGCGTGTCGCGCCGGGTCGGTGCCCCAGTGGGACTGAATCTGCGGGGTCAGCGACGAGGTCGCCCAGGTGTCCATGACGTCGGGCTCGGCGGCGAAGCCGCCCGGCTGATCACGTTGGTCCTCGGTGTAGCCCGGGGCCACATCGGTCAGCGGATCGACGGGCAGAGTCTCCTTGTCCGCCAAGATCGGGTTTTCAAAATCGGGTTCGCCGTCCGAGCCCGTCGGGTACCAGACCGGGAAGGGCACCCCGAAGTGGCGCTGGCGTGAGATGCACCAGTCCTGGTTGAGACCCTCCACCCAGTCGGTGTAGCGTTTCTTCATGTAGGCCGGGTGCCACTGGATCTTGTTGCCCTGGGCGAGCAACGCATCCTTGTGCTCGAGGGTACGGATGAACCACTGCCGGGTGGCCACGAACTCGAGGGGGCGGTCGCCCTTCTCGTAGAACTTGACGATCTGATCGGTGGGTTGCGGTTCTCCCACCAGGGCTGCGTCTTCCCAGCCCGGGAGGCTGCCCTCCTCGGCGAGAAGCTCGGCGATGCGGGTCTTTGCCTTCTTGACCGGCATGCCCGCAATCTCGTCGTGGGCCCGTTGCGCGGCCTCGACGTCGACGCTCTCGTACGGCGACTCGCCGAAGGTGGCCGGCATGAGGCGACCGTCGCGGCCGATGAGCTGCTTCACCGGCAGCCCCGAAGCCTTCCACCACTCGACATCCATCGCGTCGCCGAAGGTACAGACCATGAGAATGCCGGTTCCCTTTTCGGGGTCGGCATGCTCGGCGGCCACGATCGGCACCCGCGCGCCGTAAATCGGCGTGATCGCGTATTTGCCGAAGAGCTCTCCGTACCGATCATCGTCGGGGTGCGCGACAACCGCGATGCAGGCGCCGAGTAGCTCGGGGCGGGTGGTCGCGATCAGGAGCTCGCCACCGCCTTCGACCCCGAAGCGGAGATCGTAGAAGAGGCCCTGCCGGGGCCGGTCCTCGACCTCGGCCTGGGCGACCGCGGTCTTGAAGTCGATGTCCCACATGTTGGGCGACTCGACGTTGTAGACCTGTCCCTTCTCCACCAGGTCGAGAAAGCTGAGCTGCGAGATCTTCCGGCAGTGGTCGTCGATGGTGGCGTACTGCTCAGACCAGTCGAGGGACAAACCGAGGTGGCGCCACAGGTGCTCGAACGCCTTCTCGTCCTCGTCCGTCACCAAGCCGCACGCCTCGATGAAGTTGCGGCGCGAGACCTCCTCGATCTCCTTGCGCTTGCCTCCTTTGGGATCCGGCTTCCAGTCCGGGTCGTACGGCAGGTGGGGGTTGCAGCGGATGCCGAGCAGGTTCTGCACCCGGCGCTCGGTGGGCAGCCCGTTGTCGTCCCAACCCATGGGGAAGGCGATGTTCTTTCCGATCATCCGCTGATAGCGCACCAGCAGATCCTGGTGGGTGTAGCTGAAGACGTGGCCGACGTGGAGCGAGCCCGAAACCGTCGGCGGCGGGGTGTCGACGACGAAGGTCTGATCGCGAGGCACGGTGGGGTCCCATCGGTAAATGCCCCACTCGTCCCAGCGTTGCCGCCACTTCTCCTCGACTTCGAGGTGTTTGTACTTCTTGGGAATCTCGACCTCAGGCACAGACGTCCTCCGCCTCGGTAAAAGCGAAGACCGCATCCTCGACCCGCACCCGGTCCGGGGTGACCCAGCCGCCCACGGTCCCGGTCGGGCCGAGGACCGCGGCCATGATCTCGTCACCTTCGCCAAAGAGCTCGCGTTCCTCGGCTTCACTGAGAAGCTCCGGATTCTTGACCCACACCACGACGCGGTCCTCCTCGATCTTTGCCGCATCGAGTGCGTTGGGTAGGAAGCCCCGAATCAACGGCTCATCACCACGGACGAACATTACCGTGCTGTCCGCGCGATCCGGGGGCCCACCTGCGAGCCAAACCTCGAGCGATGGGCGGTCTATCACCTCAACGAGCCACGGTCCCATCTCAACTCTCCGTCATCAGGATTTGCCGCAGCGTGCGGCCGCAGCGTCGGCAGATGATAACACTGGGTGAATTCGGAATTCGGAATTCGGAATTCGGAATTCCCACCCACCCACCAGATAGTCACCGGAAGTCATTGTATTTGAGAGACTTCATACCTCTGCTGGTTCACGAAACAAGGGTACACGATGTGACAGCCGAATCAGACTGCTGCTTGACAATGGCGTTCGGCTCCGTTCTCCTATGGGCCGCATGGCGGACGCAAAACCCCTGATCATCGTCGAGTCACCGGCGAAAGCGCGGACCATCTCCCGGTTCCTGGGCCCGGACTGGGTGGTGGAGTCATCCATCGGCCACATCCGCGACCTGCCCCCGAATGCGGACGAGATTCCCAAGAAGTACAAAAAAGAGTCGTGGGCGCGGCTCGGAGTCGACGTCGACAACGGCTTCGCACCACTCTATGTGGTGCCCAAATCCAAGAAGGAGCAGGTCAAGAAGCTCAAAGCGAAGCTCAAGCAGGCCTCCGAGCTCTACCTGGCCACTGACGAGGATCGCGAGGGCGAGGCCATCGCCTGGCATCTCGTCGAGGTGCTCAAACCCAAGATCCCGGTCAAGCGGCTGGTTTTCCACGAGATCACCAAAGCCGCCATCGATCACGCCATGTCGACGCCGCGCGACATCGACAGCCGCCTGGTGGCGGCGCAGGAGACCCGTCGCATCCTCGATCGTCTCGTTGGTTACGAGGTGTCGCCGGTGCTGTGGCGCAAGCTCCGTCCGAAGCTGTCCGCCGGCCGTGTGCAATCGGTGGCGACCCGGCTCATCGTCGCTCGCGAGGAGGCGCGGATGCGCTTCGTCGAGTCGGCGTTCTGCGGCATCGAGGCCACGCTGTCAGTGATCGGAGCTGAAAAGAGTTTCACGGCCCGACTCACCGAGCTCGACGGAACCAAGATCGCGGCGGGCAAGAACTTCGATCCGGAGACGGGCGAGCTCAAGGGCAAGGCCCAGGTCCTCGATTCCGAGCGGGCGAAGGCGCTGGCAATCACGCTTGAGAATGCGTCGTTTGAGGCCGTTGATATCTCGGAGAAACCATTCACCAACCGCCCCTACCCGCCCTTCATGACCTCGACCCTGCAGCAGGAAGCGGGACGCAAGCTGCGCTTCAACGCCAGACGCACCATGCGGACGGCGCAGAGCCTGTATGAGAGCGGCTACATCACCTACATGCGGACCGACTCCCTGACCCTCTCCAGCGAGGCGTTGTCAGGTGCGCGTCACCAGGTACGCGAGCTCTACGGCGCCGAGTACCTTCCGGACAGCCCGCGGGTCTACCGGTCGAAATCGAAGAGCGCACAGGAGGCGCACGAAGCCATCCGCCCGGCCGGCGAGCGCTTCCGCAATCCGGCGAGCCTCAAGTCGACCCTCGATGCCGACCAGTACCGGCTCTACGATCTGATCTGGAAGCGCACCCTCGCCTCGCAGATGAAGGATGCCACCGGCGTCCGCACCCAGCTCCGCATCGAGGCGCCGACCGAAGCGGACGGGATTGCGACCTTCACGGCCTCGGGCAAGGTCATCACCTTCGACGGTTTCTTCAGAGCCTACGTTGCGGGCTCGGATGATCCCAAGGCCGAGGTTCCCGACCAGGAGACAATCCTGCCGCGGATCGCGCAGGGTCAGCAGCTCCAGGTCCTGGAGATCGAACCGACCAGCCACACCACCCAGCCGCCGGCACGCTACACCGAAGCGAGCCTGGTCAAGGAACTCGAGGCGCGCGGCATCGGCCGACCCTCCACCTACGCCTCGATCATCCAGACCATCCAGGACCGCGGCTACGTGTGGCACAAGGGGCAAGCCCTCGTGCCCACCTTCACGGCCTTCGCGGTGGTGCGATTGCTCGAACGCCATCTCCCCGATCTGGTGGACTACGACTTCACCGCCCGCATGGAGGACGAGCTCGACGCCATCGCCCGCGGCGAGCAAGAGGCCGCGCCGTGGTTGCACGACTTCTACTTCGGTATATCTGGCGCCGACAACGGCCGCCGCCAGATCATGCGCATGGGGCTCCATGCCCTGGTCGCCACGGGCGACGAAATCGATCCCCGCGAGGCGTCGCGGATCACCATCGGCGAGACCCAGGAGGGCGAAACGGTCGCGGTGCGTGTCGGTCGTTTCGGACCCTACGTGCAGGTCGGCGACAGCGGGCTGCGCGCATCCGTTCCCGACGACCTGCCGCCCGACGAGCTCAGTCTCGACCGCGCCCTCGAGATGATCGACAAGGCCGCCGAAGGCGACCGCGCGATCGGTAACGACCCGGAGACGGGAAAGCCGATCTACATCAAGGAGGGCCGCTTTGGACCGTACGTCCAGCTTGGCGACCGCTCAGACGGCGGCGACAAGCCCAAGATGGCCAGCCTGTGGAAGAGCATGTCGCCCGACGCCGTGACGCTCGAGCAGGCGATCATGCTGCTTTCCTTCCCCCGCGAAATCGGCAAGCACCCCGAATCAGGCGAGGCCATCACCGCCCAGGACGGCCGCTACGGCCCCTACCTCAAGATGGGCTCGGAGACCCGCAGCCTCGACAACCAGGAGCAGCTCGCCACCATCACCCTCGACGAAGCCGTGGCGAAGCTCAAAGAGCCAAAGAAGGGCCGCAGCCGTGGCGCCGCAGCGGTGATCGCCGATCTCGGCGCCCATCCAGAATCCGGTGACGCCATCCAGGTCAAGACTGGGCGCTTCGGCCCCTACGTCACCGACGGCACCGTCAACGCCACAGTCCCAAAGGGCACCGACCCGGAGAAGGTCGGCCTCGACCAGGCCCTCGAGCTGCTCGCCAGGCGCGAGGCCAAGCTGCGCGCGCAGGGCAAGGACCCGAGAGCGAAGAAGACGCGCCGCCGCAAGAAAAAAACAAGTACCTGAGCACCTCTTGTGGTGCGGGCGTTTTGGCCACACAACGTCCTATCTCGAAGTGACGACCAAGATGTGTGCAGGCGAGACGCCTGCACCACAAGACTCCGGGTCGGATTCGTGTTTCGACCGCGCGTCCCGGCGCAGCTACCACTCCGGCACCTCGGCCCAGCCTCGATAGGCTGTGAAGTCGGGCTCTATCGTGTAACCGGTGTG